>Ga0206684_1000989_pt1 | contig 10994 bp, 7 predicted proteins | sample M210012015metaG_FD_155467 | JGI IMG/M metagenome (GOLD analysis project Ga0206684, IMG submission 155467) | Ammonia-oxidizing marine archaeal communities from Monterey Bay, California, United States - M2 100m 12015 | ecosystem: Environmental > Aquatic > Marine > Intertidal zone | place: USA...
GCTATACAAGTTTTCACGATCAGTCTTTTGCGCCTCTCTTGTGATTTCATTGAAGCTCGTAACACTCCATATATGAGACATAACACCCCAGTCTTTTTCAAGAATCTCTGCAGCTTTCTCAACCTCTCTGAGAATAGCGCCGCTTCCTAGTAATTGCACTTCAATTTTAGATTTTCCGACTGTTTTTAAAGGGTAAATCCCTTTAATAATACCTTCCTCAACGCCCTTAGGCATTTCAGGGTGTGCGTAATTCTCATTCATCAACGTAATGTAATAAAAAACATTTTCCATATCCTCATACATACGCCTCATACCTTCACAAAGAATTACAGCAAGCTCATAAGCATAGGTTGGGTCATAAGAAATACAATTTGGAATTGTGTTCGCAACAATCAATGAGTCTCCATCTTGATGTTGAAGGCCTTCGCCAGCGAGCGTTGTTCTTCCAGCAGTTCCACCCATCAAAAAACCTTTTGCTTGCATATCTCCAGCCGCCCAAGCAAGATCACCAACCCTTTGGAAACCAAACTTTGAGTAGTAAATATAAAATGGAATCATCGTAACATTGTGAGACGCATATGCTGTTGCTGCAGCAATCCAATCTGAAATTGCCCCAGCTTCATTAATTCCTTCCTGCAATACTTGGCCTTTAATATCTTCCTTGTACCACATCACCTTATCTGAGTCTTCGGGCTCATAAAGTTGACCAGATGATGAGTAAATACCCATTTTCCTAAAAAGACCCTCCATGCCGAAAGTTCGAGCCTCATCAGGAACAATAGGCACTACTCTAGGCCCAATCTCTTTGTCACGAATTAGTAACGATAAAAAGCGTACAAATGCCATTGTGCTAGACATTTCTTTTTCATCAGTAGATTTTAAAAGTGTCTCAAAAACGTTTAATTTTGGTATTTCAAAAGACTCTAGCTCAAAATTTCTTGAAGGCAAATAACCCCCCAAAGCCTCTCTCCTCTCTCTTAAGTATGTTAACTCCTCGCTATCCTCAGCAGGCTTATAAAAATTAAGCTCCTCGGCATCTTTCTGAGTAACGGGTATGTCAAAACGCTCAGCGACACGAACAAGCGCATCAACTCCTAATTTTTTTTGGCTGTGTGTTGTATTTTTTCCTTCACCCGCTTCACCCATTCCGTAACCTTTGACGGTTTTAGCTAATATAACTGTTGGTTGGCCTTTATGTTCTTTGGCGGCTTTATATGCTTGATAGACCTTATTTGGATCATGACCGCCTCGAGTTAAGGCATATATCTCTTCATCTGACATATGCTCAACCAGCTTAAGTGTTTCAGGATACTTACCAAAAAAATGTTTACGAACATAAGCACCATCCTTAGCCTTATAAGCTTGATATTCCCCATCAACTACTTCTTCCATTCGTTGTTTGAGAAGACCCGAGGTATCGTTCTCTAGAAGCTTATCCCAACCCCTGCCCCAAATCACTTTAATTACATTCCAACCCGCTCCTCGAAACATTCCCTCGAGTTCCTGAATTATCTTACCATTGCCTCGAACTGGGCCGTCCAGCCTCTGAAGGTTGCAGTTAATAACAAAAATAAGATTATCAAGCTTCTCTCTACCAGCTAGGGATATTGCACCAAGTGATTCAGGCTCATCAGTTTCCCCATCTCCTAGGTAGGCCCAAACCGTTCTTTTATCCGTTTTAATGATATCTCGATGCTGAAGGTACTTCATAAAGCGAGCTTGAAATATTGCCATAATTGGACCCAAACCCATTGAAACTGTTGGAAACTCCCAAAAATTTGGCATTAGCCATGGATGTGGATAAGACGACAAACCCTCTTGGTTAGCCTCCTGCCTAAAGTTAAGCATTTGCTTTTCAGTTATTCTTCCTTCTAAAAAAGCTCTCGAGTAAATCCCAGGAGCAATATGGCCTTGGAAAAAGATTAAATCAGCACCCTGGTCAAAATCATTTCCACGATAAAAATGATTAAAACCAACTTCATAAAGTGTTGCACTTGAAGCAAAAGAAGCAATATGTCCACCAAGTTCTGAAGAGACTTGATTTGCTTTGACAACCATGATCATTGCGTTCCATCGAATAATCGACTTAATTCGATGCTCAATCTCATGCTTCACAACGAGCTCGGTTTCTTTTTCTACAGGAATTGAATTTAAATAGGCTGTATTTACACCTTCTGGAAGATTCATTCCATCTTCATGGGCCATGTCCATTAATTTTTGAAGAATGTATTTTGCTCGATCTTGACCTTCAAATCTAGCGACAGATCTAAAAGCCTCTAACCACTCAATGGTTTCTTGGGGGTCAATATCTTTTTGAGACATATAAATTAATTTAATTCAATAGGAGTTGTTGCAAATCTAAACTAATGCACATTATCCCTAAAAATTTAACCCAAAACTACCTTAATATAGCTCTTAACAATATGAGACTTTTAATGAAGGAAAATTTATATCAAACAATTTATCTAAGCTTTTTTAAGGGATGAGAATACCAGCAAGCTTCTATATTGTTTTTTATGGCTTCAGGGTTATTTAATATTTAAACAACTAGCAAACCTTCTTTCAATTTGCAAAATAAATGTTTGTTAAAATAACCCCTTCATCTATTTTAAATAGCACTTAATGAATATTCCAAGTTCAATCTTCAAAGCATATGACATTAGAGGTATTGTTGAGACGGAGCTTACGTCTGATATAGTTAAATTAATTGGCAAAGCAGTTGGTAGCGAGTCAATTGCTATGGGTGAGAGAGGAGTCGTAGTTGGAAGGGATGGTCGCCTTTCTGGGCCTGAGCTATCTGAGGCATTAATTTCAGGACTTATTGAGAGTGGATGCCATGTCGTTAACATAGGCATGGTTCCGTCACCAGTTGTCTATTTCGCGACCTATACTAAAGCTGCCTCATCTGGCGTCATGATTACAGGATCACATAATCCAGCTGAATACAATGGATTAAAGATTATGATCGCGGGAGAGACCCTCTCTGCTGAGAGAATTCAAACTCTATATTCAAGAATTTTAGAAAATGATTTCACAAATGGGCATGGAACATCGACCTCTATCAATATTGATCAGGACTATATAGATACAATTAAATCAGACATACAATTAGAAAAAGAGCTTAAAGTTGTCATCGATTGTGGAAATGGAGTTGCGGGGAATATAGCTCCTCAACTATTTGAGACTTTAGGAGTAAAAATTTCTAAACTATTTTGTCTAGTTGATGGAAGATTTCCTAATCATCATCCAGACCCCTCGAAACCTGAAAATTTAGAGGATCTAATTCAAGAGGTTATCGAGACAGGTGCTGACCTAGGACTTGCCTTTGATGGAGATGGTGACAGATTGGGATTGATAGACAACAAAGGTCGAGTGGTTTGGGCAGATCAGCAAATGATGCTTTACGCAAAAGATGTACTAAGCCGCAACAAAGGAGCAAAAATTATCTTTGATGTTAAATGCACTTCACTTTTGCCTCAAGTCATTCTTGAGTTTGGAGGTGAGCCAATCATGTCTAGAACTGGGCATAGCTTCATTAAAAAGAAGCTTAAAGAGACTGGTGCAGATTTAGCCGGTGAAATGTCAGGTCATATATTCTTTAAAGAGCGCTGGTATGGATTCGATGACGCTTTATACACAGCAGCAAGGCTCTTAGAAATAGTCTCTAATAGTGATAAGTCTTGCTCTGAGCTGTTTGATGAATTGCCAGTTAACTTAAGCACCCCAGAAATCAACATCAACTTTGACAAACATGGTCAACAGTTCGATGCAATGGATGCCTTATCAAGTAATATAGATTTTCCTGGTGCCAACATCAACACCATTGATGGCGTAAGAGTAGACTATGAGGACTGCTGGGGACTTGTTAGGCCTTCTAATACAACACCTTGTTTAGTTTTACGCTTTGAAGCGAAAGACAATACTGCACTAATAGAAATACAAGAAAAATTTAAACAATGGCTTCAATCTTGCGAAATTCCAGCTAATGCTTTATAGTTGAAAGCTCTTAATAATAAGGTATAAAATACAATTTTTTTACCTTTGTAAGACCAACTGAGGACTTATCTCATAACCGGGAGTAATTCAATGGATGGACATGTCAACTTTACGCTTTCAGACCGCTTAAGGAAATCTCCTTATTATGAGTCTACTCTAAGAGCCGGTGCCAAAACTTTTACAATTTATAATCACATGATTATGCCTACCTCTTATGAAGGTTCTGAGGCTGATTATTGGAACTTAATGAATAACGTCACCATGTGGGACGTAGCAGCAGAGCGTCAAGTTGAAATAACAGGAACTGATGCCTATAGATTTGTTGAATATATTACTTCAAGAGACCTATCTAAATTACAAATCGGTCAAGGAAAATATGCACTAATTACTGATGAGAATGCAGGAATCATTAATGACCCTATTATTTTAAGATTGGGTGAAGGTCACTTTTGGCTTTCAATTGCTGATAGCGACGTTCTGCTTTGGACTAAAGGATTAGCATGTGGCCTTGGATGGAATGTTCAAATCTGTGAACCAGATGTTTCTCCCTTGGCAATCCAAGGACCAAACCACTTGCCTTTAATGATTGATTTATTTGGTGAATGGGTTAAAGACATTAAGTACTTCTTTTTTAAAGAATATGAATTAGAAGGAATCCCACTGATTGTTCAAAAATCTGGCTGGAGTAAGCAAGGGGGTTTTGAACTCTACCTTCGTGATGGCTCTCAAGGGAATAAACTTTGGGATATAGTTGCTAATGCTGGAAAAAAATATGACATCAAGCCAGGAACACCAAATAATATTGAAAGAGTGGAATCAGGTCTTTTTTCTTGGGGTAACGACATGGATATCAATAGTAATCCGTTAGAACTCCCGTTAGGTAATTTTTGTCAACTTGATAAAGAAGCTGAATATCTCAGTAGAAAAGCGCTGCACAAAATACGCTCCGAAGGGGTTAAGAAAAAGCTCGTTGGACTCGTTGTTGAGGGTGACCCATTTATTGGAGGATGTGCCAGCCCATGGAAGGTAATGAGTAATAATCAAACATGTGGCAAAGTTTCAAGTGCTGCCTATTCGCCACGCTTAAAAATTAATATGGCAATGGCAACAATAGACAACGGCCATAATAAGATTGACTCAGAAGTAATGGTTGAAACGCCATGGGGTTTAAGGTCAGCAAAAGTGACCTCAATTCCCTTCAATTAAGTTACTTTAAGCTTCACTTTCACTCCTTTTGGAAAATCAAGGGCTCCCTTACTCACTGAACTTTTTATTTGGGTTATTCAAAAATGTTTTCTAATTTAGGAGGATTATTATTGAATTAGTTTTTGGATACATAGTGTTAAAATCAGAATAATTTAGTAACGAAGTTAAATTTAATTTAATGTCGAATTACGTAAGTACACACTGGGGAACTTATAAATTTTCAAAAGACGAGAATAACAAAATTCACTTGGATAACTGGGAATTAGATTCTTCTCCTACTGAATTCGGCTTAGGCTTAGCTGATGCAGCCAATGACCACTTAAGGATTGACCAACCTTATGTTAGGAAAGGATGGTTAGATAACAAAGGCAAAAGCGATGGAAAAAGAGGTAAAGATGGTTTTATTCCGATAAGTTGGGATAAGGCATTTGAACTTGCCTCTGATGAACTACTAAAAACCAAAAATACTTATGGTAATTCTGCAATTTATGCAGGATCTTATGGCTGGGCAAGTGCTGGAAGATTTCATCATGCTAAAAGCCAAGTTAATCGTTTTTTTAATTTATTTGGAGGCTTTAGTTCTTCGTTTCAAAGTTATTCTTTTGCTGCAGCACAAACTCTCTTACCGCACATAATTGGTTTAGATTTATATTCAACACTGGAAGATCATACTACTTGGAATGCTTTATCTGAGGAGTGTGAATTAGTATTAATGTTTGGAGGAATGCCATTAAAAAATTCTAACGTTTCAGCCGGTGGAGTAGGAAAACATTCTACAAAGTTAGGTATGAAGAAATGTATTAATAACGGAATTGAATTTGTAAATATTAGCCCACAAATAAATGATGCTCCTAAATTTTTAAAAGCTAAGCAAGTTCCAATTAGGCCAAATACTGATACCGCTTTAATGTTATCCCTTGCTTATGTTTTGATTAAAAATGATTCTTACAATAAGGATTTCATACTTGACTATACAGTAGGGTTTGATAGCTTTGCAGACTACGTATTAGGTAAAAAAGATAATCAGGAATGTAGCCCTGAATGGGCTTCAAAAATTACCAATATTCCAGTTAATGCAATCTATGAACTAGCAGATCAAATAGTTAGAAAAAAAACGATGATTTCTATATCTTGGAGTCTTCAGAGAGCATCGAGAGGAGAACAGCCACTATGGATGGGAATTACTCTTGCAGCGATGTTAGGACAAATAGGAACAGCGAATGGAGGCTTTGGATTTGGATATTCAAGTGTAAATAGCACTGGTGATTCTTTTCATAAGATGCCCTGGCAAAGCTTACCTCAAGGCAAAAATAAGATAAAAGATTTTATCCCAGTTGCAAGAATAACCGACATGTTAGAAAGTCCAGGAGAAGAATTTGATTACGATGGTCAAAAACTAATATACCCTGACATTAAGCTAATTTATTGGGCAGGCGGTAATCCTTTTCATCACCACCAAGACCTAAATAGACTGGTTAAGGCTTGGCAAAAACCTAATACAATCATTGTTAATGAAATTTGGTGGAACGCTCAAGCTCGCCATGCTGATATTGTTTTTCCTGCTAACACTGCTTTAGAGCGCAATGATTTAATGCTCAATCCAAGGGATCCAACAATCGTTGCTAATAAATGCGCCATGCAAAGCTTTAAAGACTCGAAAACTGATTACGAAATATTTTCAGGCCTAGCCGAAAAGCTTGGTTTTTTAGAATCATTTACTGACAATAAAAGTGAAATGGACTGGATTAAATATATATGGAATAAAAGTTCAGAAGCTGTTAAAGAGAAAAACTTAAGTTTGCCGAGCTTTGAAGATTTTTGGAAAAAAGGCTACTTTGAGCTGCCTGCTCCGAAAGTTGAAAATATTATGCTTTCTGATTTTAGAAAAGACCCAAACAAATCTCCATTAAAAACCCCATCAGGTAAGATCGAAATATCCTCTAATACTATCGCAAATTTTCAATTAAAAGATTGCTTTTCACATCCCTACTGGTTTGAGCCTTATGAATGGCTAGGGAATATTAAAAACCATCCATTGCATCTCATTTCAAACCAACCAAAACATAGGCTTCATAGTCAACTTGATAATGGACCATATAGCCAGAAAAGTAAAGTAAATGGCAAAGAGCCTGTAATGATTAACCCGAAGGATGCATTAAATAGAGATATTAATAATGGTGATATTGTTCTGTTATATAATGCCCGTGGCAAAGCTTTAGCTGGAGCAATTATTTCTGATAATGTGATGCCTGGAGTTGTTGTTTTATCAACTGGTGCGTGGTTTGATCCGGATTACGATCTAAACATTGAAAGACATGGAAATCCTAATGTACTTACTAAAGATGTTGGGACTTCATCTTTAGGCCAGGGGCCAACATGTCATACAACTTTGGTGGAATTGAAAAAAGCAGACAAAGATGAAATTTTAGATGTTAATATATTTAATAGTCCAGAAAAAATAAGCACTTAAACTCGAATACTAAATAAATACTATGGAAAATATTATAAAGTTTGAAAATGTTTCAAAATCTTTCGGCGACTTACAAGTTTTAAATAAGTTAAATTTGGAAGTTAAAGATGGAGAAAAATTAGCTTTAATTGGACCCAGTGGCTCAGGAAAGACAACAATATTACGAATTTTAATGACGCTTGAAACAATTGATGATGGCTATGTTTCAGTCAATGATGAATATTTGTGGCACGAAAAAAGTGATGGAAAAATTATTCCAGCTTCTGAAAATCATTTGCACAAAATGCGTGATCATATTGGGATGGTCTTTCAGCAATTTAATTTGTTTCCTCATTTAACAGCAATAGAAAATGTTAAGCAGCCACAAACTCTAATTAAGAAAAAAACTGAAGTAGAAGCTAAAGAAAAGGCGGAAGAATTATTTAATTTGGTTGGCTTAGGTGATAAAAAAAATCACTATCCTCATCAGTTATCAGGTGGTCAGCAACAGCGCGTAGCAATTGCTAGAGCGCTCGCTATGGATCCAAAAATTATGTTATTTGATGAAGTCACATCGGCCCTAGACCCAGAACTGGTAGACGAAGTGTTAACTGTGCTTCGAAAGCTTGCATCTGATTCTGATACAACAATGTTAACCGTTACTCATGAAATGAATTTTGCTCGAGAATTTGCTGACAGGGTGTTATTTTTCGATAGTGGTCAGATTGTCGAGTCAGGTAAACCTGAAAATATTTTTTCAGACCCAAAAGAGAGACGAACTAAAGAATTTTTGAAGAAATTTATTAACAACGTTAATTAATTGGAATAGACAATTTTTCTTTCACTTTATTCATCACTACCATTGATTTAAAGTGATTTATATTCGGGTTATCCAAAAAATATTTTTTTGTAAAATCTTCGTAATCAGCCATCTCCTCAAAGGTAGCTATCAAAACATAATCATAATCACCTGTCACATAATAACATTGCATTACCTCGGGAGCCTCTAACATAGCTTTTTTAAACTTCTTATCGTGTTCTGTGCTTTCAACATCACTAAGTATCTGAACAACAATAGTTAATTTTCTGTTTAATTTATTTCGATCAAGGACTGAAACGTCTTTCTCTATGATGCCAATTTTACGCATTGCATTTAATCTTCTTTGACAGGCTGAGGATGAGAGTCCCACCTCTTTCGCTAATCTTCCAGAGGTAACCTTATTATTGCTCTGAACAATCTTTAAAATTTTGTAATCAAAACTATCTAAATTTTTCATATATTGTTATTATTACATAATTTATTTAAATAATCTTAAATTATGCATTAATTATGCAAATTATGCAAAATTTAAATATTTCTAATCTTTGTGTTAATGTTAAACTTTATTTTCCAATTAATAAAAAAAGGAGACAGTAGTGAAAAAATTATTACGTTATTTACCTGTTTTTTTCTTGTACTAGGTTTTGCACAGACTTCATCTGCAGAATCCGATACATTAAAAAAACTTAAGAAACAAGGTTACGCAACAGTTGCTGTTGCCAATGAACCTCCATATAGTGACATCAAATCTGATGGATATGTGACTGGAGCCGCGCCAGATGTTGCACGAGCAGTTCTTGCAGTCCTAGGTGTTCCAGATCTTAAAGCTGAAGTTATTATGTATGGCGCTATGATCCCAGCTCTTCAAGCAAGAAGGGTAGACATGGCAACTTCTGGTCTTTATATTAAGCCTGGCAGATGTGAGTCTATTATTTATTCTGAGCCTGATCTTTGTGGCGCTGAAGCGTTTGCCGTTCCAGCGGGTAACCCAAACAATCTATTAACTTATGAAGACATTGCAGCTAATCCTGCATTAAAGATGACTACTTGTGCTGGTTGTGCTGAAGAAAAGTATGCTTTAGAGCGTGGTGTAAGCGCTGATCAAATTGTTTATTTTGACGCGCCTCCGAGTGGTATTAAGATGCTTCAACAAGGTAGAGTAGATGTATTTGCCCTATCTGGTCTAGGTACAGCAGATCTTCTTAACAAGACTAATGATCCAAACATTGAATTAGTAATGCCTGTTACAGGCGTTCCAATGGGCTGTGCTGGCGCTGCATTTAATAAGGATGACTTAGAGTTTAGGTCTGAATATAATATGGCTTTAGCTATGTTAAAGGCTACTGGTGAATTTGCAGCTATTATCGAACCTTATGGGTTCTCTGCAGCTGCAACTGCTACGAAGTCTTACTTGACTCAATGTCCTGATGGAATGTAAATTTATTTATTAATTAAATCTACCCTGTGATACTAAACAGGAGATTTTTTTAGAATATATTTAACCTAATCTGCCCTGTAAGTTTTATAGGGCAGATTTTTTTAGAGTTTTTTATGAATGAAGTCTTAGAGTTCTATCCAATACTTATTAAAGGAACTATCACAACGGTTCAGTTGACCGTATTAGGGGCAATACTTGCCCTTATTGTTTCATTTATAGTTGGATTAGCAAGAATATCGACCCTTCGTTCAATCAGAGTAATTGCAATCATTTATTTAGAATTTTTTCGCGGCAGCTCTGCTCTTGTTCAAATGTTTTTTATTTATTTTGTTTTACCAATGTGGGGGATTTATTTCGACGCTCTAACTGCCGGCGTCGTAGCTTGTGGCCTTAACGTTGGCGCATATGGATCAGAAGTTGTAAGAGGCGCTATACTTGCTGTCAGTAAAGAGCAGCATGAAGCTTCAAAAGCTTTAAATTATTCAAGCTTTAAAAAATATAGATACGTCATTATTCCTCAAGCAATTCCAATTATGATTCCGACCTTTGGAAATTTACTTATTGAACTTTTAAAATTAACAGCGGTTGCCTCGCTTATTACTATCTCAGATTTAACCTTCATGGCCCAAATAATCAGGGTTCAGACTGCTTTAACATTAGAGCCATTTTTACTGATCCTTATTATTTATTTTATTATTGCCTCAGTCCTAGTTAAGATTGTTGATCTGATTGCTAAAAAGTTTTCTAAAGGTAGAAATATCATGACTGCAGGAGACAAATAATCATGGAGTGGAGTTGGGATCATGCATTCGCAGTTTTGCCGCAACTAGCTGAGGGTCTAGTAGTAACAATTCAAGCTACAATTGTTGCATCATTACTTGCTTATGTTTTAGGATTAGGTATCGCCATTCTCAAAATGTCAAAAAGCAAGCTAACTCGTGTATCAATATATTGGGTTACTGAGTTTGTTAGAAGAACACCAATCTTAGTTCAGCTATATGTCGTATTTTATGTTCTACCCGACTTCGGAATATTCCTAGAAGCATTTACATGTGGTGTAATTGTATTAGGCATTCACTTTAGCA
>Ga0206684_1000992_pt1 | contig 10966 bp, 10 predicted proteins | sample M210012015metaG_FD_155467 | JGI IMG/M metagenome (GOLD analysis project Ga0206684, IMG submission 155467) | Ammonia-oxidizing marine archaeal communities from Monterey Bay, California, United States - M2 100m 12015 | ecosystem: Environmental > Aquatic > Marine > Intertidal zone | place: USA...
GAGACCCGAATCTGGCATTAATCGACGCCATGGCAGACTGGCCTGAAGATAAATGGTTGACCCGTGCTAAAACCAGCTTCCTAAATGGTTCACCCACAACGGCTGCCATCATCATCGAACAGTTTCAGAGAGCAGCCAGCATGACCATGAAAGAGATGTTCAAGATGGAATTAACCATCGCCGTAAACTGTAGCCGTCACAGTGATTTTCAAGAAGGCGTAAGAGCCCTGCTCATTGAAAAAGATCTGAAACCGAAATGGTCTTATCCGTATGGGCAAGTACCGCGGGCTCACATCGAACGCCATTTTTATTCGCCCTGGGCTAACCATCCCCTTGACAATCTGACTGAGTAATTCAAGAGACTAACCACTATGAAAAAAATTGGTTTTATCGGGCTTGGCAATATGGGTGGGCCCATGGCAAGCAACCTTCTCAAAGCCCAACACGAGGTCGCTGTCTATGACATCGTGCCATCATTGGTAGAAAGTATTTCTGAGCAGGGCGGCATCGCCTGTAAAAGTGCTGCTGAAGTTCTCTGCGGAGCGGACCTGGTTATTTCCATGTTACCCGCCTCACAGCATGTGGAATCACTTTATTTAGGCGCTGAAGGCATCATGCCCTTGATCGATACTTCGAGCATGGTAATTGACTGTAGCACCATCTCGCCGGCAAGCTCGAACAAGGTCTCAGCTGCAGCCCAAGCCCGGGGAATTGCCATGCTCGATGCCCCGGTGTCCGGCGGCGTCGGCGGTGCTGTTGCCGGTTCACTCACCTTTATTGTCGGTGGGACCGAAGCCGACCTTGAAAAGGTCAGGCCAATACTGGAAATAATGGGCAATAGCATTTTCCACGCCGGCGCTGCTGGTGCCGGACAGGTCGCCAAGATCTGCAACAATATGTTACTCTCTGTGCTCATGACGGGTACAGCTGAGGCTCTGCAGCTAGGCGTTAATAACGGCCTGGATGCTAAAGTTTTATCTGAGATTATGCGAAAAAGCTCAGGCGGTAACTGGGCACTTGAAGTGTATAACCCTTACCCAGGGGTTATGGACAACGTGCCAGCAGGCAATGACTACCAAGGGGGTTTCCTGGTTGACCTCATGATCAAGGATTTGGGCCTGGCAATGGAGTCTGCGTTAGCAACAGACTCCTCTATACCTCTGGGTGCCCTGGCACGCAACCTATACCGCATGCATGGCAGCAAAGGTGCTGGTCGTAAAGACTTTTCCAGCATTCAGCAGCTATTTACAACCCGGTGACTGGCGTTCTGGTTAACCACAGGTATACCCTAAACATTGGCTAAGCAATCACTATAACAGGAACCGTCATGTCGGAATCCAGATTGAATAACGAACAACAAGAATTTCAGGAATTTTGCCGGCGCTGGCTGATAGAAAACCGACCAGAACCGACTAAAACCCCGCTGCCTCAGGCTGCTTACGAAGTCGTTGATGAAGATCACAGAATTTACCTGTGTGACTGGCAGGCGAAATGCTACGAAGCGGAACTAATCGCAACGGATCTGCCTAAAGAATACGGCGGCCACGGTCATACCGGATTACAGCAAATTGCCAGCGCAGAAGTTCGTAAAGCAAAAGTACCTTACTTCATCAATTGGATTGGCCTGGGTATGACAGTACCAACACTGTTGGCCCACGGTTCAGAAGAACAGAAGAAAACATTCCTACCACCCATTTTTACAGCAGAACACATCTGGTGCCAGGGGTTCAGTGAACCCGGTGCTGGGTCAGATCTGGCGTCATTACAGACCAGCGCTGAGAAACAAGGTGATCTCTGGGTTATCAATGGCAGTAAAGTCTGGACAAGCCTGGGTCATTTTGCCCAATGGATGTTATTACTTGCCAGGAATGACAAGCAAAATAAATATGGCGGCATTACCTACTTCCTCGCACCCATGGACCATCCGGGCATCACTGTAAACCCAATCCACAAAATGACGGGTGAATCCGGCTTTAACGAGGTTTTTCTGGACCAGGTAGAAATAGGCGACCACCTCCGAGTCGATGAAATAGGTGCTGGCTGGAAAGTTGCCATGTCAACCTTGACCAACGAACGAGGTGCCGGTGTTGGTGTTGGCGCTGTCGCTGGTGAGTCACCCAAGCTCGTTATGCAGCAGGTCATTGATCTGGCAAAGGGAACTATCCGCAATGGTCAATCGGTTTGGGATGATCCTATATGGCGGGACCGCTTGATCAAAATGTATGAACGAACAGAGGCAGCCATTCAAAATGCACGTAGATCAAAGGTTAAAGCCCTCAACGGAGGCGCTATGCGCATCCCGTTACAGGGCAAAGTGACCGGCAGTGAAATTTCTCAGGAACTACATCACCTGGCCTTGGGCATACTAGGATTGAAGTCAAGCCTTTACACCCGTGATGAAAACGCCGCCGACGATGGCAAGTGGGCGCTGGGTTACATGAATACTTACACCGGCACAATATCCGGGGGAAGTAGTGAAATTCAACGTAACATTCTAGGCGAAAGAATTCTCGGCATGCCAAAAACAAAATAACTTATCAGGACAGGTGACATGAGCCAGCCAAAGGATTTTGGATTCAGCGAAGATATCAGCATGCTGAAGGAGACTTTTGCAAGATTTCTAACAGACAAAAAGCCCATCAATATGCTCAGGCCAAGTCTGAAAGGAACCGAAGACCCCTATCATGGTTCCACCAGAACGGGCTTTTACGACGAAGAAACGTGGCAGCAAATGGTTGAATTAGGATGGCACGCTGTTGCCGTTCCTGAAGACAATGGCGGTATAGGCATGGGCTTAGTCGCTGCTGTTGCCCTGGCTGAAGAAATTGGTCAGTTTGCACTATCAACACCTTTGTCAGCGACTTTACAAGCCTGTTTCCTGCTCAGAGAAATAAAGTCCTCCGCCGCTGATCAATTGCTAACCGACATTGCCGCAGGTGAGAGTGCCGGCCTGGCTATCCATGGCGAACAAGGCTCCCTGGAAACTAACTCAACCGATGTTACTTTTGCAGACGGCACCCTCACTGGCACCGCCTGGTACGTGACCGATGCCCAGAAACTAGATCATTTCATTGTCGCTGCTGACTCAGACAATGGCGTAGGCCTTTTCAGGGTCGCCCGCAATCAACCGGGCGTTAGCCTGCACCCGGATCGAATTGTTGATCTAACCCGTGATCAGGCGCATCTGGTATTCCATGAAGCCCGCGCAGAGACATTATGCGAGCCTGGTAGGGGAGAGCATTGTCTACAGGCGGCGCTTCCCGCTTTACTTACCCTGGCGGCGGCTGATATTGCCGGCGCCGCTGAATGGCAGCTACAGACCACAGCAGAGTACGCTAAAGTGAGACAACAATTTGATCGCCCCATTGGTTTCTTTCAGGCAGTCAAGCACCCTATAGTTGATATGATGATCCAGACTGACGAAACAAGATCGCTGGTTTATAATGCCGCGTGCGCGTTCGATTACGATAAAGAGGATGCTCTGCGATGCGCTCACTTAGCGAAATCCAACGCATCCGATACAGCCAGCCTCTCATCGCAACGATCCACGCAACTGCATGGAGGGATCGGATTTACCTGGGAAGCAGATATTCAGATCTACCATAAAAGACAGATTCACAGCCAGTTTCTTTTTGGTGATGGTACATGGCAACGCAAAAAACTGGCAGAATTAATCTAGTTCCTACAAACCAGAAGGGAGAATCTTTTTGAGCAACAGTCTAAAAGGTAAAATCTGTGTGGTAACCGGAGCCACGCGAGGTATCGGCAAGGGCTGTGCTATTGCCCTGGCTGAACAAGGTGCAACCGTCTACGTTACTGGGCGCACTACAGGTCAAGGCGAGCTCACCATAGAAACCAGTATCGAGGCGATTAATGCCGCTGGCGGCGTTGGTCATGGCGTCAGGGTAGATCATAGTCAGGATCAGCAGATAGCAGATTTCTTCGAACAGGTTAAATCTGAGCAAGGTAAAATTGATATTCTCGTCAATAACGTCTACAAGATTCCCAGCCCACCAGCATGGGGTGGCGGTTTCTGGGATCACCCCATACAAATATGGGATGACCAGGTTGGCATCGGGCTCAGGGCGCATTATGTCGCCAGTTGGCACGCCGCACCGCTCCTGTTTGCAGCAGGACCCGGCGGCCTGATAGTCAATGTGTCTTCACCCGGCGGACTTTCTTACCACTTTTCTTCCTCTTACGGCGCTGGTAAAGCAGGGTTGGACCGTCTTACAGCGGATATGGCAATCGAGCTCAAAGAAAAAGAAATTGCCGCAATTTCGCTCTATCCCGGTTCGGTCGCGACCGAATTTATCCTGGCTCACGCAACCGCCAACGGCATTGATCTATCAAAATCACAAACCCCCCTGGGCGTAGGTAGAACCATTCCTGCACTTGCCCTAAGCGAAGACCTGATGCAGCGCTCAGGATCTATTCAATGGGTGGAGGATCTCAGCCAGGAATTTGGTGTAAAAGACGAACACGGAAATCTTTCGCCCATTTATAACAATCGACAAACTTAACACCAGAATTTAGCCCCTAACTTAACCCTAAATAAGGAGATACCCATGGCTGCTTTTTTTATAGCCCAATACCAAGTCAACGACGCAAGCCTTTATCGTGAATACAGTGCAGGCGCTGGCCCAACCCTACAACAGTATGGCGGTGAACTAGTCGCCTTTGATTCGGCTGCAGAGACAATGGAAGGCACCCCGCCAGGGCCCCAGACAGTCGTCATCCGCTTCGAATCTACTGATGCGGCTAAAACCTGGTATAACTCCAGTGAATACCAGGCAGTGGTGGGCAAACGGCTGGCAGCAACAGCTGGTTTTTCAGTCATTTCACAAAGCATGAATATAGGCTAAAGATCTGGCTCAACGGCGTTTCCCGCGGTAGCAGGAAATGCCGGCGATGCCCAAATCTGGGATAACAGGCAAGCTATTGCACCCGTTTCAGGACCGATGACGAAATGCGATGGGTAGCCTCGATAGCCCTCGTAGAATGAAACTCGGCTCTGCGATTGGTTCTGGCTGACCAGGGTCGAGCACAATAGCCTCTATACGCTTCATGATTTCCATAAAACCTATGTTCAATTCCTGTCGAGCCAGTGGTGCCCCAATACAATGATGCGGGCCGCTGCCAAAAGACATCTGTAGGCCTGCTTTTTCTCTGTTTAGATCTATTTCATCTGGGTTTTCAAACTGCCTTTCATCTCGATTAGCAGAACCAAACCGAAGCATGATCATGTCGCCCTGTTTAAGGGGATAGCCGTCTAATTGGGTGTCCCTGGTCACCAGCCTGGGCAACCCCTGAACAGGTGCTTCCAAGCGCAAGGCTTCCTCAACAAATATTTTTGTGGCCTTTTCATCATCACGAATATGTGCTTGCAACTCAGGTCGGCGACAAAGTTGCAGCATTGCCCAGCCAAAACTCGATGTGGTCGTCTCATGACCGGCTACCAGGAACTGCCCCAGCACACTCAGGGCTTCACCGTGACTGAGAAGCCTGTCTTCAACCTCCAGTCGGCTGGTTGCCAGCAGGGTAATCATGTCCTCTTCAGGTTGCTGGCGTCTGCGTTCGATAATTCGAATCAGGAGCTTCTGCAGACCTACCGCTAGCTCAGCTCTATGCAACATTTCATCATCGTCGACAGCACTCATCTTGAGCGCCGCAGCCGCTGCTGTTGCAGCCTCATAGAAGAACTGTCGGTCCTGCTCGGGGATACCCAACCTTTCTGCGATGATTTCCAGCGGCACCGGATAGGCGAAGATCGACATAAAATCACCCTGCCTCACCGCACACAAATCAGTTAACCTGGCATCAATCACCTTGCGCACACCTGCTTCGGACTTCCTGATCTGAGAGCCCGTAAACAACTTGGCCACCAGGTTTCTGTACTGGCTATGTTCGGGTTCATCCAGGGTCAGCATGGTCGGAGGGGTATCGATCAGGCCCTCGGAGATTCTGGCTAACTCAGCCCGCACCGAACTGCTGAGCCTTGCCAGGGCCAACTGCCGGGTATTCGCCATAAAGGCATCAAATTTGCTCGAAAAATCATTGCTTCGCTTGAGGACTTCCCGAAGTAGATCATAGCGAGTAACGATATGCAGATTCATTGTCTCATCAAAATAGACTGGATCCCCGCCATCACGCATCTGTTTATAAACGGGATAGGGGTCCAACAGATTTTCAATACTAAATAGATTCATAACCGAGACTCCTCAGAGGTGCAGTGTTCTCCCAAAAGCATTTAATACAGACTCATGCATTGCCTCAGATACAGTGGGATGAGGAAATATAGTCTGTATTAACGATTCTTCAGTGGCTTCGAGACCGATCGCTATGGCAAAACCATGAATCAGTTCGGTAACACCCTCGCCGATTAGGTGTGCACCCAGAAGCTCGCCGGATTCAGCGTCAAATAAAGTTTTAACCAGGCCATCGGTCTGATGAGAGACCACGGCCTTGCCATTGGCATACAGCGGAAAACGGCCAACCTTAAAAGGTCTACCCTTAAGGTCAGCTTCTTTCAGGCCAATACTGGCTATCTGAGGGTAGCTATAGGTACATCCGGGTATACGCTTTTTCTGAATAGGATGGGGCTGGAGACCTGCTATTTTCTCTGCCGCAATCATAGCCTCATGCGTCGCCTTATGGGCCAGGCACGGGGCTCCGGTCACATCCCCTATGGCATAAATACCCGGTAAATTGGTCTGCTGAACCTCATTCACGGCGATAAAACCATCTATCAGTTCTAGGCCCAGTTTATCTACGCCTACGCCGGAAAGATTGGCCTGAACACCCACTGATAGTATGACCGCATCAAACTCTCTGGCTTCACCATCAATTAGTGCGGTCACCGTCTCAATGGACTCGAGGTTTTCCAGTGAGCAACCAGTCAGGATCTCAATACCCTGTGCTCTAAAGGCTGTTGCGGCCAATTCGGCTATTTCTGAATCTTCTACAGGCAGTATCTGAGCAGCCACTTCCAGCAGGGTCACTTTTGAATTTAAGGCAGCGTAAAAGCTGGCAAATTCAACGCCAATCGCGCCGGCACCGACAATGAGCAGCCTTTCAGGTAGAAAACCTGGCGTCATCGCTTCTCTGGCTCCCCAAATCAATTTTCCATCGGGTTCAATCGCACCAAGGCGCCGCGGGCTAGCCCCAGTCGCAACAATTATATTATCTGCAAGAATTTCCGCCTCACCGACCCGAACCAGGCCGGGTGCGCTTATCACCGCGTCTCCAGCGAATATCCTTACGTTATTTTTTTTCATTAAATGCTGAATACCCTGGCTTAGCTTTTCCGCCGCACGCCTGGATTCACTAACCATCACACTCAGGTCAAATTGGACCTCACCAAGATTGATTCCCAGTTGCGCAGCATCGCCTAGATCCCGTAACAATTCAGCAGAATGGAGTAAAGATTTAGTTGGAATGCAACCCCAGTTCAGACAGGTGCCGCCCAACGCTTCTTTTTCTGCTAAGGCTACGCTCAATCCTAACTGGGATGCCCGAATAGCAGCCGCATAACCCCCGGGGCCCCCGCCAATCACCATCAGGTCAAATTCGTTCATACCAGAAGCCTGTAGGGTTGGGAGATGAGTTCAACCACCGTAGCCAGAAACTCTGCTGCAGGAGCACCGTCGATAACCCGGTGGTCCCAGGTCAACGACAGGTTCATCTGCTTGGTTTTAATGGGTCTGTCCTGGTCCCAGGCCAGACCGTCAAATATTCTGTTAATACCCAGAATACCTGACTGGGGCTGATTGATGATCGGTGTAAATGAATCCACGCCATACATGCCCAGAGCAGACAGCGTAAAGGTACCACCAGCATAGTCGTCTAGGCCTAACGACCCTTCTCGGGCACTGCTTGCCAGCCGGGCGCTTTCCACGGCAATTTCTTTCAAGCTTAACTGATCTGCGTTACGAATAACCGGCACCAGCAGCCCCTCGGCAACGGCAACGGCAATCCCGATATGGATTTCATCAAGTAAAGTAATTCCAGTAGGGGCAAATACACTATTCATCTGTGGATGAAGCCTTAATGCTTTCGCCGTGGCTTTGACGACAAAATCGGTATAGGTAGGCCTGGCCTCACCTTCCCATTCTTTTAACAGCTGCGTTCGCATGGACACCGCGTCATCCATGCCTGCAAGCATATCCATTGACAACTGGGCACTGTTCTGCAGACTCTGCTGCATACGCTCAGCGATGGTTTTACGCATGCCTTTCATGGGAATCACTTGCGCGGCAGAGCCTGCAGTTCCTGCCGCCTTGATGGCTGGTCGACTCTCCAAACCGTCAAGGTCTGCCTGCACGATGCGCCCACCGGGGCCCGAACCCCTGACCGTGCTCAGATCAATACCTCTTTGCTCGGCAAGCCTGCGCGCTAGCGGGGAAGCTTTAACCGGCCCAGGTCCAGATGAGGCCAGGAGAACATCAGCCTCAACGATGCGACCTGCCGGCCCTGTACCAGTTAACGCAGTAATATCAACCTTCAATTCTCCGGCCAGACGCCTGGCCGCGGGCGATGATTTCAACCGTTGAGTAACTTCAGCAACCAGAGGTGCTGAGGGCTTCGCTTGAGCGTCCGGTGCCGCTTCAATACTCACTGCAGGTTCGGTGACTGCGATAGTCAATGATGTCTCAGGAATAGCTTCTCCAGCTTCATAGATATAACCAACCACATCACCTGGAGCAAGGTTAATACCGGTTTCTACGCTGTGACGGACAGTACCGGAGGCATCGGCATCCACATCAAGGTTTATCTTTTCAGTCTCAAGGGCATAAAGAAGCTCCCCCTTTATTACTTCGGCACCATCTGCAATAAACCACTCTGAAACCATCCCTTCGGTCATGGTCATGCCTACTTTTACTAAATAAATTTCCTTAGGCACATCGTTCCCCTTTTATTGAATGAACAAACCACGTTTAGCTGCCAAATGCATGGCTTTCCTAATATCGACTACTTTTGGTCCTGTTCTGGTCAGCACCAGCTCCACTTTCTGCCCTGCTTCTATGACTCTTTCGCGTTCGCCGTCCAGGGCCAGTATGGCAGGTCCTGTGAACTCAACAGGGCGGGCATAATCAATTCGATGAATTGATTTCACCTCAACATCAGCAAACAGTCCTGGAGCAATAGGGGCACTGACTACCCTACCACCTGGGCCAAACACCATATGCAGCCCAGCCTCATCCTGCTCGTCAATCGACTCAACAAGCCCGCCCAGACTGGTCATGCCAACGGCCGTCGGATCTGCTCGACTCAATACTGCCTGAACCAGAACATCGGCATCCAGTAATGCCCTTGATCCGATAAAAGAGTCAGAAGTAAAAACTGCATCAATCAACGCAACGTCATCGACTTCATTTTCTATTCGCACATCAATAATTTTCGTTTGCCTGGTAACTTCATCCAGCGGCAATGCCTCGCTCGCCAGCAACCCCAGAACACTGCCAGCGACCGTCGCCTCACATATTACAGGGAATACATTATTGGTTCCGGTGGAAAGCGATAGCAGTGTTGCATCTCTCCACCCTTTGACAAATGCACGGCTTGTTCCATCACCGCCCAGGACCAGAACTGCAGCACAAGGGAGTTCACTCATTTGCTGGGCAGCCTTAACAGTATCAAGGGCGGTCGCCGACCTGGGACAGGCTATATTGTGTAATCGAACCCCTTTACCAAAGCTCAATTCGGACAAGGCACTGCTGGCTATCGAGTGAGAATCATCCATAAAAGCAATACTCTGGGCACCGGCATTAACGGCACCAACGACAGCGCGCCGGACGATCGCCTGCTTCTCGCGATTATCAAATACCGACGCCTTGCCGATTAATCGGCGGATATCCTTTCCAGAAGATGGATTGGCCACAATGCCAATAGTCAGCACGCTTTACATTCCGAGCGTTTTTCGAACTTCCGCAACAATAGAGTCTGCATTGGGAATATAGACTTTCTCCAGTGCCGGACTAAACGGGACTGGGGAAAATGGCGCACCGACTCTGGCGATGGGCGCATCAAGATAATCAAAGGCCTGTTCTTGCAGCTGGGCAACAATTTCTCCCCCAAAACCACCAAACCGGACGGCCTCATGTATAATCAGGCCTCGGTGGGTTTTGCGCAAAGACGCAATTGCAGTATCACTATCAAACGGTTGTATGCTGCGCACATCGATGACCTCAGCATCAATACCCAGTTCCTTTAACGGCGCAACCGCTGCCACTGCCTCGTGTACCATCCTGCCTATAGCAAGGATGGTCAGGTCTTTACCTTCTCTAACGATGTTAGCCTTGCCTATGGGCACTTCATACATTTCTTCGGGCACTTCCGCCTGGAGCGCAAGACTCATCTTATTAAGGACAACAAACACCGGGTTATCATCCCTTGCAGCGGCAATGATCAAGCCTTTCGCATCGTAGGCATTTGATGGCATAACCACTTTAACCCCCGGCAAATGAGCCAACCAGGCCTCTAGACTCTGTGAGTGCTGCGCCGCAAGATTAACACCAGCACCAGCCATAGTAAGTACCGTTACGGGTAAAGTGGCACCGCCACCGAACATAAATCGCATCTTGGCCATCTGATTGGCAATTTCATCCATGCACTCGCCAATAAAGTCCATGAACATCAAATCCAGAATGGGTCTGCACCCAGTGGCTGACGCCCCTACACCCAGGCCAATAATGCCTTTCTCACTAATCGGCGTATCTACGATTCGGTCAGGGCCAAACTCATCAAACAGCCCCTGGTAATAGCCGAATACACTGCCCGCACGACCTACGTCTTCACCTGCAACGAAGGCATTGTCCTGTTCTATCAATACCTGTCTTACGCCTTCAGTGATCGCCGCCACATAGGGAAGTTTCCTTGGTTGATGCTCCTTCGCCTCGCTCATGCTTCTGCCCTCTCACTGTATACATCCTCTAACATTTCATGCGCCTCGGGAAAGGGGGAATCT
>Ga0206684_1001000_pt1 | contig 10914 bp, 8 predicted proteins | sample M210012015metaG_FD_155467 | JGI IMG/M metagenome (GOLD analysis project Ga0206684, IMG submission 155467) | Ammonia-oxidizing marine archaeal communities from Monterey Bay, California, United States - M2 100m 12015 | ecosystem: Environmental > Aquatic > Marine > Intertidal zone | place: USA...
AGAGACGACTACAACGGTGACTGCTAGCGGAGGCAATGTTGGCAGCTTGAAAATTGAAGCCCAACGCTTGCAGGAAAATATCGAACCACGTGTTTTTATTAGAGACAACATGGGCATTGAAAATTTACAAAAATCTGAGCTTCTCTCTCAATTTCGATTGTTAGGTCATACTGGTGTGGCAGTAAACCCGGATACTGGAAAAATGGAGCGAGTGGCGACTATTTACTTAGGGCCTCGAGCGTTTACATTTCGCGGCGAAATTGGTGAAGGTGCTGAGTCTGAGGCAACAGACGAAATGCTTTTGGCCGCAATTAGATCTTTCCGATCAATACAGCAAGGAGAAGTTGTCGCTGGTAGTGAGTTGAAAATCAAGTACGTGCAGGCAAGCGAGTTTTTTGATTTTTCTGTAGTAGCTCAATCTAGCAAAATCCCCAATTTTCCCGAAGAAACACTTCGTCTTCTTAATGGCTATTATCCGACAGGGTCTCCAGAGGAAGGTACATGGATTAAGCTAGTTGATTAGCGAAAGGTGGAGAACCCTGATGAAGGCTTGGAAACGTTATTTAAAACTCGGAACGTAAAAGTACCGAAGGCAATATGGCTTATCAAAGGTTGCCCCCATCTTCATGAAAAAGGTTTTAGAAGGCGCTAGGGGATTTATGAAAAAGGCATGTTATGCTTATGACTGAAGGGTATGCAAAAAGTAACTTCAGGCCACACAACAGCCCTTGGAGTGCTGCGAGTTACAGCTGAGACAGCAAAATACTAACAAGCACTTCTATAGATTCGGGACTGCTAAACTCAACAACTAATTGAGAAAACCAGAGACCATGGTAATAGTCTCAGGTTCTGGTTATGGTTGGAAAAACTAAACAAAATATTTTAGTGATTGGGCCATCATGGGTTGGAGACATGGTGATGTCCCAATCTCTTTACAGGCTTATAAAACATAACAACTCAGACAACCGCATTACTGTAATGGCGCCAAGTTGGACACGCCCCTTATTGGATCGAATGCCTGAAGTTGATGCCAAACTAAATTTTGACCTAGAACACGGTGAACTCAATTTAGGTGCCAGGTGCAGCTTAGGGAAATCACTAAGAGATTCACATTTTACCCAAGCAATAGTCCTGCCACTTTCTTTCAAATCAGCATTAGTGCCTTTTCACGCAAACATAAAAATCCGCACCGGTTGGCGAGGAGAATGGCGCAATATTTTGCTTAACGATTGCCGCTCGCCTCAGGATGAGAATTTCCCATTAATGGTGCAACGCTTCGCAGCTCTCGCCAACCCAAGTGGTTCGCTGCCACCTGAAAATATACTTAAACCCAAACTTAGCACCCAACAATCAGATGTAAATTCTTCCTTGTCAAAATTTGAGCTGACGAAGGAACTAAAAATATTAGCGATTTCTCCTGGCGCAGAATTTGGTGAAGCAAAACAATGGCCATCAGAGTACTATGCAGAGCTGACGAATGCGGTTCTGCAACAGGGTTGGCAGGTTTGGATTTTTGGCTCTGTTAACGATGTGCTAATAGCTGAGTCCATACTGGCAGACATCGATAGTAATCTTTTGGATCGATGCAAAAATCTAGCAGGCAGGACTAGTTTGGCTGAAGCCATAGACTTGATGTCACTTGCATCTGCAGTGGTATCAAATGACTCGGGACTAATGCATGTGGCGGCAGCACTGGACAAACCAGTAGTCGGCATTTATGGATCGACGTCACCTGACTTTACGCCGCCTTTGGCAGATAAGTTAAAATTATTGGCAACGGACATACAGTGCAGACCCTGTTTTAAGAGAAAATGCCCGTTTGGGCATCTGCGCTGCTTAACTGAGTTGAAACCTGCGCTCGCTATAGACGCAATAAGACTTCTCACGGAAAGCGAGTAAATAGGAAGACCATTCATTGCGAGTTCTGATTGTAAAAGTATCTTCGCTAGGGGATATTATCCATACGCTGCCAGCCGTAACTGACGCCAAAAGGGCTCATGCAAATCTTGCTTTTGATTGGGTAGTTGAAGAAAGTTTTTCAGAAGTCCCTTCTTGGCACCCGGCGGTCGAAAAAGTCATACCAATTGCAATGCGTCGCTGGCGACGCAATCTATTCCAGTCTTACTTAAATCGCGAATTTAGATCTTTTAAACGGGCGCTCCAAGACGTTCACTATGATCTCATAATCGATGCCCAGGGCTTAATCAAGAGTGGCTTCATCAGCAGATTGTCCCGCGGTTTAACAATTGGGCTTAGCAATAGAACTATCCGTGAACCCTTGGCTACACTTTTCTATAATAAAGTTTACTCAGTGCCTTGGACTGAGCATGCCGTAGATAGAGTGCGCGAACTCTTTTCTCGTGCTCTAAAGTATCGTTATGATAAAGATTCCATCGATTATGGAATCGATATAAAGCGAATTGATAGTAATGGGGAAACGACGAGCAAAAAACAGTTACTCTTTCTTCATGGGACCACATGGGCAACTAAACATTGGCCAGAACCTTATTGGCGCCATCTTGCGCATATTGCTACAGAGGCCGGATATAAAGTACTAGTTCCCTGGGGAGATAATAGAGAAAAGCAACGGGCAGAGTTTATTGCTAAAGACAATGAGCGGATCAAAGTCCTAGATAAGCAATCTCTCTCTAGCCTGGCACAACATATCAATAACTCCAGTGGCGTAATCGCTGTTGACACAGGCCTAGGACATTTAGCCGCAGCTTTAGCGAAACCCACAGTATCCTTGTACGGTTCTACCAACCCTGGACTTTCTGGAACATTTGGTGAGAATCAACTTCATCTAAATTCCAATTTCAATTGTGCCCCCTGTGTTAAAAAAGTATGTACTTACAGCGGTCCAGGAATTATGGGTGAATTTTCGGGCCAAAAATTTGCTGTAACACCACCTTGCTTCTCTGCGCATAAACCAGAACAAGTTTGGCAGAGGTTCGAAAAGCTGATACAAAATCAATAATTCTTACTCATCCGCAAGAATGAAATAGCTTATGCAAAGCGGATAAAGGATCGGATTCTTAAATGAAGTTTAGCTTTCTGATTTATTCCTACTTCCCCTTCGGAGGCCAACAGAGAGACTTTCTTCGAATCGCCAACGAATGTGTTAATCGAGGCCACCAAGTTGACGTCTATGTCTTACGCTGGCAGGGAGAAGTCCCAGAAAATTTGAATCTAATTAAGGTACCGGTTAAGGCGTGGACCCGCGTCAAGCTTTACCAAAATTATACAAAATGGGTCGCTAAGGCCCTTGCTGATGCACAACCTTCCACAATTGTGGGGTTCAATAAAATGCCGCTGCTGGACATTTATTTTGCAGCAGATCCTTGTTTTGCGGAAAAAGCAGAAACCCAGCGGGGGTATTATTACAAACTAACCCCCCGTTACCGACACTTTTACAGCTACGAAAAAGCAATCTTTGGCCCTGGAAAAACTACGCAGACGCTAATTTTATCTCCTCAACAACGAAAAGCATTTGAAAGGCACTATCCTGGTTGCGGTGATCGGCTGCATAAACTGCCGGCAGGCATCGCAATTGATCGTAAAGTAGAGAGCCGTGAATTGACCATACGGCGCCAGTTTAGGAAAGAATTCAACATCGGTGAAGATGACTTGTTGCTATTGCAGATCGGTTCGGGTTTCAAGGTAAAAGGAGTTGATAGGTCACTGACAGCGATGGCTTCCCTGCCAGAGCCCTTGTTAGAACGAACTAAATTTATGTTAGTTGGTCAAGATAAAACTGCGACAGTAAGCCGACTTGCTCATCGTTTAGGTCTGGCTAAGAAACTAACCATACTTCCCGGTCGAGATGATATTCCGCGTTTTCTGGCTGGTGCGGATCTGCTGGTGCATCCCGCCTATGTGGAAAGCGCTGGTTACGTTTTATTAGAATCTACTATTGCTGGGTTGCCCGTACTCACAACTGCTAGTTGCGGCTACTCTTTTCATATTGAAAAAGCGCAGTCTGGAAAAGTCTGCGCTAATCCATTTCAGCAGCTAGAACTAAATGAGAAATTAGCCTCTATGTTAGATTCCATAAAGGATGCCGATTGGTCCGAGAATGGGTTGAATTATGGCAAGCAAGCAGATCTGTATTCGATGCCACAGACCGCTGCAGACTTAATCGAAAAATTTGCAGTAGTGAGTTGATTAGCGCATGTTCCATTTGAATGAAGAATTTGCAAAGAATTTTGGAGGATCTGATCCTTATGAAGCGCTTCAGTCGAAGGAAGGCAATATCTATCGTCAAGTCAAAGGACGCAAAACTTTTCAGTTTTTTCTTAATGGCAAGAGCTATTTTGCGAAGCTCCATTCTGGTATTGGTTGGAGAGAGATATTTAAGAATCTCGCCCAGCTTAAATTCCCAATTATCGGTGCTAGGAATGAATGGGAGGCAGTCCATCGTCTACAAGAACTCAATATAGCCACCATGAATGTAGTTGCTTATGGCGAGCGCGGATGGAATCCTGCGAGTAGAGAGTCTTTCATAATTACTGAAGAGTTAAGCGAAACAATAAGTCTTGAAGATTATTGTAAAGATTGGAAATCATCGCCTCCTCCGGAGCGAACTCGACGCAAACTAATTGAGCAAGTTGCGTCTATTGCAAGTGCACTGCATAAGAACGATGTCTGTCATCGAGATTTTTATCTTTGCCACTTTTTATTGCATCCAGAATCTGAGCCTTTTCCAAAGTTGTCATTAATCGATTTGCATCGAGCACTTATCAGTAAAAATCTTGCCAGGCGCTGGATTGTTAAAGACATTGCTGGATTGTTTTATTCAGCAAAGGGAATAGGCCTAAGTAATAGAGATTTATTGCGATTTATGCGGCACTACCATAGTAGAGATCTCCGAAGAGCAGTAACGGACCATAAACAATTTTGGGTGGATGTTAAACAAAGAAGCGATGCAATGTTTAAGAAAATAGGGCCAGCAGTATAATTATATAAATTATTTGGCTAATTGATTAGAAAATAGCTTGGTATATATCATTAGGCAATGAACAAGTTTGATTGTGAACATTTGATCGCAATGGGAAGGCACATCCCTACGCCTTTCTATATCTCCGTGGCAGAAGAATCATCTGAAGAAGCAATAAAGATTGAAAAAATTCTTAGAATCGTACCTGGCAAACGCTTAATTGGGCTATCAAATTGGCAGAATCAGTCTGTCATCGTGAAACTATTCTTTGGCCCCGGCCGTTGGAAGCGAAATTTATTAAGTGATCTTCGCGGCATTAATTTGTTAAAACAGCGGCATATACCCACTCCGGATATAGTTCACCAAACCAATATGGCAGATGGACGCGGCGCAGTATTATTAATTGATTACCTGGGGCAGGGCAAGAACCTTAATCTCCTTATAGAAGAGACAAATAATTACACCGAAAAACTATCTATTATAAAGATGGCAGTTGCCACCATTGCTAAGTGTCATCGCACTGGGCTTTGGCAGGACGACATTCACCTCGACAACTTTATGCTCGTGGGTGAGCTCTTATACTTACTTGATGGTGGTGACATTAGCGCAGTGGATAATGACATTGATCTGCAAATAGCGCTCGACAATCTAGCATTGTTTTTTGCGCAATTCAGCGTGGCGATGGATAGACATATTCCCCTACTGCTGGAATATTATCGGGAGCACAATGATAGTTTGCCTCAAATAGAAACTACTAGCATGACATCTCGAGTTATTTCACAGCGCAAACAACGTTTAAGCCAGTATGAGAGAAAGCTATTTCGTTCGACTACAGCAAATCGTAGTGTTCATACGTCTAACAAATTCGTGGTTTACGATCGCAATATACACTCCGAAGAGCTGAAGAAATTTATTGTCAATCCAGATGCCTATATTAATGAAAATAATCTTTTAAAAGCGGGAAATGCATCAACAGTGGCTACTATCACTTTGGCGAGTAAATCTTATGTTTTGAAGCGCTACAATTTAAAGTCTCTATGGCATAGTATTAAGTATTTGTTTAAACCAAGCAGAGCACACCATAGTTGGCTGAATGCTTCGGTTTTAGAAATGCTAGGAGTTGCGACTCCCCATCCATACCTTTTCTACGAGGAACGGATTTTTAGGGTTTTTCGTCGTCGTGCTTTTTTCTTGAGTAAAAATTTGGACGCGCCAACATTGCTCGAACAAATGCAATCAAAAAGAGAGCAGTCATTTCCAATTGAGAGGCTTGTGCCGGCATTTAAATATTTATTTGACACTATGTGTACTTATCGTATTAGTCATGGCGATATGAAAGCGAGCAATTTTATTTTCGATGGTGACCGATTATATGTATTAGATCTTGATGCAATGAAGAGGCATGTAAATGAAGAGGTATTTCTGCGGGCCATAAAAAAAGATCTAACTCGATTTATGAAAAATTGGCAAGGGACTGTTTTTGAAAGTAAGTTTAACAAGCTAATTGATGATATAGAACTCAATCCATAACTGATGATTTTTGTTCTAGTAAATACTTAAATTATTGAAGAGCTAACGAACTAAGAATGACAGTTGTTACATTAGGCTTATCTGGAGCAATAGGCCACGACCCTGCAGCCGCGCTATTTATTAATGAGAAGCTAATTGCGGCAGTGGAGGAAGAGCGCCTAGTCCGTCGTAAACATGCGAAGGGTGAATTGCCTTATCATGCTGCTCGGCAGTGCCTGCAAATTGCAGGCTTGCGTGGTTCTGATGTTACCCATATAGCAATTCCTTATGCACCGATCTCGCTATTTAGTAAAGCTCGTTGGCACTATGCTTATCGGCATTGGTATGCCCCAGATCGGAGTATTGATAGTTTATTCAATGGAAATAGGCGCTATCGTCGCTACTTAATCGATCTACGCATGTTGATGGAACAACTGCATATTTCAACATCTGAAACTCAGCTGGTGCCTATAGAGCATCAGCTAGCTCATGCGAGCAGTTGTTATCACCTAAACGAAAGCAGTGAAAAAACCGCTATTTTTTGTGTGGATTCCAAAGGCGAATACTCTAATATTTTTCTTGGCTATGGACACGAAGGTAAGATTATAAAAATAAAAGAGTTTTATAATCCAGATTCCCTCTGTGGCATGTATGCGGCATTAACCGATTATCTTGGGTTCGAGATTCTTGACGGAGAATTTAAAGTTATGGGAATCGCTCCTTTCGGTGACCCTTATAAATACGACCTTTCTTCGCTTGCTCATTTCGATGGAAAGAATTTCAAAGTAAATAATAAACTTATTAGCACAATTGGGTTACGTCGCTACAAAGCGAAGTCAAAGGGGCACTATTTCAGTAAAAAGCTAGTAGAGACATTAGGCCCACGCCGAGCTGGCAATTTGATGGAAGATCCTTATGTCCATTATGCTGCCGCGATTCAGAAACTATATGAAGATATTTCAGTAGGACTCATTACCCATTATCTGAAAGATGTATTAGAAGAAACTGGCCGATTGGCAGTAGCTGGAACTGGCTCAATGAACATTCGGCTCAATCGGCGCTTGAGCTCCTTGCCCCTAGTAAAAGAATACACTGTGCATCCCGCTTGTTCTGATGCGGGAACGGCGATTGGTGCTGCCTCTTATTCGGTCCGAGCGCTTGGTAAGAAAATCGAGCCAGTCACAAATATGTACCTGGGCCCGAGCTATGACAGCGATCAATGCATCGAAGCATGCCTATTGCATCGAGAGAAGCCTGCGTGGGAGGTTCTAGCATCTCCCCATGAGAAAGCAGCAGAGCTGTTGGCGAACGGGCAATTACTAGCCTGGTTTCGGGGCAAGATGGAGTTTGGTCCTCGCGCTCTAGGAAACCGCAGTATTTTGGCTAACCCGAATCAAATAGGTATTATCGATGCAATTAATCACCAAGTGAAATTTCGCGAACACTGGCGACCTTTTTCTCCAAGTATCATTGATTCATTTGCAAAAGATTTTCTCCCTAAAGATCAGCAAGATGAATACATGAGTATGAGCTTGCCAGTGAGCCCTCGTTGGCAAGAGCGTTACCCTGTCGTTGTTCATGAAGACGGAACGACGAGGGCTCAAATAGTGACAGAAAAGACTAACGAAGATTTTTATCGTCTACTAGAAGCATTTCAAGCTAGGACTGGACATGGCTTACTTATTAATGCCAGCTTGAGTCGGCCAGGGGAAGCTTTAGTCTGTACCCCGGAGGATGCAGTCAATATGTTCATGGGAACTGATCTTAACTATATGATCATGGAGAACGTGTTAGTCACAAAGCGCGAGGAATCAGAGACCTGGTAATCAGTAACTTATGGTAAGTAGCGCTTAACTCTTATCTTAATGACTAAGGTCTATTTTTTTTTGTAAACCGCAAGTTGTTGGTTGTCTATACTAGGGAAGGCAGTTTGGAATTCCAGCAAGTCTTTTATTCCTTCACGCACTACCAGTTCTGTCATTTCATAATGCATTTCAATTACAATTAAATCACCAGGTTGAGCGTTGGTTATATCCGTTTCATTTAGGAACCTTTCAACTTGATCATAGTTTTCTACACGATCGCTGTAATAGGCTACCATGTGATTGTTAGTCACTAAGCCGTTTGAGTCATTCGATTCTGCGGTGATCCATTCGATTGAGTTATACACAAATACTTTCGATTCACCAAAGCTGATAAAAGAGTCGAATGCACAATAGGCAAAAAATAAAATAAGTATCCGCATACCTATGTTTTTGAAAGATGATTGATTGAATTGCCTAACAATATTGGCGAGTATGATTGGTACGAATAGAGCTAAGAGCAGACAGAATAGCATTGCGTAACGACTAGAAGTATAGCGAGTTACCAGTATGAACATAAATACGATAATAAAATTAGCTAATAAGAAAAACGCTATTGGTACGCAGCGATTTCTTTCTAGTTCTAGAAAACGTTTATAAACGCCATAGGCCAGCAGCCAAAAGAATGGACCACCGATGCCTGAAAATAACTTTGCTATCAGAATGGTTAACAAGCCAGTGATAAGAAACAAATTCAGGTAAGGCCCAGAATAAGAAGACGCATGTTCTCCAAACACTGCCGTACTCAATGCTGAATTATCAGCTTCACTTGAATTTAATGTAGTCTCTATAAAAGGTTCATAAACTGAAAGAAAATCTATAAGCATCCCTGCAAAGCTAATCCCCATTAAAGCCAGCACTAAAAATGAAAACCCCAAGATGCCAATTGACATTCCAATGGCCCTAGCGAAGTGGCGACGAGAGTTTGAAATTTCATTGCGTTTATCGAAGAGCAATGCGAATGGGATAACTATAAGATACACGATGGCTTCGGGGCGAAAACTTGTAGCAATTAAAAGACCTACTCCAAAGGCGATTAAGTTCTGATTCCTCTGTTGTTCGTAATAAAGCAGGAATTGCCAAAGTGCAAACAGGCACAATGCCCAATAGCCAACATCTCGAATAATATCAAACCGAAACTCATTTAGTTGTGGGTAGAGCAATATACAAAATGCTGCGAGAACGGAGACGAGTGCAGTGTTATCGATAAGTCTTACAATACTGAGGAACGAATATACCAATAGCGCATAGAACAAGGAATTAATAAGATAAGCTGAAGCAAAGAGATCGAAGCCAAGTAAACTGATGGCAGCAATTATTAAAGAGTAACTTGCCCAGGCATAGTGTTGAATGGCAGCGCTGATTCCCTCATTGAGGGCTATGTCAGCAGTTCGAATATAAGCATAAGCGTCGTCGTTAGGTATGTTGTTAATTAATAGACTTATCAATGAGACTAAGAGGCTAGCGCCTACTGCTATTAGGCGGATATCTATTCGTTGCCAGTTGTACCTACTCACAATGATTTCTTATCCAACATGTTAATAAGGCCGTGCTGATTTTCCCGCTTCTTGAGTTTTAAATCGCTTGTGTAACCATAAATATTGATCAGGTTGTTTTCTGATTGCATCTTCTATTATTTTGTTAATAATTATTGCATCACGCTCCTTATCACCGGTCGGATAATTCTTAAGCGCCGGGGAGAAGTCCAAATGATAACCTGAATTATCTGCATTGCGATAATGACTATAAAATACAACTTCTGAATCATTAAAAGCTGCAAACCGGCTCGTGGCTGTTATCGTTGCTGCTTGGTTGCCGAAGAACGGAACAAAAACTGAATGCTTGGCACCGTAATCCTGATCTGGTGCATACCAGAGAATATGACCTTGTTTAAGACCGCGCATTGCACCGCGAATGTCCTTGCGATCGAGGACAGCCGGATGATGTCGAATCCGGCCATTGTACATGGCAGCATCGAACAGTAGATTATTGTTAGGGCGGTAAGTGACATCCATTCTGCCGTTAAGGTTAAATAGAAAGCCGCCAAATTCAAGTGTCGTAAAATGCGCACATAGTAAGAGCACACCTTTTCTTTTTGCTACAGCAGTTTCTAAATTTTCTAACCCTGACACAGTTACCCGATCTCTGAATTCTTCTGGCTCCCTGTGCCAGGCGATGGCTATTTCAACTAGACCAATAGCATTGGAGATAAAGGTTTTCCGAACTAACTGGTTCAGTGCTTTTTCATTCAACTCAGGGAAACACAAGCGCAGGTTCACTTCGCAAATGTGTTTACGTTCAAGTGCCAAGAAATAAGTGATAACTCCTAGTAACTGTCCGACCTTGATTTGGATAGCGAATGGCAATCGGGCAACAGTCCACATTAGGCCTAGTCCTATCCAGGTAGGCCAATAGCGAGGAGCCAAATATTGGCTCAGGGGTCGGTATACTGGGTGCAGTTCAGGCTGAGGTATCGCCACTGAGTTCTAAATCCATGTTGTGCGAGTACGAATTGTAGCAGATGCCCTTCTCAACCTCATTTTAGGAATGCTTGGCACAAAATAGACAAAATACATGACTTATTTCCCACATTTTTAAAAAAAAGCA
>Ga0206684_1001003_pt1 | contig 10895 bp, 9 predicted proteins | sample M210012015metaG_FD_155467 | JGI IMG/M metagenome (GOLD analysis project Ga0206684, IMG submission 155467) | Ammonia-oxidizing marine archaeal communities from Monterey Bay, California, United States - M2 100m 12015 | ecosystem: Environmental > Aquatic > Marine > Intertidal zone | place: USA...
CTGATAAAGTTGTAGATCTACTAACGAAATCTATGCAAGAGGCAGCTAGTCTCGATGTGCCTTTGGAGGTTGATATAGGCATTGGTAATAATTGGGACCAAGCTCATTGATGAATTTTTTATTTAAAAGCGCCAAAAGAACTTTTGGAATTCTATTTTTTATTTGCTTGGGCATGATGGCCGTTGCACTTTTCATGGAGCATTTTCTATTTCTTGAACCTTGTATGCTTTGCTATATGCAAAGAGGAGCTGTTTTAATTTTGGGATTAATTGCTGCCATGGGTTATTTAATTAATCCTAAGAACATAAAAACTTACAAAGGATTCTTGGTCGCCTCGTATATAGCTCTTTTTTCTGGCATTGGTCTTTCTTTAAGGCAACTTTATCTACAAAGTCTACCTGCTGAATTAGTTCCTAGTTGCGCTCCTGACGTAGATTATCTTTTAGACACATTGCCCTTCTTAGAAGTTTTGATTATGGCTATAACCGGAGATGGAAATTGTGCAGAGGTTTTATGGAGTTTTATGGGAATAAGTATCCCGGGATGGTTGCTAATTGGATTTCTTATTATCTTTATATACCTAACCAAAACCTTTATTTCTGCTAATGAAATTCATTCTCATAAAAATAATTAAATCTATATAATACTCACCAATTTATAAACCACCTTAAACCGTAAATAGATGTCAAAAATCTTTGAAAATTTATCAATTGATGAACTTATCTCTGAATCTCTTCAGAGAGGAGAAGGAGAAATAGCAGCTAATGGTGCTCTTCTTGTTAAAACTGGTAAAAGAACTGGCAGAAGTCCGCTAGATAGATTTATAGTTAGTGATGCCTCAACAAAGGATTCAGTTGATTGGGGTGAGGTCAATCGACCATTTGAATCAGGGGCGTTTGATAAGCTTTGGAGTAAAGTTGAGGCCTACTTAGATTCAAAAGATAGCTTTGTCTCTTCTTTGCATGTTGGTGAGCACTCTGAACATTACGTTCCAGTAAACATTAGGACGCAGTGGGCTTGGCATAACCTTTTTGGCAAGCAAATGTTCATAAGACCAACTGAATTTAATCCTAATAATAAAGAGACCTGGCAAATACTAAGTGCACCAGAATTTGTTTGTGACCCAAAAGATGATGGTACTAATAGTGACGGCGTTGTTATTCTTAATTTCACTTCTAGGAAAGTTCTCCTTGCAGGGATGCCTTATGCGGGGGAAATGAAGAAATCAATGTTTGCTGTACAAAACTTCTTACTTCCTGAAAAAAATGTCTTGCCTATGCATTGCGCTTCCAACGTCAATTCTGATGGAGAAGTGTGTTTATTCTTCGGACTTTCTGGAACAGGCAAAACTACCTTATCAGCAGACCCTGATAGGAATTTAATAGGAGACGATGAACATGGATGGGGGCCAGGAGCAGTATTTAACTTTGAAGGAGGTTGTTACGCAAAATGCATAGATCTTACTCAAAAAAATGAACCTGTTATCTGGGACGCCATAAGAAAAGGGAGCGTTATGGAAAATGTTGTCATCGACTCTGACACAAAAGAGCCAGACTACAGTGATTCTTCTTTAACCGAGAACACCAGAGTGGTATATCCAAGGGAGCACATAGAAAAAAGAGCTGATGAGAATGCGGCAGGCGAACCCAACGCAGTTATCTTTCTTACTTGTGATTTATCAGGCGTTATTCCTCCCGTCTCTATTCTTTCTAAAGAGGCAGCTGCCTACCATTTTTTAAGCGGTTATACTGCAGCCATTGGATCTACTGAAGTAGGTTCAACTGAAGCCTTCAAAACAACTTTCTCTACCTGTTATGGAGCTCCTTTCTTTCCTAGGGCAGCAGGAGTATACGCAGACCTACTAATGAAAAGAATTGAAGAATTTGGAAGTAATGTTTATTTAGTTAATACTGGCTGGACAGGCGGACCTTACGGAACGGGTAAAAGGTTTGATATACCTGTTACAAGGTCAATAATAAGTGCAATTCAGTCAGGAGACCTGGCTGGTTCGGAGACTGAAAAAATTGATGGCATGAACTTGGATGTGCCCTTAAATGTTGCTGGAGTCGATTCTAAACTACTCAATCCAATTAAAAATTGGGAAGATACTTCTTTATACAAGTCTTATGAAGAAAAATTAGTAAGCCAATTTAAAGAGAACTTTACAAAATTTGATGTTGCTGAAGCAATAGTTAGTGCGGGGCCTAAATAAATAAGTAAAGATCATGGGATTTTCTTTAGAAAATTTAAGGGAATCTGAGGCTCTCCCAGAATTAAATCTGATTAATAGAGGAATAGAGAAGGAAAGCCTAAGAGTAAGCAGCAAAGGAGAAATTTCTAAACTTCCTCACCCTTCTAAACTAGGGTCAGCTCTCACCAACCCCTATATCACAACTGATTTTTCTGAATCGCTTCTAGAGCTAATTACCCCTACCTTTAATAGCGCTAAAGAGTGCCTGGACTTTCTTAAAGAATTACATGTATTCGTCTACAACAACATTGAAGATGAATTTCTTTGGCCATTCAGTATGCCTTGCCCAATAGCTTCAAACGAAGAGATACCTATTGGGAATTATGGCAATTCAAATTTAGGAATGATGAAAACAATATACCGAAGAGGCCTTGCAAATAGATACGGTAGCATGATGCAAGCAATTGCAGGCATACATTACAACTTCTCTTTCTCAGACAAGTTTTTAGATGTTCTTGCGCATCAATCAAATCAAGAGATTCAGTCTTTTAAAAACGAGACTTATCTCGGTATGGCTAGAAACTTTAAAAGATTTGGCTGGATATATTTACTTCTATTTGGCTCTTCTCCTGCAGTGTGTAATTCTTTTGTTGTAGGCAAAGAACATGACCTTGAAGAGCTGCCCTCAGGTGGCTTTTATAAACCTTCAGCAACTTCTTTAAGAATGGGCGATTTGGGCTATATCAGCAAAGCCCAAGACGATTTAAATATTTCTTATAACAACATAGAAGAATATTGCACAGACCTAAAGAATGCTCTGGTTAAAACTTATAAACCTTACGAAGATATTGGTGAATTTATTGAAGAAGAAAGAGTTCAGCTAAACACTTCCGTGATTCAGATTGAAAACGAATACTACAGCACTATAAGGCCCAAGCGTGTTTGCCCTTCTGGAGAAAGGCCTATAAATATTTTACGTTCTGAAGGAATAGATTATCTCGAGCTAAGGTGTGTTGATTTAAACCCTTACAGCTCAATTGGAATAACAGAAGACCAGATTAACTTCTTAGACACACTTTTAATTTATTGTTTTGTTACAGACAGCCCTGCAATTAGTCTTGAAGAATCCTCAAGAATACAAAGGAACCACGAAAAAGTAGTAAATGAGGGTAGAGGTGAAGCAACCTTGCTTGAAACAACAAATGGATCAGTTCTCTTAAAAGAGGAAGCGAATAAACTCCTTCTAGAGCTAGAAACAATAGCTGAATTTATGGATAAAGAAGTGCTTAAGGGTCAGAATATAAATTGGCAACAATCTATTACGGCCCAAAAAGAAAATCTACTAACTCCAAATAAAACTTTAAGTGGTCAGGTTCTAGAAGACTTAAAAGACCAAGACCTTTCATTTCGAGATCTTGGTAACAAGATGTCTAATCTGCATCAGAATACAATGACATCTGAAAGATCTAATTTGGATGAATTATTTCGTGATGCCAGCGAAAAATCTTTTGAGGACATAAAAAATATAGAATCTAAAGATCAAAAAGATTTTGAAGATTATTTAAAAGAATTTCTAGATAAGATATCTTGACGTTTTATAAAGAAACGTTAATTTATTCATCTAAAGATAAAAGGAAACTATTATGAAAGCTTTTGTATGTAATGAATTCGGTCCAGTTGATTCACATAAAATTGAAGAAGTAGACGATCCAGTAGCGGGCCCTGGTCAAGTTGTTGTTGATATTAAAGCAACAGGTATTAGCTTCCCCGATGTCTTAATCGTTCAGGGCTTATACCAGTTTAAACCGCCCTTTCCATTCAGTCCTGGAAGTGAAATCTCTGGCGTAGTTGAATCAGTTGGCGAAGGAGTTACTTTGCATCAAGTAGGAGATAGAGTAATAGGGAGCGTTGGCTCCGGAGGTCTTCGTGAAAAAGGTGTTTATTCTGAACATCAACTTATGCCGTTGCCTGAATCTATGGACTTTCAAACAGGTGCAGGATTTCCTCTTAATTATGGAACTACCTATCATGCTTTCAAACAAAGAGGTGAGCTAAAAGCAGGAGAATCTGTTTTAGTTCTAGGAGCTGGTGGCGGATTAGGAATTACGGCTATCCATGTTGCAAAAGCTATGGGCGCTAAAGTCATAGCGGCAGCCTCATCTCAAGAAAAAATTGATTTTTGTATTAAAGAAGGTGCTGATGAAGGGATAATTTATCAAAGGGATATGGATCGTGACTTACAAAAAAAGTTCTCTGATGATATCAAGGAAGTCTCTGGAGGTGGTGTAAATATGATTTATGATCTTGTGGGTGGTGACTATGCTGAGCCTGCATTGAGAGCGATAGCAAGACATGGAAAATACTTAGTTATTGGGTTTACAGCGGGAATACCAAAAATGCCCCTCAATTTAACACTTCTTAAGGAATGCCAAATCTTAGGAGTATTTTGGGGACAGTTTGCTGCAATCGACCAAGCAGAGAATGCACAAAACTTCAAAGAACTTTTTGATCTTCATGCAGATGGCAGAATTAAACCTTTTGTTACCGAAAGTTACTCTTTAGATGAATCGGCTAAAGCGATAAAAACTTTAGAAGACAGAAAGGTATTAGGAAAAGTTGTTGTAAGCATGGAATAAAACTTGTTTGAAATCAATTAAGCCCCTATATATTTATTTCATCCTACTGTTTGGCTTCATACCGTTTATTTACGCTATAGATGACGAGAAAGATTTCGTCTATGACCTTTCTTTGGCCACTCAAGGTGTGACTGTAAGCCAATACAATACAGGTGTTAATTATTATATTGGTAGAGGAATTGATAAAGATCTTGAAAAAGCTGTTTATTGGTACCAAATGGCAAGTGAAGAAGGTCATTCAAAAGCTCCTTTTAACATAGCTATTATTTATGCCAATGGAGAGGTACCTGATAAAGACTTTGCCTTGGCACTGAAATATTTCTTGCTCTCTGCAGAGAGGGGTAATAAAGAAGCGAAGCAGTTTATTAAGCTACTAAAGCTCCATGGCAGTTCAAGTCTTGAAGAATCTCTAGCAGAGATTTGCTGCCCCGAACCTTTATCCCACTCCATGGTATCTAAAAACTGATAGCAGATTACATAGAAAGTCTTATAATCGCGGCTTTCAAAATTCTATGTCAGTTAATAAACTAAGAAATATAGCCATCATTGCGCATGTTGATCATGGCAAAACTACACTCGTGGACAAACTGCTTCAACAGTCTGGAACGCTTGATAGAAAAAACATGGAAACCGAAAGGGTCATGGACTCTGACGATCAAGAAAAAGAAAGGGGCATAACCATTCTTGCTAAGAATACTGCCATTACTTGGAATGAACATAGAATAAACATAGTTGATACACCGGGGCACGCAGATTTTGGTGGTGAAGTAGAAAGAGTTCTTTCTATGGTAGATTCAGTATTGCTACTGGTTGATGCTGTAGATGGACCTATGCCACAAACTAGATTTGTTACCCAGAAGGCGTTTGATCAAGGACTGAATCCTATACTGGTCATCAATAAAATAGATAGACCTGGAGCAAGAGCTGACTGGGTATTGGATCAAGTTTTTGATTTATTCGATAGATTAGGTGGGAATGATGATCAGCTGGATTTTCCTGTTATATATGCTTCTGCACTAAATGGAATTGCTGGACTCGATGAAAATCAAATGTCAAAAGACATGTCTCCTTTAATGAACTTAATTATAGAGCAAGTTAAACCGCCGAAAGTTAATGATGATGGCCCTCTTCAAATGCAAATTAGTGCATTAGATTACAGCAGTTACGTTGGAGTTATAGGAATTGGAAGAATAAGCAGAGGGAAAGCTAAACCTAATGAACAAGTAATCATCGCTGGGCCTGATAAAACAGAGCGAAGGGGCAAAATCTTACAAGTAATGGGCTACAACGGCCTAGAGAGGATTGAAGTTCAAGAAGCTCAAGCCGGAGATATTATTTGTGTAACCGGTATAGATAAACTCAACATATCAGATACCTTATGCAGCCCAGACAAAGTTGAAGCCCTTCCCCCTCTTAGTGTTGATGAACCAACTGTGAGCATGACCTTCCAAGTGAATGACTCTCCTTTTGCGGGCAGAGAGGGGAAATATATTTCTTCAAGAAACTTAAAAGAAAGACTAGAACAAGAACTTATTCATAACGTGGCTTTGAGGGTAGAGCAAGGCGACACACCAGATAAATTCAAAGTATCAGGAAGAGGAGAGTTGCATCTTTCAGTGTTAATAGAAAATATGAGACGAGAAGAATATGAGCTTGGTGTTTCTAAGCCTGAAGTTATCCAAAAAGAAGTTGATGGGGAAATTCATGAACCCTTTGAGCAAATTGTTATAGATGTTGAAGATAAACATCAGGGTGCAATTATGGAAGAAATGGGAACAAGAAAAGCTGACCTTCAAAATATGGAACCGGACGGCAAGGGTCGAATAAAATTAGAATTCTTAGCCCCCTCTAGAGGAATGATAGGTTTTAGGTCTAGCTTCTTAACCATGACCAGCGGCACTGGAATCATGACAAGCGTCTTCGATCATTATGGAAAAGCAAAAGATGGAGAATTAGCTAAAAGACAAAACGGTGTTCTCGTGTCAATGACAGCAGGAAAAACTTTGGCTTATTCTCTTTTTAATTTGCAAGAAAGAGGCAGAATGTTTGTAGGGCATGGCACTGATGTTTATAACGGGCAAATTGTAGGTCTTCATTCTAGAGACAACGACCTTCCGGTTAATCCAACTAAAGCAAAACAATTGACTAACATTAGGGCTGCTGGATCTGATGAAAACTTAATTCTTACTCCCCATATAGAACATACCCTCGAACAGGCTCTTGAATTCGTAGAAGATGACGAGCTGGTTGAAGTTACTCCAAATTCAATTAGACTAAGAAAAAAATAAAAGGAGTATTTCTTATGACTGTAAATGTTTTTGTAGAAGGGCAATTAAAAGATGGTGAGAGGGATGGATTTACAGAAATCTGCAGAGAAGCTTTTAAAGTAACTCGCGATTTCGATGGCTGTGAACATATTGACTTGATCTATAACACAGAGGATGGAAATAGCTGGGTCTTTAATGAAACCTGGGAATCAAAAGAGCATTACGATACATATTTAAAATTCAGAACTGAAGATGGTACTTTAGAGACCATAGCAGGCTTGTGCGAAGACGCACCTTCAATAAGGATTTTTGACATCATTGATACCTAAGAAATAAGACAGAACAATTTCAAGGAAGATATATGGAAACGTCTTTATTCTTTAAAACTTTTGTTGTTTTTGGCAGCCAACTATCTCTCGTATTTGGGATCTGCTACTACTTTATTTACGGAGCCAGAAAGGCGACCTTAGCTGGCGAACCTTTTTTTGGTGCTGTTTTTGAGAAGCAATACAACAAAAATGGAGAGCTCGATTTATTTTCACCTGAGGAGCAAGCCTATGATAAATGGGTCACTAAAGAAACAGTGGAATTAGATGCCCTTTTTTACAAAGACAGGTCCGCTTATAAAAAGCGCAAGGAAGAACTTGAAACAGAGATGGATGAAAAAAGGCCTGCCTTGAGTAAATTACTTACTAATTTATCTTTATGCTGGATTATTACTCTCTTTGCCACAGTTTTTATTGCTGGGTCAGATTACCCTATTTTAATTAAAATGCTGGTTCTCTCAATTGCCAGTATGTCCTTTGGGCCGATTCTTGGGGCGATCATGATCTCAATGGATGAAAATGATGGGCTAAGGATTCTTAATCTAACTGTAGCCATCACCTTCTTGACTGCAATAATTGGTATCTTTAGTGGCATAGATTTTTCCTCATTAGGCTATATCCTTATCGTTCCATTGTTTATGCTGGTAATTTGGAACCTTCTTAATATATTCATAAATTTCACCTCCGCTTCTAGAAGAATAATGGGTATCTTTGGCTCTTTTATTTTTATAGGCTATTTATTGTTTGATTTTTACAGACTAGAACAAGCATCAGCGAATGGAATAAACGATTGGAATACAGCTTTTAATATAGGTTTTTCTATCTACCTTGATGTTATAAACTTGTTATTGGAATTATTAGAAGCAATGGGGTAAAACATGAACAAAATTAATGAAACACTGGATAATATAGCAAGACCTATTTCTGGATTGGCTGAATGGCTCTTAAGAATGGGTCTAGGAATTTCTTTTTTCTTACACGGTTTCGGAAAAATGCCTATCGGTGAAGGTTTCGTAGGATGGCTAGCGTCAAAAGGAGTTCCTGCAGCTGGAGCAATGGCTCATATGGTTGCTTGGGGAGAAATGTTAGCAGGCATAGGAATAATAGTTGGCGGCTTGATAGCTAGTAGAGCTGAACAAGCAGGTCACTTAATTACGAGATTATCTGGGGGAGCTGTCCTTTTTATTATGGTTTGGGCAATCATAATAGCTCATTCAAATTGGGGAATATTCTTTGGTGAAAGAGGGTCTGTTTTATTCGCAAGTGAGCAGTTATTCCTTATTCTGATTGGCGCCTATTTTGCCATCAAAGGTAATAAATAAAAAAAGGGACTAGGAATCCTTTCCCAGCCCCCATTTCCAGTAATGCTTATGGGGTATAGCAATACTTACCTAACCTAAGTTAGGTATGCCAGCTATAACCTAAAACTTATAACTGAATTTAACTCCGTAGTTTCTACCTGCTAGAGGCACTTGTTTCTTAACAAATGAAGAATGGTTTCTTGCTACTTCATCCAGTAAATTACTACCGAATATAGAAACTTTTAACTCACCCGGTCCTCTCAGATTGAATGTTTTTGTCAGTCTTGTGTTGAGCATTTGATAAGAATCAGTTGCAGATTCTCCCTCACCTATATCTTTTTGTTTTTCAACATCTTTTAGGCTAAGCTTAAATACCCAATCATTCTCAACGTAAGATAGAGAGTATATATTTCTAGCTGGATTAATTCTTGGAACATTGTGTCCATCAGAGAACTCTGCATTAACATCGTCTCTTCCGAAAGACAGCGTTAAGTCACCAGATCCTAAGCTGAAAGTTCTACCAAATTCAAATTCATAACCTCTAAATTCTGCATCTTCTTGAACATAATCTGCATGAATTAAGTTTGCATGTTCTGGATGTGGATCTGCATCATCACCAGGGTGATCTGTGTCATGATCGTCATCGAGTTCATCTTGTAATGTTATGTAGTTATCAACATCATTAATATAAAAACTTGCGTAGGCATAGAAATCACCGTTATCAAAGTTAAAAGTAATGTCGAAATTATTAGATGTTTCGCTATTTAAATAAGGATTCCCTGTTTCGAGCCTGCCTGTCGCCATGTGTGGGCCGTTCATAAACAGCTCAATGACTGAAGGAAGTCTCTCTACGCTAGAAAAACCAAAGTTTACATCTAAAGAATCACTTAGATCTCTACCTAGGCTTAGTGCAAAGCTATTAGTGTCATGGTCGATACTGTAATAGTCTATATCTCCATGATCTTCGTCAGCTACACTGCCACTTCTCTCTATTTGATCGATTCTAAAACCTGCATCAAGATAAAAATTATCTAGGTCTGCGCTCACAAAGTAACCAATAGTGAATTCCTCATTATTAGCCGGGTTCATAAATGCTTCTTCTCCTACAATGGATGAATCTTCATCAACAAAATTTAATGATATTTTTTGTATGAAATTATCATTAGAAAGGTCAAATATAGCTCCATATTCAGTCGCGTCATTTGAAAACACAGTTGGAGCATGCTCTTCTTCTTCAGGCTCCTCATGACCTTCTTCTTCTGCATGTGCTTCAGTCAAAGAATAATCTGTGTCTCTGTAGTTGTAAGAAACTGAATTAACCAAATTACCATTTACATTATATAAACCTTTAGTTGTGAAAGATTCTTGGTCAGTTGTTGAGAAGATTCTTTCTCCTTCATGTTCTGGATGTAGATCAGCATCATCACCAGGGTGATCTGTGTCATCATGCTCTCCGTGATAAGGTATTCCATACATACTCTCATGATTGTCGACAGATATACCAAAGTAGCCCCATTCTCCTGCCCTTGAAATACCAAATTTAGTAGACTCTATTTCAAGGTCTGAATTTTTTAGATAAGATAACTCTTCTTCTTCTGCATCTTGGTGGTCGTCATGCATAACTGCACCATCTGGAATATCAAAATTACCGAATTCACTTTTCTTATGCCCAACATTCACATTGAAGCCGTTAATATTTTCCTTATAGTTAAAATGCTGAATATCACCATCGTTAACAGATTGTGTTTCAAGTCCGGTTATAAATTCTTGCTTATCAAAGTTCTCTTCAGCTATACCGTTATTAACAACATTAATTATTCCACCTATTGTCCCGTTGGCATAAAGTAAAGAGGAAGGACCTTTTACAATTTCAATCTGCTGAAGGTCATTTAAGTCAATATCATTTAAGTGATCAGCTCCTATTCCAGATACATCTCGGTTAACCATTCCGTTTTTGAGAATTTTTACTCTAGGTCCCGACATGCCTCTAATAATCGGTTGCCCAACTGCAGCACCATAATCAGCTATAGACACACCTAAATAACTATCAACCGCCTCGCCCAAGGAAGTTGTTACATCATACTCAATCTCATCACCATCAATGACATACAAAGGGTTAATTATCTTACTTGAATTAAGTATGGATGCTGTTACTTCAACTTGTTCCGCATCCT
>Ga0206684_1001014_pt1 | contig 10819 bp, 17 predicted proteins | sample M210012015metaG_FD_155467 | JGI IMG/M metagenome (GOLD analysis project Ga0206684, IMG submission 155467) | Ammonia-oxidizing marine archaeal communities from Monterey Bay, California, United States - M2 100m 12015 | ecosystem: Environmental > Aquatic > Marine > Intertidal zone | place: USA...
GCTGGCCATGCTAAAAGTTTAAGTATAGGTGCTGCGCACAATACTAATAAACTCATACCAATGATTGTGGCGCCATCCCATGATGTTCTCTCGGCCAATCTGGCCTTAATCCAATCTATCATAGTTTTCTCCCTCTATTTTACTGATTAAGTATCTTTATTTATAACAAATTTAGTTGTAATTACATATTTTCTGTTGGGGTTTACAACTACATTAAATCTAGTCATTATGTCTCGGTCAAGTAGTACATCAGTTCCCATTCTACTCCGATCATCTAATCCGAATTCTATATCTGGATAATCTGTGCCTCCAAAATTACAATCTAATTTAACAATATATCTTTCATCTTCTCCACCACCTGTTATAGAAGTATATGTTCCTTGTAATTTTGTTGAAATTCTTTTACCATTTAATTTAAAACTAATCTTTTTACCTGATACTTTGACATCTTCTGCATGTAAAACATTGTGTACTGAATTACCTGTGTCAAACTTAGCTACTAAAGGTCCAAAAGGTTTAATATCTAAAGTTTCATAATATCCACATTGTGTCGGTACAGAATATCTATTCTTTGGATCAGCATAATATTCAACAACTGATTTTACTATATTCATTTTAGTAGCTTTTTCAACACCAGCTGTTCCAGGTGAATGATTAACTTCTAAAATATAAGGTGGTTCTTTTTCTCTATCTTCTGAAGGTATAAAATCTACAGCTGCCCATGCACCATCTACTGCTTTAGATGCTAATAAACTTTGTTCAATTTCTAATTCTGTTAAATCAAATCCTTTAACTTCAGCACCTTGAGATACATTTGAACGGAAATCTCCTTTAACAACTCCTCTTTCCATAGCTGCTATTACTTTGCCGCCTAATACTATCACGCGAACATCATATTCTGTTTTTTTAAATTCTTGAATTAATAAATCTGATTCTTCATCTTGATTAAAAAGCAATTGTACTAAAGATGTTAATGATCTTTCTGATTCAACAAATAAAACTCCAATACCTTTTGACCCTTCTAAGGTTTTCATTATAATTGGAAATTCACTATCTAATGCTTCTAGAGCTTCTTTTACACCATCTTTATTTGGTATAAGAACTGTCTTGGGTTGTGTCAATCCAAAATCCATTAATTTTAAATAAGTTCTATATTTGTCAGAAGTCAATTCAACAGTTTCCCTACTGTTGACCATACATACTCCAACCTTTTCTAATTGAGAAAGTATATCTAACCAACTCTTTTTTAATCTAACTGAACCACGAACAAATGCTACTGTATCACTAGCACTTATTTCAAATCCTTTTTTATCACCTGCATTATGAACATAATATGCACCATCTTCAAATCTTATATAAGCATTTTCTACTTGTACAATATAAACTTCATGTCCTAAGGCCTTTCCTTCATCAGCAAATCGGGTTGCTGTATGAAACATTTCACTTTCTTTTGGTTTAGATGAAATTACTAAGATTTTATACTTTTCACCTTTCTGTTCTTCTAAAAATGATTTAAACTTATCCATTATCTAATCTCTTTTCAATTTTTTTAATTACCTTTTTAAATTCTTTTTCTCGGTCTGGGTGCGACCATTTCTCAAGTTTTTCAATTCTTTTCATCATTAAAGGATAATCTTGTTCAAATTTTGATTGTTTTTTTATAATCTCAATATCGTACTTTTGAGAAATATATTCCATGAACTGATCAATACGATTTTGAAAATATATTCCTATTTTAGTACTTGCATACCATTTGTAAAACTGACTACCTAAAACAGCTGATAAAATACTTCTTATTAAAAACCAATACATAAGTAGTATTTATGTATCTATTCATACTCAAATTTATTATCAATAGAAGCTGCCTCTAAATGAAAAATGTAATCATCTATATTATGATCTGATATTAAATCTAATCTACCTTTAAATATAGTTTTTATTAAAGATAACCCTTTATCTCTAATTCTTTCTGAACTCCACCTACCAAGATTGGTTACTTCGCCTGTTGATTTAATATAATGACAATTACCTGAATGTCTCCATCTAAAAAATGTGGGTACACACGGAACAACATCATTATTATTAACAAATCTTTGATGTTTTAAATGTTTATCACACCATGCTCTAAATTTAGGACCACCAGCTCTAGGTGAACCAAAAGTGTATAATGTATCAACATCATGTCCACCAGCAAATTCTAATCTCTGTGCTAGTATAGTGGCCATTGCACCACCCAATGAATGTCCTGTAACCCAAATTTTATGTCCGGCTAGTCTTTCAACTCTACCTTCAATTACATCATAAACTTTGTCAACTTCTTCTTTAAATCCTTGATGTATTTTTGTACCTGTAACTGAATCAGATTTAAATACTTCTAAATCTGCCATAATATCATTCATTTCTCCGGGTTGAGTTCCACGGCAAGATATGATTAAATCATTTGCATTATAAAATAGATAAGTCTGTGCTCCATCTATATCATAAAATTCTGTTTTATTGAACTTTAGAGATTTTGCTACTTGTTTGGCTTCTTGGTGATCAAAATACGCATACTTGGCGAACTTCGCCATTAATACTCTGCGTTGTGATTCGTGTAAATATTCTATCATTTAGCGTTCCCAATGTTGTACTTAGCGACTAGGTTCCACTCATCTTTTTCTTTGTGTGGTAGAACTTTAATCTGACTCATTGGGGCTAAAGGCTCTTGGGCTTGTGATGCATTGACAATGGAAAGTAATTCCCATTCTTCTAATAATCTGGATATTGCGTTTCTTCTAGCTATATCGTTTTCTGTTATTGATGATTCTTTTCCGTCTAATGCAAATAATTCTTTAAAATGAACCAGATAGTATCTACCTCTTTTGTGAAGAATATGACAAGATTGATAAAGCGTTTTGTCTTTTCTAGACGCTACTCCTATTCTTGTTAATGTCTCTCTAATCTTTAGAAAGTCATCATTTTCTTTGAAAGAGATTTCTAACATATTATCTATGTCATAACTCATTTCACTCCACCTTTATTCATTTTTTTCCTCAGTACCGCGATGTTGTTTTCTGATAAAATATTTAAATATTCTTCTGCTTTTGCTCGTGATACTTTGTAGTATTCCATAACGATATTCAAATCGTCAATCTTTTCAGGTTTAATCCATTTGGCAAACCTTTTTCGTTTTCTAATTGTATTTAGTAAATAATGATATTGTAAACGATTGGAAAGCTCAAATCTTCGATTCATTTCATTAGCATATAAAAGGCAATCTTGATGATAAGACAGAGCACGATTAATCAAATAAGATTCATACTCTGACTCATTCAAGTCATTTATTATATCTTCTTTAGTATATGTTATTGATTTTACAAAATCAAACGGATTCATTTAATGTCTCCCAAGGAAAAACTATCCAGGAACCATCATGTATATTAGCACAAGAAACATTAACATCATTGTCTTTTCCGAAAAGACAAAAACCAAATACTTCACTTTTTGGTTGCCAATACTTGACTAATTTAATTACTTTATTCATAGTGAAACCTGTATCGTAAATATCATCTACAATTAAAATTCTTTTTGTATCTTCACTTAATATATTATATATTGGATATGGCATTTTATCTGCTCCATCTCTAGACTGTAAACCTACAATAGACATAGGTACTTCAAACACATTTGATACATGGGCAGCCATTCCTACACTACCTCTATATATTCCAACTACATGATCAAATTCTAATCTAATAACTTCTTTCATATCATGTTGATAATCAATCCAATCATAATAAATTTTATCGTCTTTTCTATACATCTAACCTACTCGGCCAATACTCTCTTACTTTTTGTGGAGCTCTTTGTCTTGGCAACCAATATTTTGTAAATTCTTCATAATTATTGATACTAGATAAACCAGTTTCATCATGTGGTTTAATTGTTCTTCTATTTAATTCGTCCATGAAATGTTGAACTGTATTTGTAACCCAATACCAAACTAATAATCTATAAGCATTTTCTCCACCAGGTCTAATAAATTTTCTTTCTTTTTCTTTATTATGAACTGACCATTTAGTAGATTCATTAATAATAAAATCTGGATCCGTTACACCAAACTCAGCGAAAGCTTCTGAATGATCATTTAAAATATCATTTATTACAGGTCTTAAATCATTATCAACAATATCCGATAATAATTTCTTTGATCTAAACGGAGCTTCTAATGTAATTTGATTATAATTCTTATCTCTATATCTTGAAAAAAACCAAGATGAAGCATGTGAACTAGAATCATAAGACAAGTTATCTATGAAATCAAAGTACCTAGGACTGATTATGAACGGCATGAGAGCATTTGGATTGCCTACGCCTAGTAAATGTATGTTCTTTCTTAATGAATCTGGTACTTGATACTCTCTTGCTGCATAAATCATTTCCATTCTATGAGCAAAGTGATTACCATTACATTGTGAACCAAGAGAAATTCCTGTACACATTGTTTCTATTTCTTCATCATCTAAACCAGCACAGATTACTTCGATATATTTTCTCCAAGAGTCAACATCTTGACCTTGTGAAATTAACATAATCTTAGCTCTAGAACCTTCTTTCTTAAAAACTTCTATTTGTCTTTTAACATTATCTCTAGTAGCTATAGCTGTCTTTTCTAAATCTTCTCTGACAAATCTTCTACCTGTAATATCAGCTTTCATAGAATTACCACCTGTCATTGACATATCAAATTCAATAGGAATTTCATCAAAGATCATAGCTACATCACAATACTTAGCTTGATGATGGTAAATCTTATCTTTTACTTCTGGAGTAATTCCACTTTTCATTCTGGATAATTGTAATCCACCAGAGTCAGCAAAGATTCTATGCCATGAATGATTCATAGTATCGTTCATAGTTACACCATGTTTTCTTTCAGTATGAGCATTAAAAAGGATAGACATATTTTGATTATCATATTTTTCATTCATGTCTATAATCTTTTGATTCATGTGATGAATATATGGTGCGGCAACTTTTGGATTATAATAGAGATCATCTATTCCCATTGTTAAACCTGATATTACATATTCAAATTTCATACTTTACTTCCTCACAGCTAATTGCATAAACTCATTTCTTAATTTACCATCATCAAAAAAGCCAGCACCAAGTCTTGATGTTGTCATACTTGAATTCTGATCATTGCAACCTCGTGCTTTAACACAATAATGGTCTGCTTCTAATAACACAGCTACATCAGATGTTCCTAAAACATACTCTAATGCATAAAATATTTGTTCGTTTAATCTTTCTTGAACTTGTGGCCTTCTAGCAAAGAAGTTTACAATTCTATTTAATTTAGATAATCCAACAACTTTACCATTTGGAATATAAGCTACTTGAGCCATTCCAGAAATATTTTGAAAATGATGTTCACACATTGAATGGAAAGTAATATCTCTTTGAATAACCATTGAATCAAATCCCATTTTATTATCAAAAAGTGTACATTTAGGGAAATTATTATAGTCTAAACCATAACATAATTCATCTACCCACATTTTAGCTACTCTATCAGCTGTTCCACTAATTGAATCATCTTGAGTATCAAGTCCTAAAACTTGAATAATTGTATGCATACTAGCATCAATCAATTCTACCTTTTCATCTCTACTTAATTTATTTTCATCAACAGGAGTTTCTACTCCATTTGCAATAAGATAATCTCTTACCTTTAATCCTAATTGTCTATCCGTTTTCATAATTTATATTCCTTCATTCTTAATAAATGATTTGCTTGTTCACGATATTGGTCTACAAGAGAATATTTTTCTGTTTTCTCTAAAGCAGCAACAATATCTTTATCTTCTCTACCACGATAACCACCATTGAATATTTGAAGTAATACTTCATCTAACCAAGGAGCATCCCATGGCTTTTCTTTAAAATAACCATCGCTTGTTATAATTCCATTATTTTCTAATGCTACCCATTTTCTAAAACAGGCTTTACAATGGCCACAATGTTTTTGATCACCTTCATAACAAGAATATGATTTTAATAAAGCTTCTTCTGTTCCGTCCATTTCAAGAAATTCAAATACAAGTTGTGTTTTTGTTTTATCCTTAAATGGAGAACTAATATCAAATTTTCTTTCTTCTGTCCAATGTTGTTCTGACCACATATGGTCTAATAATGTAGTCATGTGGCCGTAAAAGGCTTCATCTTTATCAAATGATCTATCTCCATAAACAGAACCCAACCAAATAGTTTCTCCATAATGAGAAGCTAATAATACAAGATGTGCATTTCTATTTGGAATGATCGCATCGTCCCTTTCATATAAACTCAAATCAATGACATTATCAAGAAAAACTATTTCTTTATCTGGAAATGATTCTCTTTCTCTAGCATCATAAACTGAATTCATACTGATATTTAATAATATATCTGGTTTAAGTAAATAATCTATTATTAAACTATCCATTCCACCACTATATAAAAGAACTGTTTTATTTTTGTTTTTCTCTTTACCTTTTGTTATCATTTCTGCCATGTTATGTTCCTATCTGATTTCCCCAAATATAACAATGAACTCTTGCTGCTACATTATATCCTCTATCCATTGTTTGTTCTGCTATTCTTGATACATGATCTTTATTTTGACTTTCTTCTGTAGCACCTACTGGCATTATCCAAATCGGATAAAGAACTCCTGAATGTCTGAATGATGCTACTGCATCTTCTATTTCGTCCCAAGATTGATCTGTTCCATTACATACAAATTTTAATTGACCTTGTGGGTCTTTAGAGCCTTGGTATTGGTCAAACATACCACAAGCATCTTGATATCCTTTTACAATGTCAGGACATATTCTATCTTTCTCTCCACTTGTAGAAAATATCTTTGGACTTACTGAAAAGAAATATTCTGTTTCTTGGGTACAACTATCTGCCATAATAAGATTCCACATATCTTTTTCAATTGGTCTTGTCCCATTTGTTTCAAAAGTAATGTTTGTAATCACATTATTATATTTAGGTCCATAATAATTCCATTCATTACTACTTCTGTATAAAGATTTAATCTCACCTATTATCTTTACGATATTCTTCTGAGCGGCTTTCATCATCGGCTCACCACCTGTAAAAGCTATATGTGTTCTATTGTCATACATCAACTGAAATAATTCTTGAGCTACTTCTTCTGGTGTACCTCTTCTTTGAATTTTAGAAAATCTCTTTGACCAAGAATATGATGAATCACACCCATATGGAAATACAGGTAATTGTTCTGGTACTGTAATATCTTTTAACTCAATTTCTTGATAAGGTAATATATACGAATCTGGATTTGTCGGATCATCTTGTCCGAATCCATTACATTCAAGATTACAACCAAACATTCTCAACCATACAGTTGGAACACCTGTGTAATGTCCTTCTCCTTGAATACTCTTAAAAATTTCCGAATAAAGCACTGTTCGCTCCATGTTCAAAACATTCTACTGATACTAGATCAACTCTACCAGCTGTTTGTTCATTTACTTCTCTATACACATAAGAATAGACATACTCAGCGAAAGCTTCACACCCCACAACAGGTAGTTCTCTTACTTCTGCTATTCCATCTAAATTATATAAGTCTGCTTTTCTAGGATCATCAGAAGCAATCATTAAAATATGATCAAAATTATCTTCTAAGAATTCTTTTACGAATCCCATATCTCCGAAATCATATACCCAATTTTTATCGTCTAATGTCTTAGCTTCAAACGTGAATCTAAACCCTAAACTATATCCATGTATTAATCTACAATGAGACTCTGCTCTCCATTGTCTAAAGGCACATGATAAACCTCGTTCATTTCCATATGTCTTTATTACTCTATATGTCATTTGAATTTACACTCCATCATTAACTCAGTCATACATGCTACCATGTTGACTTCTTGATCTGATACAAACGCTGACTTATATGTATAGTCACTCAATACAATGATTGCTTGTGGAACACTATTGTTCTCCAATCTTGTAAAGAAACTATCATACAGTTTTCTGTATATCGCTTGTGGATCATTATGGATATTTAGCGCTACCCATTTTCTCATTTTTGAGAATTCTTTATCTCTAACATATCCGATCACTTCATTAAGTGAATCGTCATCTAAGTTCGCTAACACTCCGCTATCAATTTTACCTGATACTGCGTACTTCTGTAATTCGTTCAATACTCTACGGAAATCCGGAAAGAATTTACTAATGAGTTCAACTACAACTTTATCATTATGTTCAACATTTTCATCACGAAGAATCTGTAGAATCCTCTGAAAAATTTGTTGAGCTATCATTGGTTTCTCTTGTGACTCAATAACAAAATCTATAACACTACATCTTGAATGTAATGGTGATATAATTCTATTCTTGTAATTACAAGTAAATATGAATCTACAGTTCTTTGAGAATTCTTCTATGAATCCTCTGAGAGCTGGTTGTGTTGATTGAGGATTAAGATAATCAGCTTCATCTAGAATGACAATCTTCGGACCACCACTTAATGAAACTGTTGACGCGAACTGTTTGATTTTAACTCTTAGAGTATCAATGTTTCTTTCTTCTGAACCATTGATCAATACAAAGTCAGCGCCTAGTTCATTACATAAAGCTCGAGCTACTGTAGTTTTACCTACACCCGCTGTACCACATAATAGTAAATTCGGGATTTCTTTTCTAGTTACAAAATCTAGAAATATCTTTTTTGTTGAATCAGGAAGTATGCATTCGGAGATATTCTTAGGTCTGTATTTCTCAACCCATAAAAATTCTTCTTTCATAATCAAGCTTCATTGTAGTTTGAATCTGGTTCAAGGGCTATGAAATACTCAACTGCTTGATTTCTATTAGCGAAATGTCCGATTCCTTTTGATGATACATAGACTGTATAGTCTCCAGCTAGAACTTTGATATTCTCCATTCTTAAAAACATTTCATAAGTTGAACCATTGCCTTGGGCTACTGTTCTACTATAGACATTAGAAGTCGCGTTCTTTTTGTCTTTGACTGTTAATTGAACTGTTGTTCCATCACTTGAAAGTACCATGTCTGGTAAAGATAATACAGAAGAAGCTTTTAATAAACTTCCTAGCACATCTTCATCTAGATCAAAGGTAATCTCCGGATCAGGCATTACAATATCTTTCTGTGGTGATATTATCATTTGAGGATCAGCGTAATAATAAGTGACTGCATTGTCACCTTCTGTTACATTTACTGATTCGCCGTTGAACTCGAAGTTTGGTGTATCAAACAATGATACTGCTCCGAGATATTCTGATAGATCATAGATTGAATGTTCTGTTTCGAATGTTTCATCTACTACCGCTTTCGCGAAGATATTCTTCATCGCGCTTACTGTTGTCAATTCATTTCCTGATTTGACGGTTATTCCTGAATTAATTGTTGAAAAATTATTCAAGAGGTTAAGTGTGTTACTACTTAATTTCATCACTTTCTCCATTATTAAGGTCATGCACGTGAAGTGCTATTATACCATAATGTAATACCTTCATAAGGTCTTTACGATTATAGCCATCTTTTTTACCATAGCGCTGAGCATACTTGAGAATGTTTCCTATACAGAATCCTTCTCCATGCCCACCGTCTATTATAAATTCGGTCGCTTGAAACTTAGATTTAGAATAGTGTTCGGTATATGTCGCGTCGATATAATCTTTAAGATTGTCACACAACTCACCTTCACTAAACTTATAATCTACTTTTTTCAAACTCATACATCTATTATAACAGCTTTCGCTGTGTTGTCAAGTTTCTTCCACATCTGTTTCAAAAACTCCACTATCGTCCATTTCAGCTCGTTTAGCTTGTTCAATATCATCAGATTCATCAAATTCTGTTGAATGCCAAATTGGTTCCAACTCATCTTGCATTATTTCTGATTCAGATTTTCTGTCATACTTTGACTTATCTCTATGCGTACTTGGTTTATGAAATTTATCCATATTCTTTTTCACAGGATTTCTTTCGTGTTTCATTCTATAAGATCGTCATATCCTACTGTATAGAATACTGTTATCTCCTCTCCCTTTTTAATTGGTCGTGTTGTGTATAATTCTCTTTGATCACCATAATGATAATGTATATTTGTACTAAGAAAACAATTAGGATTGTCTGAGTGATTTATAAAACCACCAAGAGGTGTTCTAATATATTCGTGTCTATTAGATTCCCATATATGAGTCTCTCCAAGAAAGACTCCTGCTTTGATATTCTCTTTCGCGAATAATCCTAGACCATTGATCTTTGATTCTTTAATAGTTAATTCTTCTATCAAGGGTCTGTAGTGATGTGTTTTAAATTTCATAATTCTTTTATTGCTTGTAAGTTTTTATTTACTTCTTCTGTTGATAGATGTCCCATGACATCATTTGTTATTGATGTATCATAACATAATATACCATGTAATGTTACAGCTAACTCCCATAATAAACAATCTCCACCGTAACTTCCTTTGTGACAAATTACACTAGCACCATATCCATTATCGAATTTGTACTCTTTCTGTAACCCGTGATAAAAATCATGAGTTCCTGTTTTGTAATTACTGAAAGGATCGGGTTGATGTTTCATTAACATCTTTTCGGATTTCGTCATTTTAAATTTTTCTTTATATCTCATAATATATTCCTGTGGAGCTTGAGATAGGATTTGAACCTACGACCTGCTGATTACAAATCAGCTGCTCTGCCAACTGAGCTACTCAAGCTTGATTCATGGTGGAGCGAATAGGAATCGAACCTACGACCTACTGGATGCAAAC
>Ga0206684_1001032_pt1 | contig 10745 bp, 10 predicted proteins | sample M210012015metaG_FD_155467 | JGI IMG/M metagenome (GOLD analysis project Ga0206684, IMG submission 155467) | Ammonia-oxidizing marine archaeal communities from Monterey Bay, California, United States - M2 100m 12015 | ecosystem: Environmental > Aquatic > Marine > Intertidal zone | place: USA...
TGTGACACCCGGGTACCAATTATGAGCTACATCCGTATTATTGCAAAAATCCATTTCAACAGAAATAGTATCGCCCGGATTCCATACATTGTCAGTTCCCATTACTTCAATCACAGGTTCACTAAGGGAAAAATCCCAGTCAACCTGAATACCGCACCCAACTCCAAATGCTCCCATATTAGCACCATTCTCACCAGTACCTACGCAGGGTGAGTTTTCGGCTAAGGTATAGTCACCACTGTCAGGTTCGCAAAAAAGAGGGTCAATATCGATGTTCCCTTCACCAGAATAGCCATTCGTTATATTTGAATTCGTTATTATTAGGTTTTCATATACTTCATCTCCATATATGGGATCATAATCGTTGCTGAAAATAATAGAGTTATTTACAGAAGCATAACCACCTGATATTTGTAAATGTCCGTTTAATCCGATTGCAGTACAATTTTTCACGATCAGCCTCGGAGTACCATATTTAAATTGAATTGAACAACCACCTTGTGAAAATGAAGTAATTAAACAGTTCTCAACTGTTACAGTATCTTCGTAAAATTCATTTGTCCCATTCGCAACGCAAAGTTCTCCATGATCACTAGGCCCAGTACTATTTCTAAGAATTGAATTTTTTAATATTCCAGAGCCTGTAACAATTACGCCTCCACCAAAACCAAGGCCCTCTGAATCTCCACCTGCTTGATTGTTTTGAACAATTAAATCATCTAGAGTTGCATTTCCACCCATTACAATTCCACCAGCAATAAGATCGTTTGTCCCACCCGAAGCATTTTGTATTGTAAAACTTTTCAACAAAGCGCTAGAATCAATAACTACTCCATACTGTGCTCCATTAGCATCAATTATAGTCGTTTCCCTATCTTCACCAATAATGGAAATTTTCTTTCCATTATAATTAATATTCTCAACATAAGTCCCAGCCGCAACTAATACTGAATCACCATCAATGCTCTCATCAATACCATGCTGAATCGTGGCAAAAGGAAAATCTTCAGATCCATTACCAGTAGAGTCTGAACCTGTGGTGGCAACATACCAAACGGGCCCTACATGAATCGGTCCACATCCTACTCCAAAAGCACCCATATTGGCACCATTCTCTGCAGTACCAACACAGAGTGAGTTTTCTGCTAAATTATAGTCACTGCTGTTGGGGTCACAGAAAAGTGGGTCAGCATCAATATTACCTTCACCTGGACGATCATCTGACCAACCTGTTATGTTTGAATAATTTATTATATAAGCCCAATCTTCGCTATCAATCTCATTTTGTATAGGAGTAATGTTCTCACCGAAACCCACAGTTTCATTTCCTCTAATTATTGAATTTTTGATGACAACTATAGTTTGGTTATACGTCATAATCCCACCTCCGTGATGAGCAGAATTTTGAGTGATAGTTACATTTGTAATAAAAGTTGTATCTTCAGTTCCCGAATGACTCGCATATATACCTCCGCCCATATACCAACCATCTTCTGGTAGCGAATTATTTATAATTAAACAATTGACTATCTGACCACCATCAGAATCAATACCGCCTAAGCCATTGGTAATTGTGAATCCATGAATTGTTCCTCTATTAAGTAAAACAACACGAGCATTTTGATCACCATCAATAATAGTACTATCTGCACCATGCGTTGATGTAATTACAATATTTTTTCCATTAAAATCAATATTCTCAACATAAGTACCAGCCGCTACTAATACTGTTTCTCCATCACTCGCCGAATCAATAGCTGCTTGGATCGTAGGGTATTCAGAAGGGACCAAAAGAGGAGGAATTGGAACTCCAAGAGTCCCATCTGTTAACAAACAGTGAACGTATATTGAACCGCCTTCCGTCCAGGCAATAAAAACACAACCGGGTCCATTGGTAATCATCATATCTGATTTAGAGGTATTGGAATTGGTTACTGCTACTGTTCCTCCCGTCCAAACATTGTCACCATTTACATCCAGTCGTACTGCATAAATATTGCCATTCATATTTCCACTTTGTTCAATATATGTTGCTATTAAATCATCTCCAAATCCAGCAATATTTAGATCAAGATAATCATAATTGCTATTCAGATCTACGACGGAAGTCCCATTAGATCCCCAAAGCCGATCTCCATTACTATCCAAACGCTGGGCGGAAACACCTCTTTGGGACTGACTACCATTGCTTTCCTTCCAGACAGCCATAAGTTCCTGAGAATTTTCAGAAAAAGTAAGCTGAGGGGATATGCGGAAGTTACTGGAATTCGTAGATAGGTCTACTCCACCAGTCCATGATAGCTCACCTTCATCATTAATATGCTGTGCTCTGGCATTCTGAACATTTCCTGACATTTCTGTCCAAGCAGAGAAGCTACCACTGATATCATCAGCTACAGATTGTTGAAGCCAGTTTCCCATTGGAAACACTACCGGTCCTGCAGCAACTACAGGATTACTCCATTCAGCAGTGCCATCATAATCATACTTCTGCAAATATAACTGGCTATTTGAAGCCCAAAAAGGACCTGTCTGCCGGATCCATTGAATCAACACATTGCCATCACTTGTGACAATGGGTTTGGGAGAGATCAGAGTAGCATCATTATCCTCAATGAGAATTCCTGTATCCCAAAGCAGTGTTCCATCAGATGAAATACGCTGAAATAGAACAGTATCATCGTTATGTGTCCATGTGACAACCGCGCTATTATCAGATAGCACTGTTAACCGAGGTGACATATTACTCACGCTGGAAGAGGTAAGTGAAACTCCATCATTTCCCCATAACATTGTTCCATCAGAAGATATCTTATAGGCATAGACCTCCCATGCTCCACCAGCCCGCTGATCCATAGTTGTTATAATGGCATTATCTTCGTTATCTACAGCGAGATTCAAATGATATACTGCAATCCAAGAAGCATTGGCGTTATTACTAACCACCATTCCATTATCAGACAATTGGGGTTCCCCCATAGAATTTAGACGCTGAAGGAATACTTGGTAATTATTTCCATCGCTGAGCCAAGCTATGTATACACCTCCATCAGAAGTCGCTGCCAGTTGTGCTTGAACTCCGCTACCTAGTGATTGTGGACTTGAAGGATTAGTGGACCATTGAGCAAAAATGATAGATATGAAAAAAAGTGAACTTATAAAATACTTCATAGCTCCCCTCCCAGAGTTTGCTACAGTGTTAAATATAACCAATCAGAGCTTTAAATGTCTAGAAACAAAAAACCCACGAATGTGGGGCTTGATGTTTACTTTCTTAAACTAAATGTTAAATAATAAAGAAACTGATATTGTATTATTTTTTGTTGAACCATCCACGGGGTTAGTAAATAATTCTGATAAACCTTTAAAATAAGATGCTCTTACTCCATATTTTTCATTTATCATAAAATGTCCTCCAAAAAACAGTCCATATTCTAATTCCATTTCATCTGCATCCCAATCTTCCGAATTAATAGAGGTACCATCGAACATACCTGAACCTGATATTGACTGTTTAATCTTTGCTTTACCACCGATTCCATTTCCTAGTTGCATACCAGCAAAAACATTTATTTTTTCTTGGATTAAGTATGGATATATAGCGTGAATCGTTAAATAGTTCAAAGTTTGTTCACCATCCACAGATATGGTAACACCCATGTCACTTACTGCTTGATTTAACGTAACACCTCTTTGATTAAACCCAAGACCAAATCTTGCAACACCAAATGACCTTTCAACATAAAGATTGTACCCATTTATATAATTGATATCTAGACCGTCAGCATATTCTTCAAGAGTCTGTTTCGACTGATTTAATCCCCCCACAACGGTTAATCCACTTTGTGCGAAAATAGCAGAGATAAATAGAATATTCAGAAGGATAATTTTCATTATGTATTCCTTGGTTAATATTATTACAATTTGGGTAGATTTGATGCGCCTGTCTCTGTAGTGTAGATTTTCCCATCTTTGTAAGTTAAAAAAGCCAAGACACCTTGCCTGTTTCCATCTTTAAAAGAAACAACTGCATGCTCTACACCAACTTCATCATTTTCAAAAAGAATTCGAACATTATCTCTTTTGATATCTCCACTCATTCCCCAATCTATAACATCAGATTTTGATAGAACCTTCCCTGCTGAATGCAATGTGAATTTGTAATCGTCATGCAAACAGTCATTCATTTCTTGTTCATTAAGTGAATCAATTGCTTGTGCCCATTTTTGTAATATTGACATATATCTCCTTTATTTGTGAATGTAATTTGGATTTATTTCTTTGTTAGACCTGCGACAACCACTCCAATCCAATCAAGAAGACTTATTAAAGCAAAAAATATGATGTCGATTCTTATTCTTTGTCAGCATTAAGATCATTGATCTCTCTAATTTTCTTTATACTGCTTCTATTTGCTGGATACCTGTCTAATGATTTTTGATAATAGGATAATGCATTCTCATAATCCTTTTCGTTAGAATAATAGTCTCCCATTGAATCATATGGATTATAACCATCAGGGTATGCTTTAATATATTGGTCAAAATAATTTTTTGCTTTGTCTTTATTTCCCAAACCGTAGTTGAAATACCCAAGTCGATTTAAGATATGACCAACACCAAGAAAATTGTTGTCATTTTTCTGCTTTTCTAAAAGAACTTCTAATTCAGATATTCTATCTTCTAGTGTAGGCTTCGTTATAGCATAATAGTAGTGAATAAACCGCCCATCAGGTTCAATTTCATACATTTTTGACCATATTTTATGCCTTTTAGCTATTAAATCATCGTCAGAAGAAACATCAAAAAATGATACGAGTAGGTTCGAATTTTCATTTTTTCCTTTTACCAGTTCCCTCGCTTTTTTCTGATGCATCTCTTTAACTTCACTTTGAGGTGACATCCAAGCAAGCATTACATGTGATCCAAACAGTGTTGAATCAAATTCAAGAGAACTTTTGAAATAAGTATATGCCATTTCTGATTCAACATTCATATATAGAAATATTCCTTTTAGTACCAATGCATCTGCAGATTCATTTTCACTGCGCCATTGGATATATTTGCCTTCAGGGACTAGACTAGTAGTATCTGATTGAGTACATGAAACTGCGAATATTGATATTATTAATAATGTAAAAAATAATTTCCTCATGATAATCTCCTTTTCATACTTTAAATCTACGAATCATCCCACAAACAAAAAACCCCACGAATGTGTGGCTTGATAAGTATGGTTCTAATCAACTTCATTTAATTTTATTCCATAAACTAATTGTTGATGCTGTATAAAAAATAATTAACATTATGTTTAAATATCCTCCAATTAATACCACCTTTGTTATACCACTTAAATTATCTGAAATTACATTTTTTAATAAAAAAGGAATTAAGGGATAAAATAAAATAATCCATTGAGGATATAATGTTTTCTTTTTCCAGACACTATAAATAAATAAAACTGAAAGTAACCCAAATATTGGGTAAATAATCATTCGTAATACCTGATTTGTTTGAGATGCTAATATTACGGAAGATTGTAAATTTATATTATGTTCAACAGCAAGACTTGCACTTGTTGCAATAGCAATATATTCTGCATGAACAATACCATAGGCAATACCAATACTTCCAAAACAGAATAAAACACTATTTTTTATTAACGGTTTTGTTGGCTGAAATGCGTAATCAATATGAAATGCTCCTAATAAGTATAACCAGCTGGAAAATAAAGCACACACACCGCTTGCAATAATTCGAGTATCTGAAGCGACTGACATATTAATTAATAAATTTGTTTCAGTTGAGGAATAGTAAATTAACATATCTCCGCAGAATAATATTATTCCGCCTAATATTCCAGATATTCCGAAAAGCCTATTTAATAATTGTTGCTTCATAATTGCAATATTACACCCCAGTAGCCCTAAATGTCTATAAACAAAAAAGCCCACAGTGAGGAGGCTATTTGACCCAAAGGTGTTTTATCTCTTCATCCTTGCTTAAATCCTATCCTTTTGGGTTGGAGTTAATCATTAATTTGAGAGGTATTATCAATCTTTCAAATTATTCTTTATATCAAGTGTTATCTTGTGTTTATTACCTTCATAGGGTTTCACTTCATTTGGTACTATGAAAACGCTTGCTTCTTGTTTTACTAATTCCTTTTTATTTTGAAAAACCTTTAGTTGTCCGTCAGAAGTTAACTTATTAAAAATACACACATAACTAAATTCTCCCTTTTTAAATTTATAAGATATTTCATTCTCTGTTTCTTGTTTAACTCCATTTTTAAGAATCAAATCAGGGGTGTTTCTTAAATTTTTTGATGCACTCCACGATGCATATCTATAATTACTATTATCAAGTAGATCAATTATTACATTAAATTTTTGAGTTTTAAAAAAAGCAATATTTAATTTAACTTTTCTTAATGATTCATTTACAGCAACTTCTTTTTCCCCATCGTAAATAATATATTTATATTCATTACTTCCCACATCATCTATAATCTTTGAGATACGAGTTAGTTTATCATTTAAAACAATATAAATCTCAGATTCATGATAAGCTGCATTTCCACGAGTAAAGGATTTGATGATTTGATGATCAATATCAAATCGAGGTGAAGTAATAGAACGATAATCTTCATTTATCTCAAACTTCTCAGAAGTTGAATTGTATAGATAGATAATAAAGGAGATATTCACCATTCCCATATAATCAGTGAAATAAAAATCTTCATATCCATCGAAATTAACATCTTCAACCGTGAAAAATCGTCTGTCAAAAGGAATATCTACCTGCATATCAAAAGGAGTTTTTATATTTTGAAATACCTCGCCATTTTTATAAACTACAATAGAAAATTTTGGTGACTCAACTATTTCCATTGTTTCAACTATTTTCCATTTTTCGCCTTCGAAATCATCTTTACGCTCCTGTAATGCTACTGACTTATCCCAGCCTCCCCATTCGGGGGAGAAATTCCCATCCTTATTCCAGTCTATCCATAAGGTGTAATATGCACTTGGAATTTTACCCGAATTCGACAAATCTGTTATTTCAAAAGTATATTCATTGTAAACAATTGGTTCTTTAATTAACTCAAACTTTCCATCAACTAAACTCCAGCCCTCAGGAAGATTGTCAGGTACTCCCCGAATCATTGATGATATAACACCTTCAAGGTTTGCCCTTGAAAGGTCTGCCATTGAAAGGTTTGACCCTGTGAGGTTTGCCGGTGAAAGGTTTGCCCCTGTGAGGTTTGCCCGTGTAAGGTTTGCCCCTATGAGGTTTGCCCGTGTAAGGTTTGCCCCTGTGAGGTCTGCCCCTGTGAAGTCTGCACCTCTAGGGCCTGCGTGTGTGAAGTCTGCACCTCTAAGGTCTGCACCTGTAAGGTCTGCCTCTTCAAGGTTTGCCCCATAAAGGTTTGCCCCTGAAAGGTCTGCCCCTGTGAGGTCTGCACCTTTAAGGTCTGCACCTGTAAGGCCTAAAAGGTTTGCGCCTCTAAGGTCTACACCGGAAAGTCGTGCATCTGAAAGGTCTGCCCCTCTAAGGTCTGCCTCGCTAAGGTCACACTCAGTCATATCACGACCTTCACTATTGTAATATTCTTGCCAGTTGTCTTTATTGCAGTCAGATTGTGCAAAGACTGCACTCATTAGCATTGTTATTAGTATAATTTTTTTCATTTTAGGATATTCCTTGTTACAAAGTCTCTACAAAATATTGTTTTAATCATATGTGATGTTTTTTACCCATTTGAGCCAGAGGCGTTTCATTTAGATTTAGAAAAAATATTCTTAAAAGTGTTTACAATTGAAAGAATAAAATCATTTCTTGCTAAAAGGCGACTGCCACAATTTGGACATGAGGCTAATAAAGATACATATTCTGTAAGTTTAGTTCTTTTCCAATTATGTGAACATGATAAACATTTCATATTTCACCCTTTATTTGAGCCAGAGGCGTTTCATTCAATTATTTAGTGATTTGCTCAAAAGCAAAACGTTTAAGTATCTCATGCCCCCCATCAAATAAAGTTAATCGTATACTATTTGATTCTTTTAATAAAAAAACTTTTCTTCCAGAGATTGAACCAAAATCTCCTAAAGCCTTTCTATATTCTAATAAAAATAGTTTTTCTTTATCTGAAACAAATTTGGTCTTATCCTTTTCACCAATATCATTTAGTAATTTATTATAAAAGTTAATCGAGTGTGTAATTGGTATAGGACCATTTCCAATCATTCCATCATAAACGCCAGTATAAATATCTAAACTAGCATAATTCAATTTCTCTTTAGGTGTTTCCCAATATATTGGAGATTTTTTTTTCGCTACGTCTTCATTAATAATATTATTAACCGACTGAGTGCAGTATAGAATATCATTTGAATATTCAAGTTTTCTTATTGTTGTTTCATCGTACCATCTTAGAAGATCAACTAATGGAACCCAGGATGAAAACTTCTTTATTCTATGCTTTGATCGCATGAACATAGCTATCGTTGCATAGCCCCCACCACTATTACCAATTATAAAAATTTTAGAAGTGTCAACGTTTGCATTCTCAATCGCAAAATCAATAGAAGCATCAATATCGGATATCACCAAATCGCTACAACATGCATCCTTACTTTTATTAGGTCCTCTAAAATCAGGATGGATATAATTAAAATCTTTTTCAATTGATTGAATATTGATTGAATCATACTGAGTATAGTCAAAACTCCAAGTATGTAAACTAACAATTAATGGCTGAGGATCACTTGATTTTGTTTTATAAAAGTATGCCTTTTGTAATACTCCATCAATAGGTGATTTAATATCAACTACCTCAAACTCATCTCCCCATTGTTCGGAAACTGATTGATCTTTGACTTTATTATTCGTACAAGATATCAGAAATAATATGACCCAGAGGCGTTTCATTTTATATCCAATTCTTTTCTAAGTAATGCACGAAGGTTGGAAACTACCTTCACGATACTTTTGTATTCACGTACTTGATGCTCGTGAAACCATAATTTATGAGAAGCATAAAATCGCAATTTTTCAATGTTTGGTAATTTTGTCAGATTTATTTTTGGGTAGATTGCAAATACTTTATTTTTTTTGTACCATTCTCTTTCACGATACAAATGTAATTCATTACCATAGTTTGAGAGGAACGGAACAATTTCTTCATAGGTATACTTCCATGTTTCTCTATCCATAAAATCCGACCAATCCAAGTGAGAGTTATAAGAATGCAAATCTCCAATAAGGGTTTTATTTTTAATTAGATGCATTTTACCAGAATTTTTTAATGAATTATATTCCTCATCATTCTGGCCAAAAAAGGTTGCAATTAACATTGCTGATATATCTTTTTCAATTGAATCATTTACCATTGAAAAATTCGGGTTCAAATCACACCATTTTATAACATTTTTGGAACCCTTTATTGCTCGTTCATATGCTTTTTGGTTCCACGCACCATCTGAAGAATCAGCTTTTAGATTAGTATATAGTCGATTAAGAATTTCATCGTTTTGTTTGATTGCCTCATTTTCTTTTACAATTGAATCAATCCATAGCGACCCAGTAAGTCCTAACAAAACAGCAATAAATTCAATCCCACCTCTTGCTAGTATATTTTTCATGCTATACTCCGTTAATTTTTTTCAGATCATTTTGGAGGGAAATCAATAAATCTTTAACCCATTTAACCCGACTGTTTCTGGCATGGGTTAATCCAACTTTACGATTTAGATGTCCCCATACTGATTTATCAAACCGAGTATGTTCTAAGACCAATAAAAAATTTTCAAATTTCGAATCCCGGATACTTTGACCCCAAGGATATGCATATTCTACATCAGGATGATTTGTGGTTATATAAGTAAGCAATCTTTCCCGTGCTATATTCTCATTGTCTTCTATTTTTTTGATATACTCCAACAACATAAATAATTCACCAAAATATTTTCGGAGACCAATATCAATTAGGTTAAAACGACCATCACTTTTTAAGGCATCAAATGTGGATAGATTTGGGGAATACATGTAAGTACCGGTGGTAAACACATTATAGGTAAACTGAAATGGATCTTCTAATGAATCTGAGCTAAACGATTCCCAATTTTCAAATAAATAATAAATGGTTTCATCTTGCTTGTCATAATAAGTTAAGCGTTCATCGGTATATTCCATAATTTGAGCTACTTCTCGCCCAATGATTTCATGAACTATTTTCCTCTCTAATTCTAAGTCCGCTTCCTTTTTGTTATTATCAATCCAAAGGGAGCCTGAGATGCCTAATAAAACTGCCACAAATTCAATACCCCCTCGTGCTAAAATATTTTTCATTTTATTCTCCTTTAGTCCCCATCCAATCAACATCATGTTTTTTGTAGTACCAAATCGCAAACGGCACTTCAATAGCGCCATACACAATGAACGTGAACCAAAACCAATTGGTGCTAAACAATAACAAACTAAATTCATAGCCTGAGCCCCAATGTTTAAGCCCCACCAGCACAAATACAAAGGCATAGCAACACAAACAACACAATGAAAGTTTGTTAAAATTGTTTCCTGCTATTTTAGGATAAATAGATAAGTAACCCCCTACGACAACCACCAGCACTGGGGCTATTATCGATAATTCAGCCATTCCCATCAATCAAACTCCAATATTGTATATCGTTTCATTTTGTACTCCTTTATTTGAGCCAGAGGCATTTCATACAACAAATT
>Ga0206684_1001042_pt1 | contig 10692 bp, 9 predicted proteins | sample M210012015metaG_FD_155467 | JGI IMG/M metagenome (GOLD analysis project Ga0206684, IMG submission 155467) | Ammonia-oxidizing marine archaeal communities from Monterey Bay, California, United States - M2 100m 12015 | ecosystem: Environmental > Aquatic > Marine > Intertidal zone | place: USA...
ATGAGACCAATACTGCGAATATCGATGATAGATCCCAGGTCTTTTAATGAATGAACCGCATCCTCCCAATATCCTTCCAACGAATTTGCATTGGCGAATAATCCGTCATCCTGATATGCGTCCAACGTTGCAATGACTGTGGCAGCTGCCATGGGGTGTGCAGAGTATGTATATCCATGAAACAGGTCGATGGCCTTTGGATTCTCTTGTTGAAAGGCATCGTATATTTTCTTTTGAATGATGACGGCTCCCATAGGGATGGTACCGCTTGTGAGACCTTTGGCGCAGGTGATCATATCCGGAATTACATCAAAATACTGAGAAGCAAACGGTGTTCCCAACCGACCGAACCCAGTGATTACTTCATCAAAAATAAGTAGAATATCATGTTTATCACATATTTCACGAATTCGTTTTAAATATCCTTTTGGCGGCACCAAAACACCAGTAGAACCGGCAACCGGCTCGGTGATGAAAGCGGCGATCTTTTCAGCACCATGGGTTTGGATAACCCGTTCAAGATCATCTGCTAAATGTTGTCCCCATTCTGGCTGGCCTTTGCTGAAAGCATTATGTTCAAGGTTATGAGTATGGCAAATATGATCCACGCCCGGGAGAAGGGTATAATATTTTTTGTTTAAGGGCAATCCGCCTACGGTAATTCCGCCAAAGCCCACACCGTGGTATGCCCGTTCTCGACCGATTATCATGGTCTTATCCCTATTCCCTATAAGCTGCTGATAAGCCATAACGATCTTCAGCGCTGAATCGACAGATTCGGATCCAGAATTGGTAAAAAAGACATATTGAAAATCATCAGATGGGGCAATTTCCAGCAATTTCTGGGCAGCTTTGAACCCAAGGGGGTGACCCATCTGGAAAGACGGCGCAAAGTCCATTTTTTCTGCCTGTTCTTGGATCGCCTTTACGATTGAAGGATGTCCGTGCCCCGCATTGCAGCACCATAATCCAGCTGTACCATCCAATACTTTAGTTCCATCGAGTTTTTTATAATACATGCCCTTGGCTTCATTCATAAGCCGAGGTGCAGATTTAAAATCTCGATTGGCAGAAAACGGCATCCAAAGATTTTCAAGATTTGTCGACATAATTTTCCCTTTTAATTAAAATTTATTTTTTGCATCTAATGGTTTCGGAACCGAAACTTATTTACTGACTAACTCGTCCGTTTCCTTCTTTATATCACCCGTCCAATTATTGTCACGATTCGCGCCCAATGCATTTGCTTTTTTTGCGAGTCGCTTATCTGCCAAGTCATGGTGTGTAGTAAGATATTGTAATGAATGGCCTACAAACTCACGCACGGTTTTGAAGCCATGTTTTTCCATGAAGTTTGATAATCCTTCACACATTTCTTCAACCATCTCGTATCCCTGTAACATTACGCCCGTACATACCTGAACTGTAGTACTTCCCATTAGGATAAATTCAATCGCTTCACGGCTGCTGATAACACCACCGATACCTGATATTTCTGCATCAGGAACGCCTCTTCCTATTTGCGAAACCATCCGTAATGCAATGGGCTTCACAGCATAATAAGAATATCCGCCAGGAGTTGAATGACCTTCCACTGTAGGCATTGGCGCCAAAGTTTCAAGATCAATATTTAAAATAGATGGTATCGTATTGATTGCAGCCACACCACTTGCTCCGCCATCCATCGCCGCTTGTGCAGGTTCGGTGATATCTAAAATGTCCGGAGTCATTTTAGCCCAAATTGGCAAGTCAGTTACTTCAGCAACCCAACCCGTTACCTCTTTAACCATATCTGGGTTCTGGCCCATTGCGGCGCCCATACCTTCTTCAGGATGACCATGGGGACAAGAAAAATTCAATTCAAACATATCTACGCCTGTCTCAACTATTCTGCCAACTAATTCCTGCCATGAATCCTTATTATATTTCTCCATTATGGAAGAAATTAACACCTTGTCTGGATGAGCGTCTTTTATGGCTTTATATTCATCCAGCCACACTTCCAGTGTTCTGTCTGATATCAGTTCAATGTTCTCAAAGCCAATAATTTCACCACTTGGGGTTTTTAATTTTCCATATCGAGGGGCAACATTGATGACCGGCGTCTCGGTCAAACTAACCGTTTTTGCGGAAACACCACCCCAGCCATTATTAAATGCCTTGATGATCGTTTTTGAATTCGTGCTTGGAGGTCCTGACCCAATTACAAATGGGTTGGGAAATTTAACGCCGTTTACTTCTATACTTATATCTGCCATAATTTTCTCTATTAATTATTAAAGTTCCACCAACTTATCATAGGTTTCTGGACGACGATCACGAAAGAATTGCCAGGTGGAACGAACCTCATCTATCATATCCAAATCAAATTCAGAGACTAATAACTCATCTTGATCTCTTGATGCTTCTGCAATAATCTGTCCTCGTGGATTCACAAAATAAGACGTGCCATAAAATTCACCTAAATTCCATGGTTTTTCGGTCCCAACTCGATTGATGCAACCCATGAAATATCCATTGGCTGCTGCATGGGCCGGTTGTTCTAATTTCCATAAATATTCACTTAATCCAGCAACCGTTGCAGAAGGATTGTATACAATTTCTGCTCCATTTAATCCAAGACATCGTGCACCATCTGGAAAATGGCGATCATAACAAATGTAAACACCTACTTTAGCATATTTAGTTTCAAAAATAGGGTAACCTAAATTACCAGGTTTGAAAAAGTATTTTTCCCAAAAACCAGATGTATGGGGAATATGGTTTTTTCTATATTTACCCAAGTATTTTCCATCTGCATCAATGACCGCTGCTGTATTATATAATACACCTGCCTGCTCTTTTTCATAAATAGGGACAATGATAACCATATTATATTTTTTTGCGTAATCCTGCATTAGTTCAGTCGTTGGACCTGGAACTGATTCTGCAGAAGCATACCATGCATTATCTTGCCCTGGACAAAAATAAGGTGTATTGAATATTTCTTGTAAACATAAAATTTGGACACCTTGTTTACCCGCATCTTCAATGAATGGAATATGTTTTTGAACCATTGCATCCATAATCTCTTTGATAGTCCCTTCTCCTTCCGTCATTGGAAGACTCATTTGGATTAATCCAGATTTAATATTTCGTGCCATTCGTAATCTCCTTTAAAATTTTATTATTTCATTCCGCCATAAAGGCCGCGTTTTAAAAAATGTCCATCACCTTTTTTACCTACGTACTCACAATTATTAATGATTATTTTACCGCGGGATAGAACCGTTTCTGTAAACCCTGTTACTTCAAACCCTTCATAGGAATTATAATCTACATTCATATGGTGTGTGCAAGCATTATTCACGCTAATTGTTTCTGTTCTATTCGGATCAAAGACAACAATATCCGCATCGCTTCCCACAGCGATAGCCCCTTTTTTAGGAAAAAGTCCAAATGTTTTTGCGGCCGCTGTGGATGTTAATTCCACAAATTTATTTAAGGAAATCCGCCCTGTTTTAACGCCACCATTAAATACAAGACTCATACGATTTTCCACACCGGGTGCACCATTTGGAATCTTTGAAAAATCGTCAATCCCCAATACTTTTTGGTCCTTAAAACAAAAAGGGCAATGATCCGTAGCAATGGATTGAAGGTCACCAAATTTCAACCCTTTCCATAATTCATCCTGATTCCATTTTTCTCGAAGAGCAGGTGTCATTACATATTTCGCCCCTTCAAACCCCTCTTGATCATAATAAGAATCATCTAAAAATAGATACTGTGGACATGTTTCCGCAAAAGCGTGAACACCACGATTACGAGCCAGCATAACTTGTTCTAAAGCATCCGATGACGACAGGTGTACAATGTAGATTGGAACATGTGCAACTTCTGCAATAGATATGGCGCGATGCACACCTTCAGCTTCCATTCGAGTTGGACGAGTAATGGCATGATATTTTGGTTCAGTTTTTCCATCTGCAACTGCCTGTTTTACTATTTCATCTATTACGATCCCATTTTCCGCGTGCATACAAACAACTGTGCCATCTTCCCCTGCTTTTTTCATTGCACGATAAATGGTACCGTCATCCACATATAAAACACCCGGATAAGCCATAAATAATTTGTATGATGTTACCCCTGCATCAGCCAACATTTTCATTTCATGGACGCGATTATCTTCTAAATCTGTCACAATCATATGAAATCCATAATCGATGGCTGTTTTTCCATCCGCTTTGGCATGCCATGTATCCAACGCTTCTAACGTTGAATGACCTTTAGATTGTATGGCAAAATCAATCAATGTTGTTGTTCCGCCGTGAGCCGCCGCACGAGTACCCGTTTCAAAATCATCTGCAGATGTGGTACCGCCAAAGGGCATATCTAAATGGGTATGTGGATCTAGCCCACCTGGAAATAAATATTTTCCAGATGCATCAATAACTTCGTCTGCTTCCATTTCAAGATCTTTCCCAACAAGGGTTACCGTTTCATTTTCAATAAAAATATCAGCCAAATAGTCATCAACTGCTGTAATGACACGACCATTTTTGATTAGCACAGACATCGTTTTATTCCTTGTTTATGAATCATTAAATATTTTACGCATTTTCTGCGTTATTTCCCCAAGCTTTTAGACCTCTTTCTTCATCGGTCGCTGGAATTGTATTATCTAATATTAACGCAGAAAATGCACCCACAGCCATCCCTGTACTTCCCAAAGTATTAATTATGTTTGCCAACCAAATAGGTTCTAATTGTAAAGGATTTTGAATAAAATATTCAGGAATAGATAAACCCATAAAAAATGCAAATCCAAGAATAAATAAATTTCGCGTAGAATTTAAATCAACAAATTGAAGATTGGATAAACCCACTGCTGTTATCATGCCAAACATGGCACAATACATTCCACCAACGATAGGTTGAGGGATTGTTGTGAATAGGGCACCAAACTTAGATACAGTTCCTAATAAGATCATAATCACAGCTCCTGCCTGAACAACGCGACGAGAACCAACACGGGTAAGCCCAATGGCACCAATATTTTCACTATAAGAAGTCGTTCCATTTCCTGTACCAAATAGTCCCGCTATGAAGCATCCAATCCCTTCAAATGTGATACCTTTATTTATTGTTTTTTTATTGGGTGTGGGTGCTCCAGAAAGTCGGGCGCAAGCATAATAATCACCAATAGATTCTACTATGGAAGCAATATAGCCGGCTAACATTCCAATGATTGCAGCTGTACCAAATTGGGGGAGTCCCCATTGAAAAGGATATGGAATTCGAAACCATGATGCATTTTTCAGATTCGCCAAGCTTGTGTGAGCCGGATGCCCTTCAGGGAAATATCCTAAAAAGGTTAAAAGCGCCGATACAGTCCATGCAGTGACAATGGCTAATAGAATTGGATAAAGTTCAAATGTACGATGTTTGCTTCGGAGATATTGGCTAAATAGAATAATCAAAAAAATTGTTAAACCGCCAATAGGCCAATAGCGACCTGCTTCAGGTGCGCCAAATTTGAATAAGGATAATCCAATCAACGCAATGGTTGGTGCGATTGTTATGGGACCTACATATCGTAATAGTCGACCAACCAATCCGCTGGCACCAACAAATATTTCAACAAGAGACCCTGCAATAATTGCACCTTGGACATGTTGCATTCTTACTTCCCAGCCGACACTCGCTAATGATGCCATTCCAAGGATTGCAAATGTAGGCGCTAAAAATGAAAATGTTCCACCCTGAACGATAGGTAAGCGATTTCCAAATGTTGTTTGTAGAAGTGTGGTAATTCCACTGACAAAAAACATCGTAGCTATTAACCATCCTTTTTCTACTGGATCTTGGATTCCTAATGCTGGTGCTAACAACAAAGGGATTGCCACGGTTGAACCAAACATGGTTAAATAATGTTGGAAACCCAGAATTATGGTTTCACCTATGGGGGGACTCTCATCAATACCGTACAATAGTGATGAATTACGATTTGCCATGACTATCCTATTTTTTTCTTTACAAACTTAACATAATTCCCAAAAAGATGACGAGGCAATACCTTAACCTTTTTGAGTTCTCTGAATATACTTTGGTGTTTTAAGAATAAGTCGGAAATTAACAACACAATTGAGATGAAAACAGTTATAACTCCTGATTATCACCTAATGCTAAACACTGCAATCCAACAGGCACAAAAAGGCCTAAAAGAGGGCGGAGTTCCTATTGGTGCCGCCATGTTTTCAACTAATGGGACTTTATTGGGAAAAGGGCGAAATAGGCGTATTCAGAATAATGATCCTTCCCTTCATGGAGAAACAGATGCATTTAGAAATGCAGGGAGACAACTATCTTATACGAATACGATCATGGTTACGACCTTAGCTCCCTGTTGGTACTGCAGCGGATTGATTCGGCAATTTAAAATTAAAACAGTGATTGTTGGAGAATCTGTTAATTTCTCTGGCGGCGTTGACTGGTTAAAACAAAATGGTATAAAGGTTATCGATCTTCATTCCGGGGAATGCATTACAATGCTTGGAAATTATATCAGAAGAAATCCCGATATATGGAATGAGGATATTGGAGAAGAATAATGAATACAAAAAAAGTGAAAAAGCGTTGTGCACAACGCTTTCGTTTCAACTGAGAAACAAAATTATTCAAATGAAATTCCCATAATAATTGAATTTCTATCTCGTTTCAATTCTTTCATTCCATATTTTTTATAAAAGTGAAATGCACGTTGGTTTTTAATCCCCAATCCAAGATGCAGCCCTTTAGATCCACGCACTTTTAAATCATTAATAAAATAATCCATCATTTTTTTACCCAATCCTTTTCCCTGTGCCCGGGGTAAAAGATCAATATGTAAATGAGATGGATATTCAGGAAAATCCTGGGGAATCTTAGGATGAAAAAGTAAATGGATACATTCTTCATCTTTATTCCATGGTTTTGAACTTTCAGTAGGATCTGAATATTGTTTTTGGAGTTCCGGAAGCCAATCTGATTTGACTTTATTAAAAAATGATAGTGTATCTAACGCACCGATGATGTAACCGCATACACCCATTTCATCCTCCAATAAAAAAGCCGATTCCGGTTCAAGATTTATATAAGGTCCTGCATAAATATGCCCCAAAACCATTGGGTCATTATGAAGGCGTTCCGCTCCTGCCCCAGAATTTCCGGTTTTTAAACAAATTTCATAAACCAAATCATGATACATAGCATTATAGGGGATTATTTGGAATGGCATAAATATGATTATCGTTAATTAATCTATCATCATACCAGTGCTTGTTTCAAATCCGCAATTAAATCATTTGCAGATTCTATGCCAACTGAATAACGAATTAAAGTATCAGAAATACCTGCTTTCTCTCGTTCAAGGGGACTCATGAGTGAATGAGATGTTTGAACTGGTCGGGTGACTAAGGTTTCTACCCCGCCCAAACTGGCAGCATTTATGGCAAATTCGAGGCGCTGAATAAATGCATCAGCCACTGCCACATCTCCTTCCAATTCAAAACTAATCATTGCCCCAAAACCACATAAGAATTCCTTGGCATTTTCATAACTCTTACTGGATTTTAATCCAGGGTAGTTCACTTGGGTTATTTTAGGATGATTTTCTAAAAAGTGTGCAATTTCCATGGCATTCTTACATTGGCGTTCCATCCTTAAAGACATTGTTTTCATTCCTCTTTGGAGTAAAAAACAAGCATTCGGATCCAAAGATCCACCCAAATGAATTAACTTGGAATTAACCTGCGAAATATGCGCCTGACTACCCATAATTGCACCGGCCACTATATCCGAATGACCATTTAAGTATTTGGTGGCTGAATGAAGCGAAATATCAAATCCATTTTTTATGGGGCTAAACAGAAGGGGCGATGCAAAGGTGTTATCGATCATAGAAACCAAGTTATGTTTTTTCGCAAATTGCACTACTGCATCCAATTTTGCCACATCCATCAATGGGTTTGTGATTGTTTCTACATAAATAACTTTTGTGTTGGACTTTAATTTTGACTCCCAATCTTCCGAATTCAAGGCATCAAAAAAGTCGAATTCAATTCCATATTCCGGAAGGTCATGAACCACATAATCTGCCGTGCCGCCATAGAGTGTATTATGGGCCATAATATGATCACCTGATTTTAAGAATGCAAGTAAAGCGGTCGTAATGGCACTCATACCCGATGAGGTAACCAGTGCAGCTTCTGCCCCTGATATCGCAGCCAATTTTTGATGAAGCGCCACATGATTGGGTGTATTGTTTAATCGAATATATCGAATTGAATCATAAGAGGTTTCCCCTCCATATTCAAAATTAGAACTTTGAAATATTGGCATACTAACGGCACCTTTTATGCGAGGATTAGGCTCGCCAGCATGAATCAATTTTGTATCTATAGAAAAATCTTTATCAGTCATATGTGTTATCCTTTTATTCAAAAATATATTTTTCCTCGTAGCCCTATCTGAGATTCCAAGGGACACCTATCAATCAAACATAAGAAATGTATTCAGGTAAATACGCTCTCGCACCTATGGTTTGTTCAATATTCTCGGGTCGCGGAACTTGAGCTAAATTATTGTCAAATACATATTCAGCAACGGCAGTTGCAATTTTTAATGATATTTCACGAATATTCGTTAAGGGTGGATAAAGTCTCCCCTCATTAAAATCAGTTTGGCTAACCATTTCACCAAGCGTTTGAGCAGCAATAACTAACATTTCGTCTACCACTCGTGATGCCCTTGAAATGACAATTCCCAATCCTAACCCTGGGAAAATATACGCATTGTTTCCTTGTCCTGGATAAAACGTTTTTCCCTTGTATTCAACTGAATCAAATGGACTTCCACTTGCAAATATTGCCTTTCCATCTGACCATTGATAGGCTTCTTCTGCGGTACATTCAGACTTAGTTGTTGGATTAGATAGAGCAAAAATGATTGGATGATCATTTTCTGTAGCCATGGCTTTAATGACTGCTTTTGTAAAAACATTTGGTTGCCCAGCAACACCAATAATTACGGTGGGTTTTAATTGATGAACCACTTCGAGAAAATTGGTTTCTCCCTTAATGGGATGGGCGAACTGTTCTTTATTTGGCGTTAAATGGTCTCGCCCTTTTACCACCAACCCGCGGGAGTCAAATAGATATATATTTTCTTTCGCATTCTGAGAATTGAGACCTGCCATTTCCTTTGCTCGGGTAATATCTTCTGCAATTCCAATGGCTGCTGACCCTGCACCATAAAATAAAATTCGTTGTTCTGATAGAGATGATTTTAAATTTTTCATCGCAGTGAATAATCCTGCCAAGACAACGCTACCCGTTCCTTGAATATCATCATTGAAACAACAATAATGATTACGATATTTTTCTAAAAGTCGATATGCGTTTTGATTCGCAAAATCTTCAAATTGAACCAATGCATTGGGAAATACTTTCGCCACCGCTTCCATAAATTCATCGATTAATTCGTCATAGTCTTTACCCGTAATTCTTTTATGTCTTAAACCGATGTACAACGGATCTTCTAGTAATTCTTCATTATTTGTTCCCACATCTATCGTAATTGGAATTGTTTTTCTCGGATTGATACCGGCACAGACAGTGTACAATGATAGTTTGCCCACTGGAATTCCCATACCATCTGCCCCTAAATCACCCAAACCTAGAATGCGCTGACCATCGGTGACAACAATAACATCCACCTCTTTTCTCGGCCAATTTCTGAGTATTGTTTCAATACACCCTTTGTCATTATATGAGATGTACATCCCACGCGGTCGGCGAAAAATATGCCCATATTCCTGACATGCCTGCCCCACGGTGGGTGTATAAATAATGGGCATAAATTCTTCTATTTCATCTGTGATTAAACGATAAAATAATGTTTCATTTCGATCTTGAAGCGACATAAGATAAATATATTTTGCCATATTCGTGTCCAATGACCGAACGGTGGATAACACTTTCATCTTTTGTTCTGATTGTGTGGAAATGTGCGGTGGTAACAATCCTTCTAAATCAAGTAATTTTCTCTCCTGTTCAGAAAATGCAGTCCCCTTGTTTAACAAAGGATTATATAATAATGCCACACCTTTTAAATCTGATTGCATATCTTTTCTTGGATTGTCATTTCGACTCATGTATAAGTCACACCCATTCTTTTATTGTTATTAAATGGTTTATATCTCTGTATCAATAAATTTATACGATTACATTTCACCAGCACCTATAGAACTATGGTCATCATCCAGCCAATTACCGATAAAATTATGGGCGGATCGCAATTCTCCTAGTGGGGCCGCCATGACAACCATATCCTGATCATGCCCTTTCTGGTCTTGAACATAATCAGGCAATACACCTTCCATTTTAAATCCAAGATTTGTATAGATATCCAACAAGACTTTTTGCGGGCGCATAAATTTTGTTGTTATTTTTTCCAATTAAATGACTCCAGCCAATTCCTGGAGTAACCGCCAATTTGCCAGTCTTTCTTCCTGTGATGCTAACATTATTGAATTAGGATTGCCATCTTCATCAAAATGTTTTGCAAAGCGTCCTTCTGTTTTTGCAAATGAAATAAAGTCTGTTGCTTCTTGAGTTTTCGGATTCACGAACCAATCTTTATTTTTTGCAGGATTTCCCTGAAGAGAAA
>Ga0206684_1001043_pt1 | contig 10691 bp, 7 predicted proteins | sample M210012015metaG_FD_155467 | JGI IMG/M metagenome (GOLD analysis project Ga0206684, IMG submission 155467) | Ammonia-oxidizing marine archaeal communities from Monterey Bay, California, United States - M2 100m 12015 | ecosystem: Environmental > Aquatic > Marine > Intertidal zone | place: USA...
CATTGAAATCTCCGAGATGACCAATGCGAAATACTTTGCCTTTGATTTTGCCTAGCCCGGTACCGAGGGACATATCAAATCTGTCGAGAATTATCTTCCTCAGTACATCAGCATCGTGCCCCTCTGGCATGATCACCGCAGTAAGCGAATTACTATATTCTTCTGGAACCACACAAAGGTTCTCTAAGCCCCAGGTTTCGACAGCCAGCCGAGTTGCCTCAGCCAATCGAGCATGGCGTGAGAATACTTTGTCCATACCTTCTGCATGCAAAAGGCGAAGCGCTTCTTTCAATCCATAGAGAAGGTTTGTGGCAGGAGTGTAGGGGAAAACTCCGTTAGCATTATTTTCTATCATGTCCTGCCAAGACCAATAAGCTACATTTGTGGTGGCAGATTTAGATTCTGCGAGGGCTTTTTCACTAATGGCATTAAATCCTAATCCTGGTGGAAGCATTAATCCTTTCTGAGAGCCACTCACGGTAACATCGACTTTCCAATCATCGTGTCGATATTCAACGCAAGCCAGCGATGAAATTGTATCGACTAAATAAAGTGCAGGATGATTGGCCGCATCAATAGCTTGTCGAATTTCTCCGATTCGGCTGGTGGCACCGGTGGAAGTCTCATTATGGACTACGCATACCGCTCTAATATTATGCGTTGTGTCTGCCTTGAGTTTTTCTTCAACAATTGTCGGATCAACGCCGTGACGCCAGTCCCCTTCAACCCATTCAACTTCTACACCAAGCTTCTCTGCCATGCTCTTCCACAATGTTGCGAACCAGCCAGTTTCAAATGCAAGCACTTTATCCCCGGGGGATAAAACGTTGACGAGGGCCGCTTCCCAGGCTCCAGTACCAGATGAAGGGAATATGACTATGGGAGCTACTGTATTGAAGATAGGTTTAAGTTGATCAAGAATGCCGAAGGTTAATTCAGGAAAATCTGGTCCGCGATGGTCCACTACGGCTTGCGACATCGCTCGTAAGACGCTATCCGGGACATTGGAAGGACCTGGAATTTGCAGGAAATGCCTTCCAGCTCGCAATTTAGAGTCACTCATGATTATTTCTTTTAGTTTTTCTTATTTAAAGTAGGCTTTGTCGATTAGCCCCCGGGATTATATGCTCTCTCTACGTTTGCTTCGACATCTTCTCGGTAAAATAGTACATCCCTAAATTCGCCATTGGCATACATCTCTGCTTGGTCGCTAAAATGAGGAAGATTTGGATCACTTTGTAAACCACCTGCGGTAATTGCTTTGGCAGTCAAACGTTCTCCAAATTCCACAACTGCGACGAAACTGTTTCCGCTGGTACCGTACATCCGGTTCGTTCCTGGATAAGTTCTAGCTCCGAAGGAGGCAAGGGATCCCCAGCGACCGGAGGCAAATCCAACGGGAATACTTGGCTCTTCATCATTGAAATCTTGAACTATGTCGCCATTCAGTCGCTGATACCTGTTTATCTCGCCCCAGGGGACACGCCAATCGCCAAAGTCGTTGGTTAAATCTTCAGCTGCAGCTCGCAATGCAATTAGTTGCTGTGCGAGGGTAGAGCGGTCGGCCATGTATTCATAAATATTTGTATCAGATACAGCGGCCTCTTCTGCTACTGCTGCCATCAAGTTCTGTGCGTAATAAATTGCCAAGGAGGTTTCTACTGAATCTACGGACCAGTTGTAGTCCCAGGTTCGCAAAAGATCTATGTATTCTAATAATTCAGATTGAATCGAAACCTGATTCGTGGTGGCGGGGAAAATTTCGAGATTGTTGCTGTTTTCAGTATTAAGACCACTTATTTGATCTACCGCTGTAACTAGAAGTAAATCAGGAATTAAATCTTCAAACGCAGGTAGAAAAGGATCATAGGCAGCCTCGATTAGACTATCGAGCGTAAAGTCAGTTTTGTTTTCCAAAACTTGGACTGCATGCACGCCGCGATAATTCTCTGGGTTATTCGCCATGTAAACAGGGTAATCAGATGCCACCGGACTATCCGGACCGGACGCATTAAATGGGGTGTTGTTAGTGTTTTGTATCCAGCCTACATCAGGATTAAAAACAGTGATTATTTCATCAAGACTATGTAAGCCTTGATAGTCAGTTGCAGGATTGCTGCCATCCAGTAGCTCATTCCAATTCAAACTTTGATCTCTTCTTGGAATGTAGTTGCCGTGCCAATAAGCGATATTGCCTTTGCTATCAGCATATACGGTGTTGTTCGATGAATTTGTTCGTAACTCCATGGTTGCTGCGAACTCTTCATAGTTATTAGACTTTGTGCGTCCATAAGATTGGCTCAATGCCTTTATAGGTTCTTCCATGATGCTGAAGGCAACCCACTTATCATCTTCGCCTCTTACAATTGGGCCGTGGTGACTGCGGTAAGTCGTAAAATCTCGGGATAGCATTTCATCATCGCCTTTGTAAGAAATGGTAATAACTTTTTCTTCTAGCTTTTTCTCGCTATTACCGTGCACGTAATAAACACCATCATCTCGTTGGACAATTGTCTCAAGATACTCATCTATCGCATCAGCGCGGGAAGAGGTATGCATCCAACCTGTATTTTCATTGAAGCCCTGGTAGATAAAAAACTGTCCCCAGGTAACCGCGCCATAGGCATTTAATCCCTCCTCACTGATCATGTGTAGTTCTGATCTAAAGAAGAAAGACGTATGAGGGTTGATTAGGAACAAGGCGTTGCCATTGGCGGTGTTTTCAGGGGCAATAGAGAAACCATTGGATCCTCTTGGTTCATTGTCATTTGGATAGTTGATTTGTGCAAATTGATCACCGTCCCCATAGAAGTTTTGCAGTTCTTGAATATTTATGCGTTCGATATCACCGCCAATGCTGCCTTCGGTAAACGTGAGTGCCATCCATGGTTCGAATTTATTGATTACCCTAGGTTTAACTTCCGGATGTGTGTAAAGGTAGTAATTGAGACCGTCGGCATAGGCGTTCATTAATTCCTGCAGCCAGTCTGGGCTGGCATCATACATGGCCCGGATCTCTACTGGATCGATAAATAACTTCATACGGAGATCGCGGTATATCTGTCCAGCACCTTCGGCTTCCGCTAATCGACCCATGGAGTTGAGGTAGTTAGTTTCCACGCGATTAAAATCATCTTCGGCCTGAGCGTAGAGAGTGCCGAATACGGTGTCAGCATCGGTCTCTCCATAGATGTGTGCGATGCCCCAGCGATCGCGCAGAATTTCCACATTTGCTGCGCGCTGCTCGAGATGAGAAATTTCCTCGGCGCTGAACTGCGATGAAGTTTGCGGAGCCGAAGTTAGTGGAGTTTCCGAACTATTTTCGGAACCACAAGACACTGCGGCAAAAGTTAAAAGTATTGCAAGGTAAGATCGCATAGTTTTATAACAACCTCTTTATGGAAGACAGCAATAAGTAATTAGTCCGTAACTTTTACACCGTTAACCCAAGTTTCCGTAGCTTGAACTTGCCAGAGTTCATTCTCTGAAATAGTAAACATGTCGCGGTCGAGAAAAATAAAATCCGCTTTCTTACCAGTTTCAAGAGTTCCTAGGATTTCCTCTTGGTGTCCGGCATAGGCCGCGTCGATAGTAAAGCTTGCAAATGCTTCCACCAGAGTCATTCGCTCTTCGGGATACCAGCCGCCGGGAGGCTCATTGTCTTGACCCTGTCGAGTTACCGAAGCGTGTAAACCCCAGAACGGATTCGGTGATTCCACGGGGAAGTCAGAACCATTTGCTATTATGGCGCCTGTATCAAGAAGTTTACGCCAGGCATAGGCTCCTTGAATTCGGACTGATCCTATTCGATCTTCTGCCATATTCTTGTCACTGGTGGCGTGGGTAGCCTGCATTGATGGAATCACTCCCAATTCAGCAAAGCGTAGTATATCTTCGTAGCGAAGTATCTGGGCGTGCTCGATTCGATGACGCATTGCCTGAGTATCAGTTTCATTAATAAGACGTTCGTAGTTATCCATTACTTTTAAATTTGCGTTATCACCGATGGCATGTGTGGCAACTTGAAATCCTGCATTCATGGCAACTCGCATAAGAAACTCAAGGCGCTCGTCGTCATAGCGCAGCAAGCCGCGATTACCTGGTTCGTCCGAATAGTCATCTATCAGTGCAGCCCCTCGACTCCCTAATGCACCATCGCCTACAACTTTCACACTGCGAATAACAAAGGTGTCGTCGTCGCTGCTAAAAAATCCTTCGCCGAGTCGATCCTGATAAAGTGGATCAGATGCGGACAGCATTGCATTTACTCGAATTGGCAAAGGCCCTTCATTCACTAACTCTTTAAAAGCAGCAACAGTTTGGCTGCCAATGCCTGCATCATGCACGCTGGTCATACCGTATGTAGCTAAACTTTCCATTGCCGTTTGCAGTGCAAACTTCTGTTCTTCGAAAGTAGGATTGGGTATTTGCGCGCTTACGTAGCGCATTGCTGTGTCGATGAGAACACCGGTAGCGTCGCCATTTTCATCTCGAATGATTTGTCCACCAGTTGGATCTTCAGTGTTGCGATCTATGTTAGCGAGATCCATTGCTGCAGAGTTTGCCCAACCCGCATGACCATCGACGCGGGTTAGCCAGACCGGCTTGTCTTTTACTAAGGCGTCGATAGTAGCTGCAGATGGAAATTCATTACTGTCCCAAAGCACCTGATTCCAGCCGCGGCCTTGAATCCATTCCAACTCAGAATTTTCCTCAACAAAAGTCAAAACTCTCTGCGCTGCCTCTTCCTCTGAGCTTGCTCCAACTAAATCCACTCGCAGCAAACTGAATCCATAACTACCAACATGACCATGAGCATCGATAAGCCCAGGTATCAGCGTCCTGCCGTTTCCGTTGATTACGTTGTCAATATTGCTCGGTAACTCATCGTCGTTGGTATAGGTACGATCGACTTTGTCATTGGTAAATTGCAACGCAGAAAATTGAACAAGATCACGATCGCTGTTCAGTGTATAGCCGTTTAAATCAGTAATCAGCGTAGTGTCGGCAAAACTGGTTATGGCCAGACACAAAAGTGCGAGTGTCAGAGCAGACTTCTTCATAGTTCAGTACTTCATGATGTTTAGGTTTGGCTTCGAGTCTAGCATAGAGGAATTAATTAATGGCTCCCGTCAAATTTTTCCCGCTTGTTTAATTGGGGCTATCGGCTCTAAATGAAGCTGATTCTGCGAACCTCGCCACCATTTCTATGCATTGAGATTTTTAGCCAAGTAAACAGCTAGACGGAGGTGACATGTCAGTGACTTGTCTGCCAGCGCCGAGCATAAGAAGAGTTACTCTCGGTCAAAATAAGCAGCGGTCGCACCAGGCCTTAGTCTGAGTAATTAGTTGGCTTGATGACCACTGCCAAAGATTTTGTTACTGTATTAGCAGCGAGGATGAATGAGCAGTAACACTTGTATTACAGGTCGCCAATCAACAGTCGAAAGCCTGAAACCTTTTTGATAAAAGTTGTGTGGCGTAATCAATGATAGCGGAGAAAGCAAATGAACCTGCGAGCCTTATCTTTAGGCAGTATTTTATTACTCGCTGCTTGTGGCAGCGAGACTGAAACAGTTCAAACAATTGATGTTGCTGACGCAGAGAATAATGCAGCAGCAGAAGCTCCTAGCAACGATGTAGCAAGTGCTCCTAGTCCAGCAGCATCGTCTGGAATTCAGCAAAGCCTGCTAACAATTCCGAACGACATTTTCAGCGCACTCCCGGAAAAGAATGCCACGCGAACGGCGCTTTTGGCGACCTGCATGTTCACACCACCTATTCGTTCGATGCTTTTGCCTTTGGCACTTTGGCGACACCTTATGATGCCTATCGTTATGCTCTAGGCGATACTATCCAGCACCCGGCTGGTTTCGATATGACATTACGCGTACCCCTGGATTTTTATGCGGTCACCGATCACGCCATGTATATGGGTGTTTCGCGTCAGGCAGCCGACCCGAGTACTGAGATAGCCAGAATTATGGATTTAGACTACATGGAGAATCTCAATGCACCGGAAAATCTAATACCTGGTGGCACGCCTCAACGTACAAGGGCTTTCTTGGGCTTTCTCTCCGATGCTGGAGGTTTGATTGCCGATGGGACTCTTAGTCAAGACCTGGTACATGACATCACCCGCGATGCCTGGAAAGATACTGTTGCCGCCGCTGAGCAATATAACAAACCAGGCGAGTTCACGACCTTTGTTGCTTATGAGTACACCACCTCGACGGCCGACCGCGGAAATTTGCATCGCAACGTTATCTTTCGCGACGCCGATAAACTTCCCGCAGTGCCTTTCTCTCGAGTGCACAGTAGAAATCCAGAAGACTTATGGGATTGGATGGATGGCTTGCGTGATGAAGGAATTGAATCACTAGCTATTCCTCACAATTCGAACGGTTCCAACGGGCAAATGTTCAAGCTTGTGGATTGGGCAGGCAATCCGCTCGATGACACCTATTCATCGCAGCGCACTCGTAATGAACCGCTTATCGAAATCACACAAATTAAAGGCACATCTGAAACGCACCCCTTGTTATCAGATAATGATGAATGGGCCGATTTTGAAATTATGCCTTATCGCATCGCAACCACTTTGTATTCAGAACCGTCTGGCAGCTATGCGCGAGAAGCATTATTAAACGGCTTGTCGTTCGAAGACCAGGGAATGGAGAATCCTTTTGAATTCGGTTTTGTGGGTGCTTCTGATACGCACATGGCTGCCATTGGCGATGACGAATCTGACTTCTATGGCAAGACTGGGCTGCGTGATGCCACACCTCAACTGACTGGGGCAGTTCCACTGAGCGCTGAAGTGGGAGAGCGCAGACTTGAGAATACACCGGATCAGGTTAGGGAATTTGATGCCGGTGTTTACAACACTGGATCACCCATTACTTGGGGCGCATCGGGGATTGCCGGCGTCTGGGCTGAAGACAATACCCGAGAGTCTATCTACAACGCGTTCCGACGTAAGGAAACTTTTGCTACCACCGGCACGCGCATCAAAGTCCGCTTTTTTGGTGGATATGACTTCACCGATGAAACGCTTGCAGCACCTGATATGCTCGAGACTGCGTATAGTGAAGGTGTGTCCATGGGTTCAGATTTGTTGCCCAACGGCGACCGGGCACCGCGCTTTATTGTCTGGGCTACTCAGGATGCATTAAGTGCGCCGCTACAAAGGCTGCAGATTATCAAAGGCTGGACCGTCGATGGTGAACCCCATGAACAAGTGTTTGATGTAGCGTGTTCAAATGGCCTTGCTGTCGATTCGCAATCTCATCGTTGCGGTGATAATGGTGCGCAGGTGAACCTTGCAGACTGCTCGATTTCAACTGACGTCGGTGCCGCTGAGTTAAAAACCGTATGGGTTGATCCTGACTTTGATCCTTCCGTCCGGGCATTCTATTACGCACGTGTGCTCGAGAACCCAACTTGCCGATGGTCAACCTGGGATGCGCTCAAGGAAGGTTACGAACCGCGACCAGATTTTCCAACGACCATTCAAGAACGTGCCTATACCTCACCGATATGGTTTCGACCTAGCACGGGCTAATCATGAAATTTATGAAGAGCCACGTTTTCTGGTTTGTGGTATTGGGTAGTTTAATTTTTGTCATCGACGAACAAACTTCAGATCCGCTCGATATTATAGTTGTGGATGCTGCGCTTGAGCGGCAAGTGGCGGCGCTCTGGGCTGCACAAATACAGCGTGAACCAACCGAGGCAGAGATAGTGAGCCTCGTCGATGATTGGGTTACTGAAGAGATCTGGCGTCGGGAGTCCATGCGGCTCAATCTGGCAGAAGAAGATGAAATTATCCGCCGGCGGATGATTCAGAAGATGCAATTTATTACCGAGCAGGAAGCCGTACTCGCGCCGACCGAAGAAGAACTCCAGGCCTATTACGAAGCGAATCACGAGAGATATGGAGTTCCATCTAGTGTTTCCTTCGAGCAACTCCAATTTCAGTCTCGCGAAGCGGCAACCGGCGCGCTTAGTGCAGGAGAATCGCTTGCCGACCTGGCGGAGTCTTCGATGCAGAGCCGGGTGAATGTCCGCCAATCACCACTGCAAGTTGCCAGTACATTTGGCCCTGAATTTACCCGGTCGCTCAATAGCTACGACGTGGCTTTGAATTGGCAAGGTCCCATAAAAAGCACTTTTGGTTGGCACCTGGTGAAGTTGCTTGAGATTAATTCCTCCTCCGTCGCGCCATTTGAGGATATTCGCGCGACTGTCCACGGCGACTACACCTATGAATCGCGATTGCAGGCACAAGCAGACTTCATCGAACAAGTGCGTTCGAACTATGACATCGTTCGCAAAGAAGAGTAAGAAGAAGGATAGATGATCAGTAAGTGGTTCCTAAAGTCTAGCAGTTTGGTCGCTATTCTATGGCTAGTTGCCTTGCAATGTTTCGCCCATGAGATGCGCCCGGCGTTTGCTCAGCTCGTTGAAACAGAAGAGGGTATCTCAGCGACGCTGCGTCAACCTCTTGTTCGTGGGTTTCGTCCAGACTTAGCCTTGGATCTTGGAGGCTGTCGTTTAGGAGCTGAAATCATCAGCCAGCGTCAAGAAGGCACCTTGATTCAAAGCTGGCAAGAATACTGTGATCAAGCACTCTCGCAATCCACGCTCGCTATTCGAAACCTGTATCCAGGTGTTAGTGAGGTGCTAGTGAGCATCACGCATCTTGACGGCAGTGTGCAACGTTTTGTTGTTAGGCCTGACAACCCAGTTGTGAATTTAGGTGAAGCCGATTCTCCTCTACTTCCAGCTTATCTCGAGTTGGGTATAGAGCACTTGCTGGCGGGATTCGACCACGTCTTGTTCGTCATTGCGTTAATGGTTTTGATTACAGATAGATGGCGACTAGTTGCAACTATTACTGCATTTACAATTGCTCATTCTATAACGTTGGCACTTTCTACCTTTGAACTACTGCAAATTTCTCAATCCGCGGTAGAAGCGCTGATCGCGCTGAGTCTGCTTTTCATGGCAGTTGAGATGTTGAGCAAAACCTCCTCGTTAACCGCCAACTATCCGTGGTTAATTTCTTTTGGCTTTGGGCTCATACACGGCCTAGGCTTCGCTGGCGTACTCCGTGAAGTAGGTTTGCCAGATGACGCTGCACTTTGGGCATTGTTGTTGTTTAACATTGGCTTGGAAATAGGACAATTGATGGTAGTTGCTGCGTGCCTCTTCCTGGGTTTCCTAATTCGTTATTGGCGACGAAAAATAACTGTTGCACCAGACGTTAGTCTGAGCAATTTGCTGCCTGCCTATTTCATTGGCCCAATCTCTGTTTGGTGGCTACTTCAGAGACTGCCTATTCTGAGTTAGCAAAACTGGTGACAGTCACATCGCAATGCACGGAGGACTGACTCCAGATTTCGTGGATCAATCTGAATCGCCTGGGGTATTGTTCTGAAGCAAAGGCTTATTTATTATCCATTGAGATGCATTCTGCAGATACTAGGTATTCAATATGCAAAAACTAAATAATGGCTTCTTTTTCTGTGGGCTCTTTTTACTGGCTCAATCGGCGCTTGGTCAATCCGCGATGGATATGCATTCCTCCAGCTCTTGTTTAGCCGGGCAAGCTGATCAAGCATGGATAGGAGGTGCTGAATTTATCATGGGTGACGACACTACTTATCGAGAAGAAGGACCGGCTCACCCAGTCACCGTATCGGGATTCTGGATTGATGCCCATGAAGTGACTAACGCACAATTTGCTAAATTTGTTGAACAGACCGGCTATGTCACTGTTGCTGAACAAAGTCCCGATCCTGCTGACTGGCCAGACGACGTACCAGCAGAACTTCTACAGCCCGGTTCCGTATTGTTTGTTCCGCCGGTTCAAGGCCAGACTGCAGGAAGTTGGTGGTCTTGGGCAGCGGGAACTAACTGGCGCCATCCAGAAGGTCTAGATAGCAACATTGAAGGCAAAGACAACTACCCAGTTGTTCATATCGCCTTCGACGATGCAGAAGCCTATGCAAAGTGGGCAGGACGTTCTTTACCAACCGAGGCACAGTTTGAGCTAGCGGCGCGTAATAAAAGAAATAGCAGATATGCATGGGATGGCAATGAGCTAGCCCCCGATGGCCACCATCATGCTAATACCTGGCAGGGCTCCTTTCCTGCGGAGAATAAACCAGAAGATGGTCATGCGGGCCTCGCACCGGTGGGTTGTTTTGAGCCAAATGATTACGGCGTTTATGACCTTATCGGAAATGTTTGGGAGTGGACTTCCAATTGGTACAACCCCGAACACGATCCTAATGATTCTTTGGATCCAGCGGGGCCTTCACAGCAAGAGAGCTTCAGCAGCAATCACGGCCCAGCCATAGCCCGCGTTATCAAGGGAGGTTCTTTTTTGTGTGCCGAAAACTATTGTCTTCGATTCCGGCCCGCGGCAAGACAAGCACAAGATAGCGGACTGGGTACGAGTCATATTGGGTTTAGGACGGTGCTAAATACTGAATAAAAGAGTGATGCATACATTAATTGTTATAGTACCAACCCAGATTTACTAAAGGGATTCTGAAAAAAATTAGATGAAAATTTCTCTCGCACTCTGCCTTGTCAGTCTCATAATCATGTTGCCTGTGGTCACCAACGCTCAGGTCGACTCCGCTTCCCGCCAACCCAATATCGTATTCATCTTTGCTGAT
>Ga0206684_1001047_pt1 | contig 10615 bp, 9 predicted proteins | sample M210012015metaG_FD_155467 | JGI IMG/M metagenome (GOLD analysis project Ga0206684, IMG submission 155467) | Ammonia-oxidizing marine archaeal communities from Monterey Bay, California, United States - M2 100m 12015 | ecosystem: Environmental > Aquatic > Marine > Intertidal zone | place: USA...
TTAATATCTGAAGAAAATTTACCAGACAAAGAGTTATGAGCCGCCAGGGCCGCCCCTTCTGTTTGAGCCTCAATCAAATCAGCAACACTCTCAGCCTGAGCCAAATCTATTTTATTATTTAGGTAGGCTCTTTTTGTGAACTCACCGGGCTCTGCAACCCGAGCGCCACTAGCAACACCCTCGGCCACAATCAAGTCCACCAACCTTGGATTGCCGTGACAGTGAACTTCCGCCACATCCTCTCCGGTATATGAGTGCGGGGACTTAAAAAAAACCACCATTCCTGTATCAAGAACAGCGCCACCCTTGTTGGTAATACTACATCGCTTAAACCTCCAGGGTTCTTCGAGCTTTCCACAGAGTGACTCGGCCACCGTACGCGATGCGGGCCCAGAAATACGAATTATTGATATACCACCCCTACCAGGAGCAGAGGCGGGAGCTATTATTGTAGATTCAGGGGCCACACAAACTAACCAGAAGTAGGTTTTCTCGAATACCACCACTGCTGTAAAACCTGAATTAGCATGTTCATTAGCCAATACAGCACCAGACCAGAAGGAAAAAAGGCAAACATAGCCGCAAAAACAAGAGGAAAGAGCTTCATCATTTGGGCCTGCATGGGATCGGCGTTAGGTGGCGTGGGGGTCATTTTTTGAGATAAATACATGCCAAGCGCATTTAAAATGGGCAAAATAAAGTACGGGTCCATTGTTGCAAGGTCTTCAAGCCAAAGAAAACCAGAATGCCTTAATTCAACAGTCTCCAACAAAACCCAATAAAAAGCTAAGAAAAACGGCATTTGGGCCAGCATGGGCAGGCAACCCCCAAGCGGATTTACGCCCTCTTTTCTATAAAACTCCATCAACTCCTGACTCATTTTTTGTTTATCGTCCCCATGCCTCTCCTGAAGGGCCGCCATTTTGGGTTGAAGCGCCCTCATTTTTCCCATAGAAACATATGCCTTAGCCGACAAAGGCCAAGTCACAAGCTTGATAACTACGGTTAAAAATATAATAGCCAAGCCCCAATTATTAAAAAGACCATGTCCTTGCTCTAAAACCCAATACATTGGCTTGCCGAGCCACCACAAAAACCCATAATCTACTGTTAAATCAAGGTTTTCTTGTATTTTGGCAAGCTCGTAGGGGTATTTGGGACCAACATAAAGGGTATTCGTGGTTTTGACGCTTCCACCGGGCTCTAAAACGGCGTTTTGCGAGGTATAACCAACAGAAAACCTATCTGTTCCGGCTCCGTACTGGCCCTGATACTTATAGGCATTAGCTTGGTCGGGCACCCACGCCGATAAAAAGTAGTGTTGAATAAGGGCAACCCAGCCCCCAGAAGAGGTTTTTCTGTAAGGGGCTTCAAATATGTCATCAAAACTATATTTTTCATAAGCATCTTCCGAGGTTGAGAAAACTGGGCCAAGGTAGGCAAATCTTTCTGGGTTAAGAAAACCTCCACTGGATTCATTAATGCCATTTCTTTCAATAACAACATAAGGGGTAAGCACAACCTCCGAACCAAGGCCAGAGGTTACGGTGTCTTCAACAGCGGCAGAAAACCCAAATTCCTCAAAAGACACTTTTCTTTGGTGATAGAGATTATTGGATTCACCACTTAAGATAAAAGTTACACTTCCATCTGAGTTCTTTTTTGTGTTTAAGTTTGTAAAATTTGGTTGTAAGTAGCCCTGACTGGCTGTGTAAAAACCACTATTTCCTAGATATAAATTTCCCCCAGCAACACCAAGCAACTCAAGGGAGTTTTCGCCCCCTAAAGTTTTTTTAAAAGACTTTAATTTAGAACCAACAAACTGACCGCTTTTTGCATCAACATATAAAAGCAAATCTTTGTTTCCTACCTCATAGGTTGGCCCCGCCGGAAGTGCAGGTGTGGGAGTAATTTGAGGCTCTTCCATTGGAACCAGAGTATTAGTAAGTGAGTCATTACTACCATTTAAAATACTTTCATCACTGAGTATTGGGTTAGAGACCTCCAGGTCCGTAGGCTCGTTAGGCCACTGGAGAAGAAGGTAATAAAGCGTTAGGGCTATACCAGCTATCAGCGCAGTTTTAGTAAAATCCATCTATTTCTCTTTAGGTATTGGGTCGAAACCATTTCCGCCCCAGGGGTTGCATTTTAAGATCCTTTTGATTGCCAAAAAACCACCCTTTATAACGCCAAAACTTTCTATAGCCTGAAGGGCGTATTCAGAACATGTAGGATGAAACCTACAGCTGGGTCCCAATAAAGGACTTAGGTAATTTTGATATAACTTAATAAATTTCAAAATTAAAAACTTCATCACACTACTTCTTAAATTTTTCCCACAATATCGCCAAATCTTTATTTAATTCTTCGCCATCATCTAATAGTTTCTTTTTAACCAAAACAACGTAATCTTTGTTTTGTAATTCTAAAACCTTTGACCTGAAACTTCCTTTAATTTTTCTTTTTATTCTATTTCTGTTGACGGCCAGCTTTACATCTTTTTTTCTAATAGCTACTCCCAGCCTGGAGTGCTCAAGCCCATTATCTTTTGATAAAAGCAAAAGGCTATCCGTAGAGTGTTTTTTGTCAGGAGACGCGAAGATTTCAGAAAACCCCTCTTTAGAGGGTATGGAGTGTTTTAACCCCATGCTTGTTAAACGGTCAGGGAGGCCCTTCCCTTCCTTCTTCTGTTGTTAAGCACCTTTCTTCCGCTCAAAGTAGCATTCCTTGCCCTAAAGCCGTGTGTTCTTGCTCTTTTTATTTTGCTTGGTTGATAAGTTCTTTTCATAAGTTGCTTCTCTAAAGGCCAACAAGGGTGCGAATCATAGAGTTTTTAGCAAAAATTGACAAGCAAAAACATTAAAACAATATATCAACAAGTTATCCACAGAAAATATCTGTGGTTATACTGTGGATAAGTGTGTTAATTCCTATATAATTATTTTTTATGTCGGACTTACATTTTTGGGGAGAGTGCAAAAAAACTCTTGAAAAGGACCTCACGGTAGAAGAGTATTCTACTTGGATTGCCCCCCTAATGCTAGAATAGAATAATGGCTCAAACCCCCTTTCTTATAGCGTTCTTGCGCCCAATAAGTTTATATCTGATTGGGTTGAAGACAATTATGGAATGACGATAAAGGAAAGGCTGTCTGCAATAACTAGCAATAGAGATCTTAACTTACAATTTGAAATTTATGTGGATTATCAAGAGGAAGGGGCGCAACAAGAAAAAAAATCCGAAGACGTGCCGGCAAAAAAATTAGTTAGTCCTAAAAAAAGCAATTTAATACCGGATTTTACTTTTGGCTCCTTTGTAGAGGGCAAGTCCAACCATATTGCCTTGGCGGCTTCTAAACAAATTGGTGAGGGTTTAAAAAACTCTTACAATCCTTTGTTTATCTATGGGGGCGTTGGTTTAGGAAAAACTCACCTCATGCATGCGGTTGGCAACAAGCTTCTTGAGAAGGATTCTACCAAAAAGATAGCCTATGTGCATTCAGAGAGGTTCGTGAGTGATATGGTAAAATCGCTGCAATTAGGAGCAATTAGTGAATTTAAGCAATATTATAGGTCACTAGATGCACTGTTAATTGATGACATTCAGTTTTTTGCAAAAAAAGAGCAATCTCAAGAAGAACTTTTTCATACCTTTAATTCTCTTTTAGAAAGAGGAAGCCAAATGATCTTGACATGTGATAGGTACCCCAAAGAAATAGATGGTCTAGAAGACAGATTAAAATCTAGGCTAGGTTGGGGACTGCCCGTAGTAATAGAACCGCCAGAATTAGAAACAAGAGTAGCCATACTTTTAAGTAAAGCTAAATCTATGAACCATGAGCTTGATGAAGAGTCTGCCTTCTTTATTGCACAAAAAGTAAGGTCCAACGTTAGAGAGCTTGAGGGGGCGCTAAAAAGGGTGATTGCCAATTCTAACTTTACTGGAAGACCTATAACTGTAGATTTAATTAAGGACTCCCTTAAAGACCTTTTGGCTATACAGGCCAGACAGGTCAGTGTTGAAAATATTCAAAAGACGACCGCAGAGTATTACAACATTAAGCTCAGCGATTTGTTGTCAAAAAGAAGAAGTAGGTCTGTGGCGAGGCCCAGGCAAATGGCTATGTTTTTAGCGAAAGAACTTACAAACTATAGCCTGCCTGAAATTGGCGAGTCTTTTGGGGGCAGAGACCACACAACCGTAATACACGCTTGTAAAAAAATAAGAGAACTTAGAGATTTTAATTTAGACATAGAGGAAGATTATAGAAAACTTCTAAGGGTTTTAACTATATAATTGTTGTTATGAAATTTACTGCGGAAAAATCACAAATAGTTGACTCATTGCAAAATGCCGCAGCCGTTGCAGAGCGCCGGCAAACAATTCCTATCCTGGCGAACCTTAGATTGAAAGCCGTTTCTGGAAAACTAGAAATAACGGCAACAGATTTAGAGATCCAAGTAAAGACTTATTCTGACCTATTAAGTATCGAAGAAGAGGGCGAAACAACGGTTTCAGCAAGAAAAATGTCTGAGCTTTGCAGGTCGTTACCTGATGCAGAAAATGTAGATTTTATGCTTAAAGATGGAAAATTGACTGTAAGCTCAAAAAACTTTCATGGAGATTTTGCAACTATTTCCGCTGACGACTTCCCTGAATTAGAAGTTAATGAAGATCAGGAGACAACAGAGATCTCCTCGGGTGCTCTTAAAAGAATTCTCACTAAAACCGCCTTTTCAATGGCCTCTCAAGATGTGCGTTATTATTTAAATGGGCTTCTTTTAGAGCTATCAGACGGAGAACTTAAGGGGGTGGCTACTGACGGACATAGATTGGCCCTTTCATCCGTAGAAGTCAAAGGAAATGGCTTAGAAATGAGAAACATACTTCCAAGGAAGGCTGTATTAGAGCTCGCTAAGCTGCTCTCTGCGGAAGATTCCCCAATAGAGATGCTTGTTGGGCCTACATATATGGGCATTAAGACTGAAAATTTAAGCTTTTCTTCAAAACTTATAGACGGAAAATATCCTGACTATGAAAAAGTCTTTCCTTCAGGAGAGCCTAATCCCTTGCTTGTTGGCAAAGAAACCCTGCAGTCGGCCCTGTCAAGAGCATCCGTCCTGTCTAATGAAAAATACAGGGGAGTGAGGTTTGAGCTTTCCAAGGGAGCTTTAAAGTTAACGGCAAATAACCCAGAACAAGAGTCAGCAGAAGAAGTTTTGGAGGTAGATTATCAGGGCGTAGAGCTTGAAGTTGGATTTAACATAGGTTATCTAATTGATGTGCTTGGATCAATTGAAGAGGAAACAGTCAAGTTTGAATTTTATGGTGAAGATTCAAGTTGTGTAATCAAAGAGCCGGGCTCTGAGAATGAAGTTTACGTTATCATGCCAATGAGGCTTTAATGCCAATCGATAGAGTCTATCTTGAAAATTTTAGGCTTTTTAAGAAAAAAGATTTAAACCTTTCTCAAGATAAAAACTTCATACAGGGGTTGAATGGTTCTGGCAAAACCTCAGTTTTGGAGTCCATTGAGATACTACTTAATGGAAAGTCCTTTAGAACAACTAAGAATAAAGACTGTATAAACCACAAGTCTGATTCTTTTAACATTTCATTAAAAGGCTCTTACATGAATCAAGAAGTGGCCTTAAATGGACTTAATAAAGTCAACGGCAGGTTGAGCTTTTCAAGAAAACTAAACAATAAAACGGTAAAGAAGGGCTCCTTATTTTTTCTTCAAACGGTTTTAGCTAAAAACCTAAGAATGATAGAAGGGGAGCCAGATCAAAGAAGAGACCACTTAAATAACTTAATGTTTCACGTGAAACCTGCTTCTTATAAAACTTACTTGGCTTATAACAAAATTCTTAAACAAAGAAACAGGTGCCTTAAACAAAACGCAGATAAAGCTGAAATTTCAGTTTGGACAGAACAACTAGCAAAGATTGGAGTTAACTTAAGCCAAGACCAGTATGAATTTTTTAATCGGTACAGAGAGGTATTAGTGGAAAGCTTAAATCCAGCTTCAAAAAATAATAAATTTAATTTTTTAGAAGGGGCAGATACTAAGTTTAATAAAGGCTGGGAGCGTTCTAAGTCATTGCTCAGTTCGTTGAGAGATTCTATTGAAAAAGATCTTGCCATTGGGTATACCAGCCAAGGCCCCCACAGAATGGATTGTGAATACTATATTAAAGAAAAGAAAGCGCCTTCAGTTTTGTCTAGAGGACAACTTAAGATATTGATTTTATTGATATTTTTAATTAATGATAAACTTATAAATTCTTTTTTTGAGAGCGATACAGTGCTTTTAATAGATGACCTTGGATCCGAGTTAGATTTAGAGAACCTAGAACTTATTATTTCCGAAATATCGAAGGCACCTAACCAGATTATATTGACCGGAATAAAAGGTGAAGACTTAGAAAAATTAGTGGCAAATTTTAGTAAGTTTAAAAGGATAAATTTATAAATTTATATTAAAATACATTAATGCCAGCAAAGAAAAAAGCAGCAAAAACAAAAACCCCTAAAACCCCAAAAAAAGAACCTAAAAAAGTAGCTGAAAAGGCTTCTGCAAAACCCTCAAAGAAGTCAGCTAAGAAGAAACAAGACAACTCTTACGATTCTTCTAGCATCACTGTATTAAAGGGGCTTGAGGCGGTTAAGAAAAGACCTGGGATGTATATTGGAGATACAGATGATGGCACTGGCCTTCATCATATGGTCTATGAAGTGGTTGACAATTCAATAGACGAGGCTTTGGCGGGACACTGTGACGAAATAACGATAAAAATTCTTTCAGACGATTGTGTAATTGTTACAGATAACGGAAGGGGTATTCCTACAGACAAGCATGAAGAAGGTGTGTCTGCAGCAGAGGTTATAATGACCAAGCTGCACGCTGGAGGAAAATTTGATGACAACTCGTATAAAGTTTCTGGTGGACTTCATGGCGTAGGAGTGTCTGTTGTAAATGCACTTTCAGAAGAGTTAAAACTTACAATTCATAGAGGCGGCAAGACCCATGAACAAACTTATGCAGACGGAAAGCCTACCAGTAAGTTAAAAGTTGTAGGAAAGACAGATAAGACGGGCACAGAGGTTATGTTTGTTCCTTCCGCAACCACCTTTTCTAACATCCTATTTGACTATGAAATTTTGGAGGCCAGACTTAGAGAACTATCATTCTTAAACTCAGGATTAAAAATAAATCTTGAAGACGAAAGGACCTCTAAGAAGAAAGATTTTTTACACGAAGGAGGCCTGGCTGAGTTTGTTACTTTTTTAAATAAAAAAAGAACCACAGTTAATTCAATATTTCACTTTGAAAAAGAATCAAAGGATGGAATTACTATTGAAGTGTCGTTGCAATGGAATGATGGATATCAAGAAAATATTCAGTGCTACACAAACAATATAAAACAAAGAGACGGAGGCACACACCTCGTCGGGTTTAGAACTGCATTAACACGAACCTTAACAACTTACATGGAAAGGGAGGGAATGAACAACAAAGAAAAAGTATCAACCTCCGGAGACGATGCAAGAGAAGGTTTGGTTGCTATAGTTTCTGTCAAAGTTCCAGATCCAAAATTTTCTTCTCAAACTAAAGACAAGTTAGTTTCATCTGAAGTAAGACCAGTAGTAGAACAAGAGGTATATAAAGCCCTAACAGAATTTTTATTAGAAAACCCTGCGGAAGCAAAGTTAATAGCCACTAAGATAATAGAAGCTGCTCGAGCTAGAGAGGCAGCAAGGAAAGCCAGAGAATTAACCAGAAGAAAGGGAGCTTTTGAAGGCGGCGGCCTTCCGGGTAAACTGTCAGACTGTCAGGAAAAAGATCCAGCTAAAAGTGAAATTTATTTAGTTGAGGGAGAGTCTGCAGGAGGGTCAGCCAAACAAGGAAGAGATAGGCATTTCCAGGCCATACTTCCTATGAAAGGAAAAATACTCAACGTTGAAAAAGCCCGCCTAGACAAAGTTCTCTCTTCTGAAGAAATAATTATTCTAATAACGGCGCTAGGGTGTGGGATCAAAGGAGAAGATTGGCAGGAAGAAAAGCTCAGGTATCACAGAATTATAATTATGACAGATGCTGATGTTGACGGCTCCCATATACGCACCTTGTTGCTAACATTGTTTTATAGACAAATGCCAGAACTTATCGAAAAGGGCTACATATATATTGCTCAACCACCTCTGTATAAATTAAAGAAAGGAAAGCAAGAAACCTATGTAAAAGATGACGCTGAACTTAGAGAACTTTTAGTTGCGGAGATCTTAGATGACGCGCAACTTGTGCTAAACAAGAAAGGAGAGTCAATTCGAGGAGAGGCACTTGGAAAATTTATTTCACAGCATGAAAAAGTTCAATCTTTAGTTAATGGCCTTACACACAATTATCCTATTGAGTTACTAGAAAGCATAAAGCATGTGGATATATTAAAAGGACTAGAGAAAGATAAAGAGGTGAAGAAGTGGTGCAAGTCCGTAGAGAAATATTTAAATAACAATGCCCAACAAGGTTTTGCTTGGTCAGTTGAGGGGTTAAAGAACGAAGAGAGTGGCACGACAGAGCCAAACGTTAATCTGATAAAACACGGAACATCTTTGTCCTGGGTTTTAAATAAAGCCTTCTTTGGATCAAAGGTCTATAAAGACATTGCGACACACGGAGCTGAGATGTCCGACATCTTTAACAAAGATAGCCATTTTGAAATTAATTCCAAAAAGATACCGGTAGACAACTTTGCAAATGCTCTTGAAGAGGTGTTATTAATCTCCGAGCGATCATTTACTAAATCTAGGTACAAGGGACTAGGGGAGATGAATGCCGATCAGCTCTGGGATACTACAATGAACCCAGATATGAGAATTCTGGGCCAGGTTAGTGTAGAGGACGCCCAAGTAGCGGACGATCTCTTTCATGCCTTGATGGGTGATGAAGTAGAGCCGAGAAGGGAGTTCATAGACGCGAACGCAAAGCTGGTTGTGAATCTTGACGTTTAGTCAGAAAGATTTAAATTCTTTTCAGTCCAAGCTCTAACTTCTTCGGCAGATTTTTTAGAATCAATAACCTTAATGGGTTCACCTATAGATAGCTTTATAGTTCCAGAATGTTTTATAAATTTATGAGCAGGCCAACAGTCTCCTGAGTTATGACAAATAGGCAAAACCTTGACATTGTTTCTTTTGGCCAGTTCAAAACTACTTCTTGCGTAATTTCCTACCTTCCCTGCTTCTACTCGAGTTCCTTCTGGGAAAAGTAAAACAAACAAACCTTCCTTCAGCCTTTTTGACCCTTCATCAAGAGTTTGTAAAATCGCTTCCTTGGGTTTGCTCCTATTAATGGCAATAGGGTTCAATAAACTCATTGCCCATCCCCAAAAAGGGATATAAAGAAGCTCTCTTTTTAACAAAGTGCACAAAGGATGGAAGAGGTATTGCATGGAAAATGTTTCCCATTGACCTTGGTGGTTAGAAACTATAACGCAAGGTTCTGTTGGTATGTTGTTCTCGCCTTCAACGACTAATTTGATTTTGCAAGTTACGTAAAGTAGCCAATTAGCAAATTTGGGCCACATAGAAAAAAACTTTAAGCGACTATTTAGGGGCAAGAAGGGCCCAAATATACAAGCCAGCACGCTTGCCAGTATTCCGGATCCAATATATCCAATATAAAATACAAACGATCTTAGGTAGGCCATTTAGGCTTCCTGTTTTAGGATGTAATTAACCGCATCATTTAGATTGTTAAAACACTGCTCGTCAGGCGGACTATTCTCTGTTCTAAAAACCTTTTCTCCGTAGCCACCTTTTTTTATTAACAAAGGGGTGCAACCAAAATTTCTACCAGCTTTTATATCTGAGTCCTTGTCCCCTATAAAGTACTTTCCCTTTAAAGAAATTTTTAATTGTTGTTCAATTTCTTGCAATAGACCCACTTCGGGCTTTCTGCATTTACAGTTAGATTCAGGTGCGTGTGGACAAAAGGCTATATAGTTTATTTGTCCTCCGACCTCCAAAAGAAGATCAATCATATGTTCGTGAACACTTCTTAGCTCTTCTTCAGAAATAATTTCTTTTTCAATGCAGGCCTGGTTAGTTGCAATAGCTATCTTATAGCCATTAGTTGTAAGTTTGGCCATGGCCTCTAAGCTACCTTCAATGGCTTCAAACTCCTCTGGGCGGGTGACGTAGGTCATTAGATCGACATTAATGACCCCATCTCTGTCTAATATAACTATTTTTTCTTCTTTCAAGCCGTTATTTTAATTATCTATAATTTCCTTGAAATATTCCGAAATAGAGCTTATATCCAGTCTTTTTTGCTCCATGGTGTCTCTATCCCTAATAGTAGCCGTTCCATCTTCGAGAGACTCAAAATCTATAGTTATGCACATTGGCGTTCCTATTTCATCGTGTCGCCTATAGCTTTTACCTATATTTCCTGAATTCTCTAACAATACTCTCCCCAAACCTTTACTTTGAAGGGTATTTTTTAACTCTTTAGCTTTTTGAACTAAATCTTCATTATTCCTTTTAAGAGGAATAACGGCTGCCTTTATGGGCGAAAGGTGTGGTTTTAAGGACAAAACCGTCCTTTCT
>Ga0206684_1001048_pt1 | contig 10609 bp, 16 predicted proteins | sample M210012015metaG_FD_155467 | JGI IMG/M metagenome (GOLD analysis project Ga0206684, IMG submission 155467) | Ammonia-oxidizing marine archaeal communities from Monterey Bay, California, United States - M2 100m 12015 | ecosystem: Environmental > Aquatic > Marine > Intertidal zone | place: USA...
AGTAACTTTTTCATTACTTAATTTAAAAGTATTATCTAAATCACTAGTAATCACTATTTTATGATATTTTTTTCCGTTAACCCTTTTTTCGACACGATAATTCAATAACACTTTTATATTTAATTTAGCCCCAAGATGTTCTATTTCTTTATTCATTTCAGTCATATTATTTTATTTTTTTAACCCATTTTATATGTTTAATAACCTTTTCACTATTTAAAAGTTTACTAACTTCATTGTATTTTTCAGCTAATTCTCTATTTGTAAAAAAATTATGTAACGCTTTATGACATAATTTACATAGATTAGCTCGTCTACTTTTCATTTCTTGTCTAGAGAATTTCTTTTTACACCAATTTTTAGAATGTACTTCTCTAGGTATTAAATGATGAGATGTTAATTCTCTATCTATTTCACATAATTCGCAACACATTAGTGACCAGAATAAATTAGAACGTCATTTTCCCAATCAAAACTTTTATATATACGAACTAATTCAAATATAGCATATTCGAACCTCCAGCTTTTAACTATATTGTCAGTTTCTTTATCTAAATCATAAGGTATCATATTCCATTTATCACCACCCCATTCACGAACCATTGTCCTATAATTATGTTCAGCTTCTTTAGGTGTTTTTAATTGTTTTTCATACCATTTTAATACACTTAATCTATAATCTTCAATTATTTTTAATAAAACATTTTCAGTACAAACTAAGAATTCAGTATCTGGACATTCCCATTTGGTAAAAAATTGATGAGTGTCTTTATCTATATCAAAATCACAATATTTACCTAACTCATGTAATATTTTATATGTTGGTAATTCACCCCCACTGAAATAATATTTTAAACCGTCACCATAATCAAAAATGTCACCTTTACCTTTATCTTCGTATTTAAGACATAACTCTTTTTCAGTTAAATCTTTATTTTGTTCATAAATTTCTTTACTTATCTTACCTATATAATTTCTATAACCCACCTTCTTCTTTTTTTATAAAGTTATCTGTTAAATATTTGATACATAGATTTGATAATTTTTCAGCTTCAAAATAACCATTATCTTGTCCTACTTGTATTAATGCACCAATACCATTACATAATGTACTAATATCTTTAACAACCATTTCTTTAGCTGTCTTTTCATCAGATATTTCTTTAACTATGTTATCTGGTTTAGTTATTTTTATTTTTTGTTCTCTTTCGGTGTCTAAATCCACCATGATAATATTTTTCATAACATTTTATTTTTTAATCTAAATCTTTATTCGTTAACACATAACAATCATGTTTAAATGTCCAACCAACATTAGTACCAGTTTTATCAACTTCCCCTTTTTTCCTAAAAGTAGCTTCTTTAAAAAAATCTTCTTTTTTCTTCCAACCTAATATCCACCCTTTAGTCATTGATGAGTGTATTGCAACAAAACAATAATAATCACATTGTTGTTTTGTGTTATATGCAAAAATATTGGCTTTGTGTTCTAATAAAGGTGGTACATTTTGTTTTTTAGTTTTAACATCAACCTTCTTACCCTTTATTATTAAATCGTAGTTATAGTCACCAACATATTCTGAATACTTACCATAAAAATCTAAAACTATTATTTCACCTAAAGCACCAACTTTATTACCTTCACCTTCAGTTACTGAACCTTTTAAGACATTGAATTCATATAATTCTTCTGCTCTTTTTATTTGTTCATTAGTTATATTTATTTCAACTATCATATATACAAATATAGTAATTATATTTAAAAAAAGCAACTTATGAGACATCTTTATTTAAAAAACATACCAGTAACATATAATAATTCATTATTTTTATCATATTCATACCAACCTATATGTTTAATATCTAACTCTAAACAACATATTAACTTATTAGTTTCTTTATGTTTTATTTCTATATTTAAATTTTCTACCATTTATTATTTTTTTAATTTTTTTACCCATAATATTTATTTTATGAATCCCTTCATTTTAACTATATCATCATTAATCATATCATAAATTCCAGTTACAGATATATTCCTACCCGTAGTACTAGAATTAGAAAATATAATATCACCAGCCCTTAATGTAACATAAATACCATTAATCTCAATACCAAAAGAATTACAAGGTTTATAGTTAGTTCTAGTACTAATAAATTTTATTGAGGACATATGATTATCGAATATCTCATCTAAGAATTTTAATAATATCTTTGACTTATTAAAACGTGTTTTGATATTACTAAAAAAATCATAACCACGCTTACCATCATAAAATATTTTATCGGAAAAAATACCCCTTGATAAACGGTCTTCTGCATCCTTCTCAAACCAATCCAATTTATTTAAGACCTCTTTAGCTTTAACATCATCTTTAAGATAATCCTTTAAAATTTCTAATAATAAAAAATCAGAACATTCAGTATCTTTACGCTCATAATCTCTATTCCTTCTAATAAGTGAAAAAAGTAAATCATTAATTAAATCATTAGATTCAATTTTGAAACTTTTAATAGCTTCCTTTATATAATCAAAAACTAACATCTTATTTTCTTCCGAAAATGTATTAGTAACATCAACTCTCGTGTATCTATGTGTGATTATCTCTTCCTCAATCCAAACACAATCAGAACCCATATCTAAATTTATAGGACCCTTATCAATGAATTTTTTAGCCTCATCAACTGATTTAAATTTCTTTCTCGTTGAACCATTTGCTATCCTCACAACCTTTGTTCTTGAATTTTTCATAACTAATATATCTATTTATTTAAAGTACTAATAGTATTAAAATTTTTGATACTTTTATTCGTATCACTATCTAAATCAAGGTGTTCACTAAGTGTTTTAATAGCATTTTCCTTAAATTGTTCCAGTGTCCAATCAACACATTCATTTGGACATAACGAACCACTTTCTTTTAAGTTTAGTCTATACCAATACAACCCAAATAATTTAAATGAAAATACATCAAGAGCAAATAATGGGAATAAATGGTTTTGATACTTATATCGCATCAAATACTTTTTACCATTAATCTCTATTTTAAATTTAATTTTTTTCATAACTAATATATTACTTTATCTTATTACTGTTGATTACAAAGATACATAAAATAAATAAACCCACCAAATTAATGATAGGTTTATTTGCATTTATATTAAATTTAAAATCAATTCTCTGTCTTTCGTAAATATTGGAGTCTCGATTACTACCCATCTACTCCTAACTGTGTCACCTATAGTAAACACTTCTTTTGTAATGAAACTACCTCTCTTTTTTGAGAAATGTAAGTAATTCCAATTATACCCCTTTTCAAAACACATGTCTTGTAATATACTAGTATTCTTATTTTGTAATTCTTTGTGAGAATATAAAGATTGTGCTAACATTTGGATTGAGTTTCGTTCAGCATCTTGTTGTCTCCAAACTAAGCAGTTAACCACTTCTTCCTTTTCTGGTATTTGAAAAACCCTAGAATCAAAATAAGCTAATTTATCCGTTAAAGAAAACTCAATTGGATAGTATTTTTCACCCTTATCATATTTATCAAATAACCTTTTCTGTCTAAGTTGGTTAAACTTGGCCGTTGCCATTGCAGCAGAAATTGATGTCATTTTTTGAACATTATAATCAAACCAAGCACTAGTTGTTAATTTATCATAATCAGTTAAGACTAAAGTTATCTCATCCGATTGAGTGTAACCAAATTTACAACCTTGGATATTTTCACATAAGAATTTAGTAGTTTCTTGCATATCCTCTATTAACCCTTCATCAAAGGGTTTATCTAAACCTTTTGTGTAAGTGTGAAATGCTTTACCATCTAACCTAATTATCGTTGGTAACCTTCTAACTAAAAATTGTTTACTCCTAGATTCATAATTTCCCTTAATTCTGTCTCCTAATGTTGTTTTATCACCCATATTATTTCTTAATTTTTATTGTTGATTACAAAGATATAAAAAATATTTCATATAAACAAAAAAAAAACCATAACTTTCGTTATGGCTGTGTGGGGTGTGAGGGAATCGAACCACTCGTTTGTCAATTTTACAGATTGTTTTTTTTTGATGTTTGCTGCAATTATTCTTTACAGAATAAGTTTTTTCCAACATTTTAAACACCCCTTGTTAAGTGTTACTGATGTGATTGTACTTATCACAAAAGATTATTTTATTTTTCGACCCAATCTCCAGCCTTCTGGGATTAAATCAGTTTTCTTTATTTTTTTATTATCAACTTCATTAGTAATCCATCTAGTACCATATTGAGAGTTTTTTGAACCTTTACCAGTTCCCTTAGATGATTCAGACATTTTTTGTTTAGTTTCTTCTGAATGATTTTTACCACTCCAATCATATTTAAAGTCTTTAGGTATACCATGTCTAATGAATGTTGTTTTACCACCTTTACTGGTCCATTCATTTATCATGTCTTTATATTTAGTATTAGTGACTTCACGACCCTTTTTAGCACCTTCCAGACTAATAAAACCACCTTGACCACCTACTACTAAATTCATACATTCCTCTTTAGCTATTTCATTCAGATTAACAATCTCTGCTTCTCTAGCTTTAAGTTCAGCTCTTGTATCAACAAACTCTAGTATCTCAACCTTATGGTTTTCTTTACCGTATTTGTTGATGGAATATCTCAACCTCTTACCGCTTCCCATATAACCATCATCCAGATTATCCGTACTATGCATTCCAATATAATACTTACCACTTAATACGTTTGTGGTCTTATATATAAAATGATACTTTTTTTCTTTTCTTGCCATATCTATCTTTTACAATAAATATGTAGAAAAACGTTAAAAGTACAAAAAACGTCTACTCGGAGCGAATAGAGAGAATCGAACTCTCGTATCTAGATTGGAAGTCTAGCGTAATACCACTATACTATACTCGCATTGGTCTTTATGTAGGTGGTACCACCTTGTAGAGCCATAAAGAAACTTAACCTACTTTATTCATATTGAATTAATAAAATTATTTAGAGCCACCTATCGGACTCGAACCGATGATGAGGAAACCTCGCTTGCTTACAAGGCAAGTGCAATAGCCGCTATGCGAAGGTGGCATTTTGAGCGAGAAAGGAATTTCGAAATCCCGACCTTCTGATTGGTAACCAGACGCTCTGCCTCTGAGCTATTCTCGCATTTCTAATTCTACGCTCGTCCAAAGGAGTCTATGAATTAGTAACAGTCTTCACTCGTGCATCCCACGGGCCTCGAACCCGCAACCTTCCCTTTAAAAGAGGGAAGCCCGTCCACTTGAGCTTCGGATGCATATTGTGGGTATGATAGGATTCGAACCTACTCACCTTACGGAACGGTTTTACAGACCGCCTCAGCTCTCCAACTCTGACGCATACCCCAAATTATTTGTCGATAGACCAGGAATTAAACCTGGACCTTACACCCCCAATGGGTGTCGTACTGTCGTTATACTATCTATCGAATTGTTAGGGTGTCGAGACTCGAACTCGAACGAACTGGCTCAAAACCAGCCATACTACCATTATATTACACCCCAAAATAGAGTAGAAAGGGGGAATCGAACCCGTAGTTATATTGAGTACTCTTTAACTACACCCACTTGGAACCTCGATGTTCCCGTGCTATCATTACACTATTTCTACATTTGTCTAATTTTATTTTTCATAAACTCATTTCTATATTCAATAATTATAGACATTACTTCATTACTATATTTACTATGTAGAAATAAAGTAAAAGTACAAAAACGACCATAAAGTCGGGTAGACTGGAATCGAACCAGCCGACTGAGGCTTCCAATGCCCCCGTGCCTAAATCCTTGGTCACTACCCGATAATTACACTTCCACGTCATTGGTATAGTGCGAACCCAATTGTTATTTTATTATTCCAATATGTCAATGAACTACTTATTATTAAACGCAAAAAACCCAGTTAAAATTTTTATCTTAACTGGGCTTCTTTATCGTATTTTTTTTTGGTTTAAATGAATTAAACTAATTCATCAATTCCTTTTTTATACAACTCACCCAGTCTGCTCGGCTTTTGGCCTTGCGGATACTGTTTCCCTTGATATGTCGTTGTATAATTTTTCATCTTAATTTTTCTTTATGGGTTTATACCCTTTGTTAATATATATGACAAAGATACTAAAAGTTATCTAATTTGTCAAGTTTTTTTTAATTTATTTTTTAATTTATTTATAATTCACTGACTATCAGTTTATTATATCTTTGTAGCGTGGGCCAAGATTCGAACTTGGAACACGGTGTTACCGCTTCTCTGGCTTATGAGACCAGCATGTTACCTATTTACACTACCCCGCAATATTAGTAGAGTATACGGATTTGATACCATATTTCCAACTTTAATCGGTTGGTGACTTACTTAGTCGAGTACTCTATTTCGTAGCTTGAGTGTTAAGCTTTGACGTTACCATTTTTAACTGTTTCCAGTCTATCACACACCTTCAATTTCTATCTGGTAGATAACATTAAGTTGACCTCAGAGTGGTCATTACTCTTTTACATATCTTTATATAAACTACTTTCAACACCCAGTCTCCTTGCGAGAGTTAAAAGGGGCTAACCTTCTACTAATGACATCTAATCGTTGTTTTAATTTCAACCTTGAGAGTATTCATCATCTATATATTACAACAGAATAACTTAATTTTCAAGATATGTCTATCAGAACTTTTTCTTACCAATGTTAATTTTTTAAACAAAATTTTATCTTAATAAATTCCCTCACAGTTCAGAGTGTGTCTGATAGTTGACATTCGTGCTACCTTTTGAGTAGTTTAGAATACGACACTCCGATGTAATGTTTTACCATCACGTCAATTAAATCACTTCAAACATACGTGAGCCCTACCGAAGTAGGTAACCCACAGTTATCCCATAATCTTTCATGATGATTTCAGCTTAATATTTTTTAAGTCTTCAGCCGAAATCTAACTACTTATTTATTGATTATTTCTAATCTCAAACCTCTGAGTTAAAGGTTAACGTCTCCGAACAGAGTTCTCTCAACGTCATCGTAGCTTGCTTACCTGGATTATAAGTTAACTCCGAAGAGTTAGCTGTATAACGCAATAACACATCCACCTAAGCTTCACGTATTATCACTTTATCCCATCACTGGTTTATCCTTTTGTTACCCGAAGGTAACTGGAGCATAAGCACCCCAATATTTTCAATATTTTAATGAACTTTTTATTTCTTCTACAAAGATACTAAATTTTTTATTAGTATGCAAGTTTTTTTTAACTTTTTATTTTGTAATTTAAATAACCTTTTTTATTTCTCTAACAAAGATAGTAAACTTTATTCGATTTGTCAAGCTTTTTTAAACTTTTTTTATAAAATATTTTTAATATCCATCAATATGTCTCTTAATTCCCTTATTTTATCGATATTTAAGGTATCTCTAAAGGCATGTAATTCTTTAAACATCAAGTTATTATCTTCATCAAATAACTTTTTCCAATCATCATAGACCCCTTGTAATTCTGGTTTTTCTTTAACTAACCTTTCAAATCCTGGTAAGTTAATTTCACCACCTCTAAATATTTCAGAGTTTTGAATTTTACTTTGGTCGATATTACCTTGATTGTCCATAATGTTTTTACTATCCATGAAGGCTTGTTCAACTTCTGACGGACTTAAGTTTGGGTTCATTAGGATTTCTTCTTGGAATTTGTTTAGAACTGGAGTTAGAGCTGAGTCACCTAGTACTGGTTTTATCAATTCTTCAAACGATTCTAATTTCTTATTAACTAGTTTTCTTTTTTTAATGAGTATCATATCTTGAGTTGTCTTTGTTATGATATCATCGATATGTTTTGCTAGTTGGTTGTTATAAAAATTCTTATGCCATTCTCTAAAGTTTGGACCTAATTCATCTGATTTTTCATTCCAATCAAATTTATTAGTGTAATTATCATATTCACCCAATGTAGTCTTAATTTCATCTGGTAACTTTGTGAAATCAAATAAAGGTGTGTTATCATCTTCATTTAACTTCATTCCAGAAAGTCTTTTAAACTCTCTTAATAATTTTCTCTTATTCATATTTATTATTTAATTTATTTTATACTTATAAATATGTACCTCACCTTTAAATTTACTTAAATCTGGTGCTAATGTATCACCTATTGTTTTGTCTTGAATTTCCGAAACATGCATTTCGTTACATAAATCAATTGTTGATTCGTATAACATTTTACCACCAATCACCCAATCTGGTTTTAATTTAAGTGCTTCTTCTAAAGTATTATAACCTTTACCAACAACAATCAATTCTCTACCTGGTAATTTAGGCATACTTTCGTAAGTTGTTCTACCAACTAACAATTTACACCCCATTGTCATTTTCTTGAAGTGTTTTAAATCTTCACTTGATTTCCATGGTAAACCACCATTTAGACCGATATAGTCTTTTTTATTTTTTGCTATAATTAATTTCATATCTTAACCCATTTAACTACGTGTAGTTCATAAGTTTCTTCTTCTCGGTAAACTTTATAAAGTTTTTTATCTATAAATTTCATTAATAATTTTATTAATTTTAAATTCAATTGAAAAAGTAGAAACGTTATCAATTTCAACATTAAGTTTATTATATTCTAAAAAAATAGGTTCAACAGTTGTGTCATGCACAATTAATAATTCACCATTTTCATTAATTAATTCTATCTTAATATTAAAAACACCTTTTGTTATAATATCTTTTATAGCACTTTGTGTGTCACCAACTGTACTATTTCTAAATTTTATTACAATATTTTCATAACTATCTTTTAAAATATTATATTTTATCTCACTAACACTAATAACTAACCATTCTTGTAATTTATAATCTTTTGGGAATCTAACAAGGAACCTATTAGTTTTAGCTATGTTTGACGTTTCTTTATCTTTATTATGCTTGCTTTTGAACTTAAAATCCATATTATTTTTCATATTTTAATGTCTTCTAATTATTACTTTATCTGTTTTAAAAAAACTCTTAATTCTTATTAGTAAAATAAAAAATTTAACTTTTATTTTACTTTTTAATGGAATCTCCTTAAGTGTCTTTTCTAATATTTTGTTTCTCATGTCTTTTTTTTTAAGGTAATAGGTTTGTTTTTAACAAATGATTAAATAACCTCAACTTTAAACATAAACTCTGAATCTTCGTCTTGTATAGACCCTAAAAAACCTACCCTTTGAATCTTAACACCAAACCCATTTATAGTTTGATTTCTGTAAGATATAAGTCTTGTACTTTCAGCCACACTAAGAAGTATTATATAATTTTCATTACTCATAGGTGTGTTGAAGGTAATATTATAATCACCTTCATTTAATCTTACTACAGAAAATATACCAATACTTGAAACATTACCATTGGATTCAACTTTACCTACGATATTCGTTTTTATGTTAATATCACTTAATATTAATGTACCATTTGAATCTACTGATACATTATTACCACTTGTTGCTGTTGGTGTTAAATTATCTACCCTAACGTTACCGTTAGCTATGTGTAACTGTTCTTGTGGGTTTGTTGTACCTATCCCAACTTGTCCGTATGTTAACGACACACTTGTCGTTAAGATTAAAATTATTTTTGATGATAAAGTTTTCATATATTATTTTTTTTTACAAAAATAAGTAAAATAAAAGTTATATCAAAATTAAATCTATTTTTTATTTATAAATTTATCTTCTAATTCATGTTTATTTAAAATAACACATCCTAAATGACTTAACTGTAGGGTGTGTTATTTTAAAACCGCCACAGTTTACTGGTACTACGAAACCTTGTTATTAACTCTTATGTTACAGACGGTAATTTTAAAAAATAGATTTGAGGTTACTGTCCTCATCAAGTACCTTGTGTTAAGGGTTTTTCCTTGTCACCAAGTAGCAGCACGATACTTTCCCTAAGCCGAACAGTATTTTTTACTTAATCTATTTTAGTTGGGTTTTACTGAATCGAACAGCAGTGGATATATCTATCAAAGACTTCATGAGTGTCTCACTTCCAAATAGCCCATTTTAAAAAGAAACAGACACTTCTTACTACTATTATTCACAAGTCTCTTCTATTTTGTTCACTGGCTTTAATTTCGTCTGACATTCATATTTGAGAATGTTTCGGGAGGTCTATTCTCCAGGTGATTCAGTTTCCATTAGAAGTTCTGTTTCTTATCACAAAGATATTAAAAATTTATTTAATAAACAACTTTTTTAAATTAAAATATAAATCTTTTAATTTCATACTTAATTTAGTGATATAATTAACTTTATATCTGTTGTACTCGAATTCATTAATACTAACCTTAAATCCTTTTTCTACTAATCTTAATAGAGTTAATCGATAAGTAAAAACTTCTAAATATTCATATTGTTCATTTTCAAGCATTGAATTAATCCAGTCTTCTAAAAGATTTATATTCTGTTTTAACGTACCACCTTTTTTAGTTATTTCGTAGTCGTATTTTAATAGAAGAACTTTTATTTGATTATCCTTTTCCTTTTTCTTATGAAACTTATAATATTTATATTTACCTAAATCCATTTTAAAATATTTATTTATAAATACTTA
>Ga0206684_1001054_pt1 | contig 10578 bp, 8 predicted proteins | sample M210012015metaG_FD_155467 | JGI IMG/M metagenome (GOLD analysis project Ga0206684, IMG submission 155467) | Ammonia-oxidizing marine archaeal communities from Monterey Bay, California, United States - M2 100m 12015 | ecosystem: Environmental > Aquatic > Marine > Intertidal zone | place: USA...
GACACCCTTCCACATATCGGGACAAATAAACTTCCTAAGATTATCGCTAAGATGCGCGAGAACATCCTGGCTTCTGGCGGAGAAATACATTTCGATTGCCGTGTAGAAGATTTTATTCTGAAAGGAAAAAAGATCGAAGGCGTTATCGACCAAAGTGGAAATAAAATTTTAGCTCACTCAGTAATCTTGGCAACAGGACACTCAGCCAGAGATATATTCCATTTATTAGATCGTCATAAAATACTCATCGAAGCCAAGTCATTTGCTTTGGGAGTTCGTATAGAACATCCACAACCAATCATCGACGCTGCTCAATACCGTTGTGATGTTCGCAGTAAATACTTACCGGCTGCCTCTTACAAATTCGTTCAACAGGTAAACGGCAAAGGAGTCTTTTCTTTCTGTATGTGCCCTGGTGGACATATCGTTCCTTCGGCTACAGCTCCTGGAGAGATTGTGGTAAACGGAATGTCGGCTTCTACGCGTAGTTCGCGCTATGCCAACTCCGGAATGGTGGTAGCCATTGAGCCAGGCGACTTACAAGCATATACCCAACACGGTGAATTAGCCGGTTTGGTATTCCAACAAGAAATGGAAAAAATGGCTTGGCTAGCAGGTGGTAAAACACAAGCAGCACCAGCCCAGCGTATGGTGGATTTTGCTGAAGGTAAATTCTCAAATACCCTTAACGACTGCTCTTATATTCCTGGAATCAATTCTGCGCCTTTACACGATCTTTTACCTTCGATTATCGGAGATAGACTTCAAAAAGGATTTAAAGCCTTTGGTCGCAAGATGAATGGGTATTATACCAACGAAGCAAATGTACTTGGAGTAGAATCTAGAACTTCTTCTCCTATACGTATTCCTAGAGATGCTGAATTGTTGAATCATCCACAAATCACCAACCTATACCCCTGTGGCGAAGGTGCTGGTTATGCAGGAGGTATTGTTTCGGCTGCTATTGATGGTGAGCGTTGCGCCGAAGCAATTAAGAACGCCCTTACATAGCTGTTCAGATAAAGACTGTAACAACAAATGTTTAATTATTTGTAGTTTTATGACATAGAAATATATCGGGAACCGTTCCCCTTATACAAACGTTAGGCAATATTAAGGGAGAAAACAATATGAATAAATTAAAAAAAACAGCTCTTATCTTATTAGGTGTGTTGATAATCGTAGCAATGTATTTGTTTTACGCTTATCCTTATGTAATTACAGAAAAACACCTTTTACCGACATAACTTTTAAAAACAACAAAGTATTTGTTGAAATTGATGCGAAAAAATACGAATTGTTAGGTGCCGAAGATCAGAGCATTGAAAAAATACAAACTTTCGCCAAGAAAAAATATGCCGATAAATGGCAACATCGAATAAGCGATGACTATATCTTACTGATGAAAGATATGGGGCATTGGGCATTTTTTTCAACCAATTTACAGTTGAAAGATGCACAAGGAAATCGCATTGAAAAATCAGTTTCATTATCCGAAGAAAATAGAGTGACAAAACGACAAAATGTAATGAGTCGTCAAAAAGTGCATAGGAAATATACCACACAAATTCCTGATTCGCTAAAATACATTACACAACGTATTGACGGGTATCAGCCTAAAGAAAATACTCAAAAACCAATAAAAGGTTTATTTGAATACAACTTTCAATTACCTATGAATAGTTGGATTCCAAAAGATTTCGCCATTGAAGATTTAGAAGTTTTTGAATATCAACTTAAAAACACCTACTCGTATGCCAATTTAAAAGGAGTTGATTATACCTTAGCAATTGACGCTATTATAGCCGATTTACAAACTGGTATTTCTAAACGAGATTTAGGGATTCAAATAAAACGATTGTTAGCTCTTTTTGGTGACGGACACAGCAGAATCTCTCGCTCAAGCCTAAAAATAGATTCGCTGTTTTTACCATTTGAAATCCAAGAAATAGACGAAAAACATATAGCTGTTGCTAAAAATAAAATCTTTAATAAAGACTATCCTGAAATTTTAAACATTGATGGATTTTCAATTACTTCCCTACAAGCAAAAGCAGGTGAAATGGTAGCCAAAGGTTCGCCTCAACTCTATGAACGTGGGAGTTTAACGTATCTTTCGTATTATGGATTTCTACAAAATCAACTTAATATAAAAAACAGCATTCCTAAAATCCAGTTCACCAACGGAAAAGATACTATTACAACCAGAGTGTCACTGATTGGCAAAAAACAAAGAGGAGAATTAGCTGCTCGTAAAGAGAGCCATCACAAATTGTTAGCCAACAATATTGGGTATATCTATTTGCATAAAATGGAAGAAAAAGAAGAATACCTAAAATGGTTGAAAAATACAATGGAAGAGTTTAAAAGTACAAAAGCATTAATTATTGATATTAGAGGAAATGGTGGTGGAAGTCGGAAACCAATCTACACCTTACTTCCTTATTTTATCACATCACCAAAGGTGATAAACATAAACGCATTGCGTATTAATAAAAATTTAGACCCAAATATTGATGAGCCTATCGGTGAGTTAGAAAAAAGAATGGCATATCCTGAAAAATCAACTCATTGGACAGTCCAAGAACACAAAGCAATTACAGATTTTAAAAACAGTTTTAATCCCGAATGGAAGTTCGATAAAAATAAATTCTCAAAGTGGCATTATTCAGTAGTTTCTCCAAATAATAAGTATTATAACAAACCTGTTTTTGTAATAATGGATGGTGGAAACTTTAGTGCTTCGGATATTTTCTTAGCTGCTTTTAAAGATTCTAAAAACATTACATTAATAGGACAAAAAAGCAGTGGTGGAAGTGGGTTTACAGGTATGAACTTCTTGGGGAATTCTGGAATAATGTATTTACTTTCTCGTATGGCATCATTTCAACCTAATGGAAGACTATATGATGGAAATGGTGTAATTCCTGATATTGAAATAAAAGAAAAATTGAATAATATTGGAAAAGATATAGCATTAGAAGAGGCTATCCAGATGATTAAATAGCATTGCCTAACAATGTATATACAAAATAGGCGTTACTGTAGTAAATTCAAAGATTGTAGCTTGTTTTAATCTTTGTCTTCTCTTGAAAGAGAAGTGCTTTGAATACGCCTACTTCGCATATACTTACCGTTGGAAGTAATTAAAAGTCATTAATGTTTATCTCAAACCTTCCTTTCTCCGCATTCCATTTCCCGAAAGGAGAGTTGAGCATATCGTTCATTTTATCACCATTTCTTAAGGCATGCGTTTCTAAAATATGAAATTGAGAGTTTTCGTCAATCCAGAAAATACGATCGGCAATTTGCATTGCAGTTGCCCAATCGTGGGTACTCATGATGATAGACTTCCCTTCTTCTCTACTCAGATTTTTCAACAAAACAGAAAGCTCCATGGTGTGGGCTAAATCTAAGAATGCTGTAGGCTCGTCTAATAATAAAATATCCGTTTCTTGAGCTAAAGCTCTTGCTAAAATAACGCGCTGTCGTTCCCCGTCGCTAAGGCTAGGCATCCAACGATCAACATATTCTAAAGCTCCCACTTTAGATAAACTGTCTTCAATAATTGCTTGGTCTTCTTTGCTTAACTTTGCATTCCAAGATAAATACGGATAGCGACCAGTTGAGACAACATCTTTAGCTTTCATATTCACATCGCGAAGAGAATCGGTTAGAACAACTGCCAAATCTTTGGCTTTCTCTTCAGCAGAAATAGAATCTAAAACCTTTCCTTTTAAAAGAATTTCTCCCGAGATACTCGGCAAGATTCCCATGATGGTTTTCAGTAAAGTAGATTTTCCCTTACCGTTGGCTCCGAGTAAACAAACGAGTTCACCAGAATTCAGTGTAAAAGAAACATCTTTAAGTACAGGACAAGAACCATATCCTACGGTAACTTGTTTTAGCGATATGTAGTTCTCCTTATCCAAGACGATTCTTTTTTAGCAGATAATAAATCACAAATGGAGCGCCAAAAAGCGAGGTAATACTATTGATTGGAAGCACCACATCGAAACCTGGAGCTTGAGCAATCATATCGCAAAGTAAAGCTATACATGCACCTGTAAGCGCCACCAAAGGAATGGTGATTTTATGATCGGATTCTTCGACCCATAAACGCACTAAATGCGGAACGGCCATCCCAACAAAAGCAATAGGTCCACAATAAGCAGTAACCCAAGCCACAAGAATTCCAACCAAATACAATATTTCTCTGCGAATAGATTTTATAGAAACTCCTAAACTCTGGGCATAAGATTCACCGAGTAATAAACTATTTAAAGCTTTGGAGCGCGAATAGGCAAAGACTAATCCTAGGACTAATACGGGCAACATAATTTGTAAATCGATCCACTGTGTTTTAGCGAAAGAACCCAATCCCCAAAGCACAAAACTTTGAATTTCCTCGGACTTCGAAAAGTATTGAAGCACACCTACCAAAGCTCCTGTGAGGTAGGAAATCATCAATCCTAAAATCAGTAAGCTAACTGAAGAACGAAAGCGTTTAGAGGCCCAAATCATAATGATTAGAACCAATAAAGAACCTATACAAGCGGCTAAAGGAACGGAAAGTAAAAAGCTCCCAGAAAAAAACAACAGTAATAGTGCAACCCCTAAACTCGCTCCCGAACTAATCCCCAAAACATATGGACCCGCCAATGGATTTCTGAAAAAGCTTTGCATCAACAATCCCGAAACGGCTAAAGCCGAACCAGCAAAACAAGCAGTTAAAGCTTTAGGGATTCGGTACTGAAAAATAATTGCGTTATAGGAAGGGTGTGACCAACCGTTTCCTTTGAGATATTCGAAAAAATCGGACAGCGGAATATTTACAGAACCCAAAAAGATATCGGCAATGAATATGACCACTAAAAATAGGGTCATCAATAGGATTCTGTATACCGTTTTATTCATCCGCTAAAGGCTTATAATATTTCAACTCTCGGTTGGGTACTATTTCAGGATGAAAAATTACAATTAAATCTGCTAGTAAATCATCCACATGAAGCAATCCAGATTCCCAATAATCGTTTCCGCCAAAGTCGTTCATTCGAGCATTATTATTAAAAGCTCTTTTATGTGTAAAAGCCTCAAACAAATCCATGTCGGGCAATTCTCTACGCACTTCGGCATAGGAAGAATAAGCGCCCGTATTAATCCAGAAATCGCTATCGAAAGCCTTTTGATAAACCAACTCCCAATCGAGTGGAGTGCTATTCGTTTTTAATAAAGTATCCCAAGGATAATAAGCGCCAGCATCTTCAATAAAATGTGCCGAATAGCTCAAACCTCCCGGCATATGCCATTGTTCTTTAAAAGGCATATTGATAAGGATCTTAGGCCGATGTTCTACCTCTGCTGTAAGTGATTTCAAGTTTTCATAATTAGTACTGATTTCTTGAAAAATTGAATCTGCCTTAGCTTCCTTATCAAAGAAACAAGCAAAAAACTTTATCCATTCGGCTCTTCCCAAAGGTTGCTCTTCGAGGTACTCGTAGGCATAAGCAAAAATGATATTTGGGTATTTATCTTCTATGCCTGCAAGGTTTCTTTGCCAGCCAAAAGTATAAATCAAATCGGCTTGAGCCATCAATAAAGCCTCGTGGTTAACTTTCTCTAAAGAGCCCAATTCAACGATTTCACGAGTCTCTATCTCTTTTAGAATAGACTCAGAATTAATATAATTCTTTTCATCTACCGCAACCAAAGACCCCTCCAAACCGAGTTCTTCAATATATGCTGCGTAAACAGACGATAAAGAAGCCAATCGCTTGATAGGTGTTTGCACAAGACCTTCTTTCGCATCAGTTGATAAATAATATCTGTGTAACGTGTCTTTTCTATCAGATGAAAAAACCAAGAGCTCTTTATAATCCTCATAATAATTCACTGCAAAACCTTTGGCATAGTGAATCTCTAGACTATCAATTGGTTTAAACGAAGTCTTCATCCCTTCCTTCACTTGTGGTGCACAAGCAAAAAGCATTGAACTTAATAGTATGGCAAATACTTTTCTCATTAGTCGATAAAGTCAAATTCTGAAGGGATGATTCCTACTTCCCATTCGTCTAATAAAGTCGTTTGAAGATCATAGACCCAAACGGTTCCTTTTTGAACATAATTAATGGCATCTGCGATATAAACAACATTCTCATTTACTGAAAGCCCATAAAACAACCTGCCTTCTGCAGGTATGATAGGAGCGCTGATTATGTTATCTGTAAACTCATTGATATGCCATACCCCATTAGAGAGGAAATACACATCGTGTCCTTGTTCAGTCACAAATAAATCTGTTGGGTTTTCGCCTTCAAAAGTATACGAATACAATTCCGTTTTCGTCGATGCATCCATACAGATTACTTTACCTAAACCTTGATTTATACCACAAATCCAAAGACGATTTTGATGATCCTTTTTAAAAGAATTGATAGTGAAATCAAGATGAAAAGCATCTATAATTTCATCAGTTTCGCTATTGATGACATTAATAGTATTATCCTCTAAATTAGCTACGTAAACCAAGTCGTCAATTTGAACCATTTCTTCGGTCCAACCCACACAATCTATAAAGCCAGAAATAGACATCGCATTCAAATCTACAATAGCAATTTTATCGGCGTACAAGTCCGTAACATAAGCTTTTGAGTTATTAACTATATGTATATATCTAGGTGAAGTAAAACCTGAGATAGTCCCTTCTAATTCAAAACTATTTTCATCAACAACCTCAATAGTTCCCGAGTTATTTAGAACTAAACAAGCCTTATCGTTAGCCACAATTATCGACTGTAATACATCACCTAAAGGGCGTTGATTCACCCCTTGAAAGACTTCTTCTAAAACAGTGTCATTCTCTGCGTCGTAAAAACTAACCGAGGCATTTCCCCATTGGAAATTCCCTTCGTTAGCGATAAGAATTCCATTGACCAAAAAGTGTTCTTCTTGTGGGCTTGTAGTTGGTTTATCGCAAGAGGAAACCAAAACAAAAAGTGTTAGTATAACAGAATAAACCTTCATTATCTAATGATTATTTTTTGACGATTTCTATTTCCTAAGATCTCATATTCCAGAATATACAAACCTTTATGGGCTATATATTGTGAGAGATTAATTTCAGTATTAAAATTGATTATTTTAACACTTCCGAGTGCATCAATTAGTTTAATATTCTCAATCGGATGAGCTGATTTTAAGCGCAAGGCAGATTGCATATCAACTGGGTTTGGATAAATCAACAGATCAGAATGCTCCTCAATCGATAAAGGGTTTTGGTGAATTATACCAACAGCATCTAAATCAAATCCACCCGAAGCAAAGGCTGTAGGCCAAGGCTCATTAATTATTCTACCATACGAATCTGTATTAGCATAAATAGGATCTAGACTTCCCACTACATCAACAATACGGATATGGCTAATGGCATTAATATCTAATCCCGAAATATCACTCAATTCATTTAAATCGAAAGGTGTTCCCCATTGCGCCGGATACTTCCCTGCTAAATTATGAATCAGCTCAGTAGCCAAAAAATCGAAAGGGCCCATCTGATTTTCTATATTGGAAAGCGATTGCGATTCAAAACGAAAGAAATTTTCACCATCGGAACTCACCTCTACAAAAGCCAACTCTAAAAAATAGGCATCAAAAGCATTTTCGAAAACGGCAAAATCATAACCTTCACCGTCAAATAAATGAGTCTCAAAAAAGAAGGTCGCAGAACCTCCATCACCTAAACTAAGGACATCAGGATTAGGAGCGCCAAAGCAATCGTCAATCTCACCAAATGTTACTTTCCCTAAAGTAGTATCGGCAATATTAACCCATCCTCTTTCAACTTCTCCTTGTTCGGCCCAACTCACAAACATCGGCGAATCCATAGGAATAGCTATACAACCTTCCTCGCCTATAATAGATGCGAATTGCGCAAAACCCGAACAGCTTATGAGGAATAGTATTTGAAAGATGTTTTTCATAGAAAAAAGTTAATAGTTCTTGGCTCTTAGTTGTTCGTGAAACTTAAAACTCAACATTTATAAACAACACTAATAGTTTAAATGTCAGCCTTCAGCTCTCAGCTTAAAAAACTGAGAACTGAATACTGTCAAAAAAAACTAACTAAAGTTTCACAATTTTTTGAACTGAAGAACCAACTTTCAGGAAGTAGATTCCACTTTTCAATTCGTTTACAGAAACTGCATTTCCAGTTTCTACCATTTCACTTTTCACCATTTTACCAGACAAATCATAAATAGCTAATGCGCCATCCACATTTACTCTAATTTGATCTTGAACTGGATTCGGGTAAACAGATAAAGTCTCAGAAGTAAGCTCCTCAACACCAACTGTATTTACTGTTATATCGTCCATACAGAAATAAGCAGGTGTATTCATCCCCCAATCTCCATTATCAGATGAACTCAAAACAAAAGTCAATTCTGTAATATTTCCTAGAGAATTTAAATCTAACCAAGTCCAGTCTGTAACAATATAATCTTCTGTATTGTCCTCAAAACGGTAGTCAGCTAAATAAAAATCAACAGTATCGGTTAAAGCTGAATCTAATGTTCCAATCACAGTAAGTCTTAACCAATCTGCATCATCGCCAGATTCACCTCCAAATTTCTTCGCGAAGACATCACCATTTAACATAGATAAAGCTGCATAAGTGCTGTTGGTGATATAAAACCCATCAATAACTTTAGCTTCAGAATAAATCGTTGCGTAATTCGTAGCTACCGCAAAATTAGCTCCACTATAAGCTGTACCCGCACTTACACCATACTGATTTCCCCAGCCTTCCGTCACATTGTCTGTAATATTAGAAACAGCAAATCCTGACCAAGAACCCCAGATATCTTCATACGAATTGAAGAAACTGAACCCTTCTTCTGTATAATTTCCTGTACCATCAGCACCATTCCAAAATCCTGTTGAATCTAAAGCGACTCCATCGAAAGTAGCAATTTGTGCATTTGTAGTAGCTATTAATCCCATAAAGGCTAATGCAATAAGTAGTGTTTTTTTCATAATCGTGTTGTTAATGTTGTTTATACATAAATATTGAAACTCAAGTTAAAATGTCTTCCGGGCATAGGCCTATCATTAACTAAATGATAATCGATATTAAATAAGTTATTCAGTTGTAGTGAAACATTAAATCTCTTCGACTTAATTTTTGCTGAATACTGAAATCCTAATTCTGCAAGCAGGTACTGATTTAAAAAAGAAGAATTATCTGTTGTTGTAAAACGTTTAGATTCGATATGATGCTGATAGAAAACTCTTATATTCTTTTGAGTCCAAGAAAGCTTATGATTTGCCTGAAATATGGGTACATATATAATTTGATTATGTTTCTTATCTGAATTAGTATCTGCATTTAAATCGCTTGCCAACTGACAAGAGAATAAATTTTCATAACGAAAAGTTCCCTTAAGAGTTTCTAATTCAACATTCGCTTCTAACTCAACACCTTTTTGTTCAACTCTAGCCAAATTACTTGGGTTCCAATAAGAAGCATTTGAGTTCGGCAACCAGATAATCCAATTATTTATTCTTCCAAAATAACAAGATAAAGCAATGTTCTTTTTTAAATCTCCATTTACCGATCCTGTAGAAATTTTCAAATTGGTCATCCAACCTAATTCTTCTTTTAGATCTACATTCCCTCCAGGATACCAATACAGATCATTCCAAGTTGGGTTTTTATATGAACGTGACCAAGATCCTTCTAACTTAAAATTAGGATTAGAGCTTAGTTGAAAAGCAATACTTGGTAAAAACGGACTTATGTGCTCTTTAAACACTTCTTGTCTAGTTCCAAAAGCAATGAGCAGTTTATTCTGAATCTTTTTACTATAATTTAATGCAGTTGAAGATCTAAACTCATTATTCGCAACTACATTTAAATTTGTACTTCTAACAGAATCTACAAGTATACTAGTCTCAAATCTTAACATTTGGTTATTATTGAGTTTCCATTGTACATCTTGACTAATTTTATATCTGTAGGTAAAGTGTCTTGAGGAAATGTCTTTTATTGAATCTTCATAAATCAAGCTACTATACTGATAAGATATGCTATTATTCCACACTAAAGAGTCTTTTTGGAATTGGATCTGAAACAGAAATAAATCTGACTTATCTTTTTGCTGCGCTACAGAAAACCCTTCAGAAATACTTGGTGCTATATCTCGCTCGGTATTTTGACCCCAATATCTAATTATGCTTTTCCAATTTTCATTTATTCCCCATGCCAATGAAGATTGAATACCTCTACTTATAAATCCCGCATGTTCCTGCTCTTTTAAATCATCATTGGAAAATGGATCTTTATAACAAAAGTTATTTATCGCATTCTTATTATAGAGCCTTATGTCAAATGCAATAATTTCATTCGAAAGCTGAAGCTTGGATCCAAACATTTTATTTCCAAAACTCCCGATTGTAGAATGTACTTGAGCTTTAATTCCTTTATTGAATTCAGAAGTATTATTTAAATGTATTGAGCCTCCAATAGCACCTTCTCCCATCAATGAGCTCAAACCTCCCGACTGAACATCTAATTCGTCA
>Ga0206684_1001067_pt1 | contig 10509 bp, 7 predicted proteins | sample M210012015metaG_FD_155467 | JGI IMG/M metagenome (GOLD analysis project Ga0206684, IMG submission 155467) | Ammonia-oxidizing marine archaeal communities from Monterey Bay, California, United States - M2 100m 12015 | ecosystem: Environmental > Aquatic > Marine > Intertidal zone | place: USA...
TTGTGGTTGAATGTGAGTGGGTACGGTCAAGTTCCGCTACAGATGACATCGCCCAATAAAGGATTGTGGGCTTGATTCGGTCATGCCTGCCGATGTTGGTGAGGCGCTGCTTCTCCATGCTGTGCCCGCAAGCGCTGTAATAAACTGCCGTCGTCAGGAAGTTAAGCCGGATTGGCTTTACCCTGACCGGCCTTACCTTAAATCCGTTTGACCCGCATCGAAATTTTGCAGTATTTCGGTGCAGGCGGTTGCTTCATTTGCTCCTCCCAGAGTCATAATGTCCAGGAAGGTGGTGGTGGCAAAAGTCGCAAACCCGGGCACACCGTCCATGATAGTTGTGTCTACGATGGCATGCTCCACGGATAGCTGATAGGCGTTTTCTGGCATCAGGTGCTCGGCGGGGATGATGAACTGAGTTGCTGCGTAATCCAGATAGGGCATGTTCTCGAAAGGTCGTCCGCTATGTGAACGGCGCTTGCCGTGACAGTCGCCCATAATGACGAATACCAGGTCATTGACTATTCCCAAAGGATCCTGGTCGCCTTGTTTGAATTCGCTCCAGCTCACCTGAAGCGCCATATCCGCTTGAATCATGTGCGGTAAAACCCGTTCACCAGCCTGGGATAAAATGATTTGTGGTGCATCCGGTATACGCGAGCTGTTTGAGCTAGAGTTGGTCAGTGCGATGATATGTTCGACCGCCCCGGTAGAGGGCGTATCGTAGCGGAAAATATAATGGCCATCCGGGTAGTGGTTTTCAAGTTCGCTCTCAGTTGCGTATCTGCCACCGTGCATTTCAAGGGCATAGCCACTGTCTGTAAAGGCAATCGCGTCTGCAGGTCTGCCAGGCGTTAGTAATCCAGCTTGATTGATGACGCCGTTGGTCTGGACAAATATTTCTGCAAAAAAATGATAGTTGAGGGCTGCGAGCTTGCCATCATCGAATTGCCTGAAGTTGGCGGTTTTACCCGCGACGATGAAAGTGATGTCTGTTTGGAGTTGGGGCGCTTGATTTGCGGCAGCGTCCGTGAGACTGGAATAGGGCACAGCCAGTGTTAACAAAAGGGTCGTAAGGTACTTGGGCTTCATTGTTTTTTCCTCCACCACCAGCTTGATTTATGACGATGTCTATTAGCCAGCTTATCATCGAGCCAGAGTGCCAGTCGACGCAGGGGAGAATTCGCGATGTTGTGCCAGATCCGGTTGTACCATCGGCTGTAGTCTCGGTTAAAGGGACAGACGCGAATACAGATGGAGCAGTCGGTATTTTGATTGACCCAGAATTTGAAACATTTTTCCGCGTCAACAGTCCATTTTGTGACGCCGATAAGGTTGGAACGATTGTGTGTTTTAGGGCTCGGTGTTTCAAAGGGAATGGCTGCAGGGGGGCAGCCGTTGGCGCATCGATCGCAGATCTGGCAGAAGGCCGGGACACCTATTTTTTTTGGTGTGTCATGCGTTAGGGGTATATCAGTAAAAATCCGACCTAATCTCAGTCGCGGACCGAATTCCGGCGTGATTAGCAGGCTATGTCGGCCGACTTCTCCAAACCCTGCCTGTACCGCCAGTGGTATCGCCAGGGAGGAATCGTTCATGGTGGCATAGGCGCGATAGCCCAGGTTACGTATATATTGGGCTAAAGTGAGCAAAGTGAGTGCATCAAAGGAATAACCCATACCAGTGGCGCTCCCGGATAATGCTGACGGTACTGTTCTGGTAAGGTCCTCATCCATGGATTCGCCAAGAACGATAACATTGGCAAGGTCGTCAGGAATCTCATTGGCCTTACTGGCCAGGGTTTGTTCATTAAATATCCCGCTATACATCCAGCGTTCATCAAAGGCGCAGAAGCCGACCAGGTCTGCGCCGCATAATTTTGCGACTTTTCTTACATCCGCGCTGGCTTGTTCGGGGCTTTCGAAGGGATAGGGCTCTGGCCAGCCGGCTTCATGCGAGGAGAAATAGTCAAAGAAGCCTTCTTTTCGACCGGTATCTTGCCTGCGAATATCGCGCAGCACATTGGTTACATGCCATGTGGCATTGCGAAGTGCATAATCTCTGTGGTTGAAGCCGTCAGTCCGCCGAGATCGTGCTTGCGGCATGAAGTAGCCGTTAAAAAAAGCCTTGGCTTTATCTGATTGCACCGCGGTATCCCAAAGTGACCGACAATAGATATCGTTTTTCTGGTCAAATTGCTGAAAGTCTTCTGATACGTCGAAACCGGTTAGATCATCGATTGGTTTTTTAAAGGGCATGTCAGGGTTCTTCCATATTGGCTGTAGTCAGTATTACCCAATGTTATAGGGGCATCAAGCAGGGCCCGGTTAAATTAGAGTCTCGATTGCAGGATGGCTGATGGACCATAGCAGGATCGGTTTTAACAGGGTCACGACGGCACCGGTCTCCTGATAAAACCGTGATTTTTGAGCCTTAGGCTAACCAAGGGTATCTGAACCGTGGCCTGCTAGGTCTCGACTGAGAGCAAGGAATTATTACGTGTGGCGGTAGTTGATGCTGTCTTGTACCATCACTTCAGGAAAATAGTGGAGAATTCGAGATGGGACTTATTGATATAGCATCGACGTTGGCCGAGGTTCCTACCTTGCTGAAACTGAAAAAGGGCATGATTCCCAAAGGCCTGGATGTCAAAGACTGTTTTGGTGCGAGGGTTCAGGGTAATGCAGAACGTTACCCAAATCGTCCCGCTGTCTTGTTTGAGGATCAGGCAGTCACCTGGTCGGAGTTCAACGCGCAGGCTAATCGATATGCTCATTATATGATTCAGCAAGGCGTGCAGCGCGGCGATACGGTCAGTGTCATCATGGAAAACCGTATCGAATTTCTAGCGCTGCTGGTGGGACTTAATAAAATTGGTGTCACTGCAGGTCTTATTAATACGAATTTAACGGGCAAGCCATTAACTCACTGTATTAAAGTGACCGATTCCCGGAAGTGCATATTCGGCAGTGAAATCGCCACGGCCCTGAATGAAGTAAAAAGTGAGCTCGATCTTGAAGAAGGTGAAGATTACTTTGTTATGCCTGATGGTGGAGAAGAAAATGCGACTAACTGGGCTAAGGATTTTGTAGCAGGTGCAGAGGATGTCGACAGCCTAAACCCGGTAGAAACAGCGCATACTAGTTTAGGCGAAATCGCGCTGTATATATTTACATCTGGTACGACAGGATTGCCGAAAGCTGCGGTGCTGTCCAATCGGCGTTATCTCATGAGCGCTGATATGTCGGCCATGGCGGGCTATAAATGTACGGAAAAAGATCGATTGTATATCTGTCTGCCACTTTACCATGGCACTGGGTTGATGGTGGGAGCGGGCGCTGCATTTACATCGGGTGCCAGTATGTTTGTTCGACGCAAGTTTTCGGCTTCCAATTTCTTAAAAGAAGTCCGTGAAAACCGTTGCACCTGCCTTGTTTATATCGGTGAGTTGTGCCGTTACCTGTCAAACACTGAGGCCAAGCCTGATGATCATAAAAACCCGCTTCGAGCGATGATGGGTAATGGCCTGAGGCCCGATGTCTGGAAGGGTTTTAAGCAACGTTTTGGAATTAAGCGAGTGGCCGAATTTTATGGTGCGTCAGAAGGTAATGTCGCATTTGCGAACCTGATGAATAAAGACTGCACGGTTGGGATGACCTCTGCCGAAGTGGCTTTAGTTGAATACGACGTCGACAATGATGAGATCGTCAGAGACGCCCAGGCGCGGTGTGTTCAGGTTGTTCCCGGAGAACCAGGTTTGTTGTTAGGGAAAATTACCGAAGATACCGTTTTTGAGGGCTATACGGATAAACAGGCAACTGAAAAGAAGATCCTACGAGATGTATTTTTAGAAGGTGATGCCTGGTTTAATTCCGGCGACCTGATGTCAACCGTGGATGTCGGTTTCAGCCTAGGCTACCCCCATTACCAGTTCGTCGATCGAGTGGGTGATACCTTTCGCTGGAAATCCGAGAATGTATCTACCAATGAAGTCGGTGAAATTCTCAATGGCTTTGAACAGATTAAATTCTGTAATGTATATGGAGTTGAAATCGCTGGCGCGGATGGTCGAGCTGGGATGGCCGCAATCACGCTGGTGGATGGTCTTGAGGTTTTGGATGTGGTGGCATTTTCCCAGTACATACGGGCGCAGTTGCCTGCCTACGCCATCCCCGTGTTTGTAAGGATTCAGCCAGAAATCGATGTTACCGGAACCTTCAAGATGGTTAAGGGCGATTTGCGTAAGCAGGCCTATAACCTGTCTTTGTTCAGTGACCCGGTTTATGTGTTGCTGCCGGGTAAGACAGACTATCAAAGGCTGGATGAAGATAGTCTGGCAACCATCGAAGCCGCCCAGGCTGGATTTTAAGCTCTGCCACCTAGGATTAGGCAAGCATCCCTGGATGCTCGCATGCAAGACTATTTTAACTGCCTGCGGCAATGAATTGCAGTTGACATACGTTACCGGTCCGAGCATGTTGTCAGGGTATTGGAAGGAATAACCTGAATGAGTGTGAGTACCAGTGAAATAAGCGTTGGGCGCTATACCTTTGATGTGCGGCGAGCAGGCGATCAGGGTGAAGCAGTCATTTTGTTGCATGGTTTTCCGGAAACCTCGCATATGTGGATGCCGTTAATGGCGGCCCTGGAGTCGGAGGGTTATCAATCAGCTGCTGCTGATCAGCGAGGCTATAGTCATGGTGCCAGGCCTGCTGATGTCACCGATTATGCCTACTCGGAATTAGCCGCAGATGTCATTGGCCTGGCAGACGCCCTGGGCTTTCAGAGATTTCACCTTATTGGCCATGATCATGGAGCAGGGCTTGGTTGGTTGGTCACTAGTCTTTATTCAGATCGGGTAATCAGCTGGACCGCGATGTCTGTACCCCACATAGATGCTTTCGGTCAGGCAATTGCCAGTGACTCCGAGCAATCCGAAAAGAGCCAGTATATCCAGTTTTTCCAGCAGCATGGGGCAGCCGAAGCGGCCTTTGCGGAAGATGACTATGCCTTATTGAAAACGGTCTGGGATAAATCAGGCGAGGCGCAGGTGCAAGAATACATGAGAGTGTTCCAGCAAGAGGGTGCTTTAACCGGCGCACTTAACTGGTATAGGGGATCAATGTCTGCAGATTCACCCAGGCAGCCCATTGGGCTGATAACCAACCCCACACTGATGATCTGGGGTAATCAGGATCAAGCCATTGGCAGGACCGGAATTGATGCAACGCCAGCATTGATATCAGGCTACTACAGGCTGGTCGAGCTGGATGTTGGCCATTGGTTGATACAGGAGGCTGAGGAAGCGGTTGCCGATGCTGTTATAACGCATTTAAGGACGTTTCCCGATCAATGAGACAGGTGCCACGGGCAGCGCCGCCGGTATTTGGTTATTGGGTTAGTAGAAAGCTGGGGTCAGCGCTTGAAGTATCCATACTCAAAGTTTTTGGATAAAAGACAATGAGGTCCGGATTGGCTGTAACTGCTAATTTAGATTGATACGGAGTCGAGTTGAAAGAGCCGATCGTGGCTGAATGGATTTCCGCTAGTTGAGAAAGGCATGGTGATAGAGAAACTTAATTTCAAGCTAAAGCTTGCCTATGGAATTGGTCAGGCCGGGGAGGGCATGTTTGGCACGGGATTGAGTTTCTTCCTGCTTTTTTATTACAGCCAGATACTTGGATTGAGCCCTGGCCTGGCGGCTTCAGCCATAGGCCTCGCCGTCATTGTCGACGCGTTTTCGGATATTTTCGCGGGTTCTCTATCAGATCACTGGCAATCCAAGCTGGGCAGAAGGCACCCTTTTATGTATGCCTCTTTTCTGCCGTTATCGGCCTGTTTCTTTTTATTGTTCTTTCCATTGGTGACCACTGAATGGGCTTTGTTTGTCTGGTTGGCCGTCTTTACGAATCTGGCAAGAACGATGATGTCCCTTTATCATGTACCGCATATTGCTCTGGGTGCTGAGATAACAGAAGATATTGAAGACAGGACTGCTCTGGTAGCCTACCGGCAGTTTTTCGGTAACATCGGCGCGCTTTTTGCGCTGATATTGTTTTTCCTGGTTTTTTCTCCTGTGTTCAGAAGCGAAGGTGCTGAAGGTCGTTTTGTGCCAGATGCCTATGTTCCCTGGGCTCTTTGTGTGGCCGTAGCAATGGCCATCACAATATTTTGGAGTGCCTGGGGTACGCGAGGAGTTATCCCCTTTCTTCTCAAAGTTAAACCGCAGCCCAAGGTTTCTACAGTCACTATTTTTTACCGACTGTTCAGTGACTTCAAAGATGTAACTAAGAGCAGGAACTTTCGGTTCTTATTTACTGGCGTACTGGTCGTCTACGTTATGGTAGGTGTCACCGGAACCCTGGACATCTATATGTTCACTTATTTCTGGGAACTGGACGAAAATATTATTATCCCTGTCCTGGTCGCTTATGCTGTTGGTAATGCCCTGGGTACTTTTGCCTCGGTAAGGCTGTTTTCCAGATTTGGCAAGAAAGCCTGCCTCATTTTTGGTGGCCTTTGCTGGGCTTTTTTCCAGACCTTACCGGTTGTGCTGAGGCTGTTGGAGTGGTTCCCTGATAATGGTGATGCTCTGCTCATGCCGCTTCTGGTGGCCCTGAAAGTTATCCAGGGATTTTCCACAGCACAGGCCAATGTTGGTTATGGTTCGATGATGGCTGATGTCTGTGATGAGCATGAATATCAGACTGGCCGCCGGCAGGAAGGTGCTTTTTTTGCAGCGGTTGCATTCTCGGCTAAGGCCACCAGTGGCTTTGGCGCAGTCATTGCGGGTTGGGCACTGGAGTTCATAGACTGGCCGGTAGGGCCAGAAATCAGAACGGCAGCCGACGTGGCACCTCAGACCCTATTGGATATGGGCATCTTTTACGGGCCCATTATTGCCGGGTTAGGATTCATCTCAGTTTTATTCTATACGGGTTATAAATTAACGCCGGAACGGCATGCCGAAATCCTTGTTGAACTCGCCGTTACAAGAAAATATGCTACAGATAAGATCAAGCATTAAATTCCAGTTTTAGTCTCAGGTCTGTGCCCACCCGGCATGGAAGAAAGGTTTGTGTTGTTACCTCGGCTTAAGGGCCTTTAGAAATCTGGGTATTTTCTCAATTTGTTTGATATGGTTAAAAAAAAGTAGATTGAAAAAAAAGAGGTTGCCGCAATGGCTGAAATGCAGGAGGTTCTAGATCCCTATTCGATCCCTCTCGATGAATTTGATGTTTCTGATCCCCAATTGTATGAAAATGATGCGCACTGGCCCTACTTTGAGCGACTCAGGAAAGAGGCGCCTATTCATTATTGCAAGGACAGTCTGTTCGGTCCCTACTGGTCGATCACTCGATATGCAGACATCATGGCTATTGAGAAAGATACCCAGACCTATTCATCGTTCCCAGCCATAGTCATGGGGGACCAGGATCCGGAATTCACTGTCGAACAGTTTATCGCTATGGACCCGCCCAAACATGATAGTCAGCGAAAGGCAGTGACGGCTGCAGTGAGTCCCAAGAGCCTGAGCCAGCTTGAGCCCGTCATCCGCAGGAGGGTGGCCGGGATTATGAGCGAGCTTCCGGTAGGTGAACAATTTGACTGGGTCGAACGGGTATCCATCGAATTGACAACACAGATGCTGGCAACGTTATTTGATTTCCCTTTTGAGAGACGCAGCAAACTGACTTTTTGGTCTGATATGGCGACTTCGAGTGAAGAAATTGCTGGTGATGACAGTGTCAGTGCCGCGGACCGCCAGGCCGCATTGCAGGAATGCCTGGCTGAATTCACGGCGATTTGGCAGGAAAGGGCCCATCAATCACCGGTCGGGAAAACTGATTTTATTACCCTGATGGCACATTCCTCAGCTTTTGCGAACATGGGCCCTATGGAATTTCTGGGTAATCTGCTGTTACTCATTGTTGGCGGTAACGATACCACCCGAAATTCCCTATCTGGGGGTGTGCTGATGTTAAACGAGAATCCGGCGGAGTACGAGAAACTGTGCCTAGATCGGTCGCTGATTCCCAGCATGGTGTCCGAGATAATCCGATATCAAACACCCTTAATGCATATGCGTCGAACGGCGACTAAAGATACGCAACTCAAAGGGCATAACATTAAGGCAGGTGATAAAGTTATCTTATGGTATGTATCTGCAAACAGAGATGAAGCTAAGATAATGCGACCAGATGAGTTCATCATTGATCGGCAAGGGGTTCGAAATCATATTTCCTTTGGCTTTGGCGTACACCGCTGCATGGGTAATCGTCTGGCGGAAATGCAGCTGCGAATTGTCTGGGAAGAAATTATGAAACGATTCAGGAGGGTACAGGTTGTCGATTTACCTAAGCGCCTGAAATCAAATTTTATCAGGGGAATTACCGAGTTACCGGTGGTACTGATTCCACATTAACGGGTTTTCTCAGCGCCTAATCGTGCGCTTGCCTTTATTTAAATACGGCCCATCAGGGGGGTTACACAATCCAGTAAGAATGACTTGTATCTGGCTTTCAAGTCTTCTACTCTGGGATTCCAGCTGTACAAAGAGCAAGCAGTGTCTGCAATTGATATCCCGCCCGCGCGAGTGGGAACCAGCGCCTACCCAGCAGGGGTGCCCCATGGCGTTAAGTTTGTTTATGGTATTGGTGCGGCAGCAGAAGCGATCGTCGGTGTCGCATTTAATGCCTTCAACTTCTTTTTTTATACCAATATCATGGGTGTACCCGGTACCTTAGCCGGGCTTGCTATAACCATCGCGCTGGTCGTCGATGCAATTACGGACCCGCTGGTAGGGACACTCTCAGATCGATGGCGATCCCGGCTTGGCCGCCGCCATCCGTTCATGTTTGCTGCACCTTTACCGGTGATGCTATGCCTGTTCCTTATTTACAGCCCACCTGCAGGGTTCAGTAGTTTTACACTGTTTCTCTGGTTGACCGGATTGACTGTGATCATGCGTTCAGCGATGACCCTGTTTCATGTGCCGCATCTGGCCCTGGGGGCCGAATTATCGGCGGATTTTACGGAACGTACCCGGGTTATGAGTATTAATACCTTGCTGGGTTCGGTGGGTGGTTTTGGTACTGCCTTCGTTGCTTATTCTTTTGTATTTTCAGCAACGCCCGAGTATTCAAATGGTTTGCTAAATCGGGAGGCCTATCCGACGTTTGCCATTTGGGCGGCCTGCGCAGGCGGTGTGGTCATGTTTTTATCAACCGCCCTAACGCTAAATCTTGTTCCCAGATTACCCCAGGTTGCGGTTGACTTACCGCGACTCAGTACCATGGAATTTATCCGGGATGTCCGCTCAGCGATGTCTAACCGCAACTACCTGATGTTACTGATTGGCTATTTATTACTCTCTGCGACACTGGGTACTCGAGATACCATTGGTTTGCATATGAATACCTATTACTGGGAATTACTGCCAGAACAGATTCGTTATTTCATGATATTTGGTTTGATAGCGCCAATAGTCGGTTTTGTTGTTGTTGCTCCATTGCATAATAGATTTGAAAAAAAACCGGTCCTCATTAGCGGGCTCATAGCGTTACTCATTTTTGCAACGTTGCCTGTAATATTGCGCATTGCAGGCTATTTCCCGGAGAACGATAGCGATCTGCTAATTCCTTTTCTGATGGTTTTTTACCTGCTGACTCTGACCTTTGGGGTCATTTTGTTAATCAGCGCCATGTCGGCGCTTGCAGATATTGCCGATGAGCACGAACTCAATACGCATCGTCGACAGGAAGGCATTTTTTATGCTGCCCGTTCCTTTTTTGCCAAGGCCTCCTCCGGCCTAGGCCATCTGCTAGCAGGGATCGCAATCGATATTATTGATTTTCCTGTTGGCGCTGAGCCCGGTACAGTGGACCCGGAAATTATTTTCAGGTTGGGCTTGATTGACGGCCCCGTTGCCGTAGTGCCGGGTGTTATTGCGGTATTCTTTTATCTGAGATACAACCTGACCAGAAGGCGGCATACAGAGATCCAGGCACAGCTTAAGGCCAGAAGAGATCGATTATCCGGAGGTGCTTCCTGAGCGTATAGTTGACCGGCTAATAACAGGATGTGCTCCTGCAAGACGCTGGCTTCAAGGCTGCCCTGGATCAGATTCAGGGCGGGCTTATCTCTTGTGTCAGGACCCCTGGCACTTTACATTCAGCGTATAACAGTCAATGTGTGGAGAAGGCCATGATCAAGCTTGTTAGTCCCATGAAGCGAACGCCGGGCATGTCGGTTGAGGCATTTCGTCGATACTATGAGAGCCGGCACAGGCTAATAGGTGAGAAGTACCTGAAGGGTTATGCGAGTCGATATTTCAGGCAGTTTCTCGACCCCCTTCCTGATCGAGATGGCGTTCTTCGTGATCCCGAATACGATGTTATCCTGCATATCTGGTATCCTGATCAGGCAAGCTTCGCAGCTTGTGGTAAGAGATTAGCCGAGCCTGCAGTGGCGGCTGAGATTCGCAAGGACGAGAAAAAGTTGTTTGATACG
>Ga0206684_1001073_pt1 | contig 10469 bp, 9 predicted proteins | sample M210012015metaG_FD_155467 | JGI IMG/M metagenome (GOLD analysis project Ga0206684, IMG submission 155467) | Ammonia-oxidizing marine archaeal communities from Monterey Bay, California, United States - M2 100m 12015 | ecosystem: Environmental > Aquatic > Marine > Intertidal zone | place: USA...
GCTAAAGGTCCAAACCGCCAACTGAAAGAAGATCGGATTTTCATTAATAAAAATAAAATTCCTCTTTCAATAGCAAATAATTCACCAGCTAAATTTTTAATACAATCAATTCGTGATGAGGCTCATCGATTTGCAATCACTGGGCACCGAAATAAAAAAAGAAAAAAGCTATTAACTTCTGACATCCAATCAATTGAAGGTATTGGCCCTAACAAGAAAAAGGATTTACTAAAACAATTCGGAGGTATCCAGGAAATTAAACGAGCTTCGGTAGAGGATTTAATGACCGTTAGAGGTATTAATAACAATTTAGCTAATAAAATTTATAATCATTTCAATGCTAATTAATCTTTTTTTCAAATAAATATTATAATCATTACATGAGAACCACATTTAATTTTGCAAACGCATTAACGCTTTTCAGGATTGCCAGTATTCCTTTGATTGCTGCTTTATTCTTTTCTTCAATTGACAATGCTAGACCACTAGCTGCTATGGTTTTTATATTAGCTGCATTAACTGATTGGTTGGATGGTTGGGTTGCTAGAGAATACAATTTATCCTCAAGATTTGGAGCATTCTTAGATCCTGTGGCAGATAAGCTGATTGTGTCAATTGCTTTAATTTTAATCGTCCAGAGTGACCCCAGTCTTCTAAACGCGGTTATTGCATCAATTATTATTGGTCGTGAACTCACAATTTCTGCACTTCGAGAGTGGATGTCTGAGCTTGGGGAAAGGCATAAGGTTTCTGTGATTGGTTATGCAAAACTTAAAACCATTTTACAGATGGTCGGACTCTCTTGTATGTTGTTTAGTAAACCTATTTTTGATATTGATATATACTTAATTGGAAGTGTTTGTCTTCTTGGCTCTGCTGTTCTAACACTTTGGACCATGTTAGTTTACCTAATTAGAGCATGGCCAATAATTTCAAAAGGTGATTATTTGTGAGATCTAAACCTTTCTTAGCAATAATTCTTCTGCTAATAATCAGTGCTTGTGGAACAGGCAGTGAAGACGCATATTTTAACCAAATCCTAGACGATGAGTGGAGCCGGGGCATAGAAGAAAATCCAGTCTTCGCCTCTTATATGGGAGATAAATCAGCTAATCAAGATTGGCCCGATATCTCTGATCAAGCGGTAAGAGAAAGACAGAAAAAGACTCGAGAGGTCCTAGAAAAAATTAAATCCATTAATCCTCAGAAACTCACCGAGGAGAATCAACTTAATTATAGATTGTTTCTATACAATTATGAGCGATCGGTAAAATCACAGAAATTTGACAGCCATTTACTCACTTTTGGCCAAAGAGGAGGGATTCAACTACAACAAGAGACAGCAGAAGGACTAAATTTTAATAGCTCACAGGATTACAAAGATTGGTTAGCAAGATTAGAAAAATTACCTGAATTAATTAATGCACATATTGACCTTGGAAAATTAGGCATCGAGAAGAGCATCACCGCACCAAATATTTTAATGCAACGAGTTGCTAAGCAAATTCAATTGCAATTAGTGGATGATCCAGAAGATAGCCCTTTTTATAATATTTTTTCAGATATACCCAAAACAATTAATGATTGGGAAGCGCTTCAAATGAAAGCAAAGGAAGTGATTAGAGAACAAGTTATTCCTGCTTATCAAACCCTTGATCTATTTTTTAGGACTGAATATTTACCAGTGTCACGTGATACTTATGGTGTTTCCGATTTGCCAAATGGCTATGAGTGGTATGAAAATTTAGCTCAATATCACACAACCACTGATTTAAGTCCTGATGAAATTCATAATATTGGTCTATCTGAGGTCAAACGAATTCGATCTGAAATGCAAGAAGTTATTGACTCAATCGGTTTTGAAGGAACTTTTAATGATTTCTTAATATTTCTTAGAACAGACCCACAGTTTTATTATGAAACAGAAGATGAATTATTTGAAGCCTACTTAGCAACCTCTAAGAAAATAGATCCAGAAATGGTTCGACTGTTTAAAGTCTTACCTAGAACGCCTTATGGATTAAAACCAATACCAAAAGAATCCGCACCAGATACAACAACCGCCTATTACATGAGACCAGCAGCTGATGGATCAAGAGCTGGTTATTATTATGTTAATCTGTATCGACCAGAAGTCAGACCAAAATTTGAAATGGAGGTGCTCTCAGTCCATGAAGCGGTGCCAGGTCATCATCTACAAATAGCATTGGCTATGGAACTTGAGGGGATACCTAATTTTAGAAAATATTCAGGATACACAGCCTTTGTCGAAGGTTGGGGGCTTTATAGCGAGAGCTTAGGCTATGATATTGGTCTTTATGAAGATCCATATTCAAAATTTGGAGCATTAACTTATGACATGTGGCGTGCTGTTCGGTTAGTGGTCGATACGGGTATGCACTATAAAGGCTGGAGTAGACAAGAAGCCATAGACTTCTTTAAAGATAATGCCGCTAAAACTGAGCAAGATATTGTCAATGAGATTGATCGCTATCTGATTATGCCTGGCCAAGCACTCGCATATAAAATAGGACAATTGAAACTTCTCGAATTAAAACAAAGGGCGAAGAATCAGCTTGGAGATCAGTTTGATATTAAAGAATTCCATCATGCCGTCCTTAGTCAGGGGGCACTTCCCTTGGCCGTGCTTGAAGAGCGAATAGATGATTATCTTTTAGAGGTTAAATAACCTCTCGAAATTGCTTTGAAGAATTAACTTCATCTCCATAGCTGAATATTCATTGATTTCCATAGCCTCAACAAAGTTTTCTAAATGACTTGCTGTATAACCAGGAAATTGAGGGCCATCAGACCCATAAATGACTCTATCAATCAATCCTTCGTTTTTAATAATTTTAAGGTATTCTGGTAAAACTTCAGATGCTTTTCTGGCGCCTAAAGCACCGGGTTCAAAATAAACATTATTGTATTTCTTAGCCAATTGAATACAAGATTCTAGATAAGTTAACTGAATTAAAAAACTATCATAACCAGTGTGTCCCAAGATAAATTTAGTCTGAGGATACTTGATAATTGATTCTTCTAAATATATTGGATCAACATAGGGTGGTTCTCTTCTTGTGTAGGGGTTCGGGCTGGTTCCTGTATGAATATAAATTGGTTTATTTAAGCGGCCAGCTATTTCATAAATCCCATCAAAGCGTTGATCATCCAATCTCATTTGCTGATGTGCATGAGCTAGCTTAATGCCAGTAGCGTTGTATTTGATCAGGTCACTTTCTAATTTTTTAAGTTCTTTATCAGCATTAATATTCCAATGGTCGGTTCTTATACTGTAGAACCCGAACATTCTCTTTGATTGATCTTTTATTTGTTGATATAAGAATTCATTATTTGCAATTCCAGTGGTATCAGGGCTGTAGACTGCAAACACTCCTGCACGACGAATCCCAGCATTATCCATTTGTTTTAGAATTCCTTCTGATGTTAAACCACTTCCAAGAAGGTTTTCCATTAGAAATTTAAAGGGTTTTGGAACTCTTTCAGAGTATCTTTCTTTGTAAGGTTCAGTTAAAGCTTCCCAAGTCCCAGTGTGAAGATGCATATCAATGATATCTATATCCACGCCATCAATGGTGAATTCGTAAGTTGGTTCTGCGTCATCTTTTATTAAAAAGTTATAGCCCACCCCAAATAGGATGACTAGTATAATGAACCTGTATAAATTTTTTTTCATAAGTTGTTCAGCTGCTGGTATTAATAATAATCAACTATTGATTAATTTTGTAACAAATAATGAAGTGCAAAGCCATAGACATCAGAAATATATTCAATAGTTTTATTCCTGGGTGTTCCAGCACCGTGTCCTGCTCTTGTTTCTATTCTGATAAGAATAGGGTTTGTACAATTTTGTGCTTCTTGCATTCTGGCTGCAAATTTATATGAATGCGATGGAACAACGCGATCATCAAGTTCTGAAGTGGTAATCAAAGTAGGTGGGTAGCATTCTCCTCTTTCTATATTGTGATAAGGGGAATACTTAACCAACACTTGAAAGTCTTCAAATCTCTCTGGGGAACCGTAATCACTTTCCCAAGCCCAGCCAATGGTGAATTTATTAAAGCGAAGCATGTCCATTACCCCTACACCAGGTAGGGTAGCACCAAATAGATTAGGTCTTTGAAGCATGGTCGCTCCGACCAATAACCCACCATTTGAGCGACCCTCAATAACCGTTTTCTTAGGACTAGAAATATTCATTGTATGTAAATATTCAGCAGCACTCACAAAATCATCAAAAACATTTTGTTTGTTTTTTAACATGCCTTGTTGATGCCATTCCTCCCCGTATTCACCACCACCTCTAATATTGGGCACTGCAACGACTCCACCCATTAACATCCAAGCTAAGTAACGTTCCCTAAAATTTGGCAGTATTGAGATATCAAAGCCACCATAACCATAGAGTAATAATGGGGTATTTACTCCCAATTCAGTGTCTTTATGATGCGAAATGAACATCGGAATCATGGTTCCATCCATAGTAGGGTAGAACACTTGTTGGCTTATATAATCATCACTAAAGAACTGGGGTATTTCTTTTGCCCATATAAGTGAAATATCGTTATTTTTGGCATTGTATTTGTATATTTGATTCGGTTGGATGTAATTCGTGTATGAGAAATAGAAAATATCGGAGTCTTGATTTGTTGAAATATTGGAGATAATTCCTTGTCTATTAAAATCAATTGTTTTCTTTTTTAAAGACTCTTTTTCATAGAGAAAGACTTCACTTGCAACATTTTTTAAATATTGGCATAAAATATAGTTTTCTAAAATTTCAACATTTGTTAGAACATCGTTTTGCTCATCTATCAATACCTTCCAGTTATTCTCTTCAGGGTGATTGATATCAATTGATATTACTTTTCCCTTGGGAGCATCTAGGTTAGTAAAGAACCAAAAAATAGATCCTTCATTACCAAGAAAAGTAAATTGTGCTCTCAAATCTGGAATCAATTCTACGAAAGACTTGTCTTTTTTTAAATCCTTATAAAATAATCTATTTCTTTCGTCTGTACCCTCACTAACAGATAGAATGAGAAAACGACCGTCTTCAGTTATTGTGGTTCCCCAACCCCATTCAGGGTGTTCAGGTCGTTCATAAATTAGTCGGTTCTTGGATTGAGGTTGACCAAGAGTATGAAAAAATAGTTTCTGATTTCTGTTTAGTTCTTTATATTCATCACCTTTTTGAGGTTCAGAGTATCCTGAATAATAAAATCCTGAATTATCTTTAGCCCATTCTGCGTTACTAAATTTTGACCATTTAATAGTATCTTCTAGTATGTCCCCACTTTTAATATGTTTAATTTTCCATGTTTTCCAATCTGACCCGCCATCCGATATGGAGTAAGCGATGAGCTCAGAATCAGGGCTTACACTAACTGAGCCAATTGAAACAGTGCCATCTTTGGATAAGAGATTAGGATCAATAACCAGTTTCTTTTTATCTTTTATAGATTCCTGGTAGAAGAGTTTACTTTGTTGCCAACTTCCATTGTTGTAATAGGTAAAAATCTTTGATTTCTTTCGAAAAGGAACAGATTGATTTTCTTTGTTGTATATTTTTTCTAGTAATAATTTAATCTGCTTTTGCTCTGGAAGATTATCTAAATAAGAATCAGTGAAGTGATTTTGCTTTTTGATCCAAGATTGAGTTTGTTCTGAGTTTAAATCCTCTAATCCTCTATAAGGATCATCAATAATAATTCCATGATAGTTATCTTGTGTATTACCCTTAATAGATACTGGATAATGAATAGTTTCAGAAAAGCTATGGGTTGAGAAAATTACCAAAGAAATGTAGCAGAATAATGGGTAATATTTATAGATAGCTTTAAACATTTATTAATTATAAGTATTTTGGTAGAAATACAAGAAAAATCTATGGAACAACTTTTAAAAAGTGTTGGATTAATGCAAAACGATGTGCTTTTACCCGGTTTTATTTTTGGGGTTGTGCATGTTAGCCTTGTGATACTGGGTTTTTATACCGGCTGGAGTATTAATCGGCTTTTAAAGAATGTCACCAAAGGTTATATTGCCGGCATCATAGGTGCCTCTTTGGCCCATGTAATTGCAGATCTTGTCGCTGCTATTATTGACCCAACCATGAGGGCAAGAACTGCAGGGATAGTTTTGGGAGGGCTATTGCCATTGTTCTTGATTCCCTTTTTAGAAAAATATGTTACAAAAAGTAAAAGCCATATTATGATTGGTGATCATGAGGACATTGAGAAAGATTTAAAAGATGAACATCATCATTAGTGGTTATGGAGATAAAAAAAATTTTATTTTTTAGTACAATAAATAACTTGAGGTTACAAAAAAGGTTGTTATGCAAAACTTGGATTTAAAGAAAACTTGTGAAATTTTGAACACCATCATGGAGTATGAACTTTCAGGTGTTGTCCGCTACACGCATTCTTCAATAATGGTTAGCGGTCCATATAGGATTCCCATTGTTGGATTTCTTCAAGCTCAAGCAAATGAATCATTGTTACACGCTCAAGAGGCAGGTGAATTATTAACGGGACTTGAAGGTCATCCCACCCAGCAAATTGCCCCAATAGAGGAAACCCATCAACATTCTGTTAAAGATATTCTTCAAGAAAGCCTTGACCATGAGTTACATGCTTTAGATCTTTATAATAAGCTTTTAGAAGTCGTTGATGGCAAATCTATTTTCTTGGAAGAATACGCTAGAAATAAGATAGGTCAAGAGGAACAACATTCTCTTGAACTAAGAAAGATGTTACGTGATTATTCTGCTTAATTAGCAGAGGATTGATAGAAAGTTCTAACTGTTGATGCTGCAATTTTTTGTAGAAATAACTTATCATCAGGATTGATAAGACCGTTGTAGTCATAGTTTAATCCAACCGGCGATTCATTAAACACACTAGCAAAAACAGTGCATGCTGCTAAATAAGTGCCTAATAGAGCTGGATGTGTGCCATCAAGATTGTGAAGTTTTATACCTGGTTGTTGCTTATAAGCGTTTGCAAAAGCTAAGCCCACTGGAATAACAAGGGTCTGATTTTTGTTTCCGGCAGTCACATACATTTTCTCAATCACTCTGATTAGATTTGGGTCAAAACTGTGGTGTGGCTCAACGTACGCATGAATCATATATAAAGCTGCTTCAGAGCCATTAGCTTTTATTCTTTCAATGTGTTCATTCGCTGTTTTGGCAAAAGCTTTCCTGTCTTTTTTTGATAATCCCTCACCGCTGCCGCCTTGAAGAACCACTAATTCAAATTTATTAATTGAGCTAATTGCTTTAGGTTTTAACAGATGATCCAGATTGTGATGCTCTAATCTAGAGCCTCCAATTGTTGATGACTTGACATTAACACTGCCTTCATAGCCTGGATATTTTTCATCAGCCATTCTTTTAAAATGATTATGCAAACTATCGTTGTAATACAGATAACTATTACCAACAAATAGAATACTCTTCGGTGATGTGTGCTTTAGTTTTTTGATCTCTGGAGTAACTGCATCAGCGATTGATGAATAATTCATAAACACCAAAATCAGCAGGGATATACTTATTTTTTTTACTTCTATACTCCCTAATTAATTGTTTCAGCGTTCTTTATTTGTGATGAAAAAGCAAAGCTTAAGGAGAATATACTTAATAAATGAACAAAGGTTATTAATTTTTGCATTGTCGCTTGCATTATCATTGCCTCAATACTCATTAAAGGACTGTCTGCTAATAATTGATATAAAACATATGAGAAGGTGCTTAATAGAAAAAATAAAGTGACCAATGAGTAACTTTTCTTAATAGGACTTCTGAGTAACACTGCCAGATAAAAGATACCAGCAGGGACCATTAGTCTAAAGCCATTTATGGCAAAGAATATATGTTGATCCAGGTATAAATCATGAGGTGTGAAACCCACTCCTGCAAAAAAACATGCTCCCATAACAAAGAAAATTGATCCAACAATAGCCAAATAATAATTAGTTCTATCATGCTTGAATAAGCCCGGCACAAATAAGAACGCTATGCCACCAAAAATAAAGCTGATCATGCAAGCATTGAAAATATAAGATGAAACTATATTTGATTCACCAGAGCGTGCATTCATACCTCCTAAATCACTTAGAAAATTATGAGTGAAAGAATAGCCAGTTTGTAGAGGGTCATGGATGTTTCCTCCTGGATAATAATACATAGAAATTACAATCCCAATTGTAAATACTATTGGAATAAATCTTACAACCTTGACTGTCCAGAAATATTGCATGGCATTAATCTACATTTCTATTATTACTAAAGCAATCCAAAAAAATTAGAGATGTAATCGAAATTCGCTATAATGATACCTTCATAATTTTAGCGGGAATAGCTCAGTTGGTAGAGCGTTTGCTTGCCAAGCAAAAGGTCGCCGGTTCGAACCCGGTTTCCCGCTCAATTTTTAACAATACAAGGAGACATTATGAGATATTTATTAGTTCTAGCATTATTTTTTGTCAACACAGCTTATTCAGAAATATACAAAGACTATGAACCTAGTGAGCAACATATCCAATTAACCGTAATCGCAGTTGAGAGTAATTATTTAGATGATTATTTAGTGAACCTAAATAAAACTTGGGTGAGGTCAATGGAAGTTATGAAGGAGCTTGGCCATATTGTTGATTATGGAGTGTACACTTCTGACACTGCAAACAGTCCAAATGTTTGGCTAACAATCACTTATGAAAATATGGCAGCAATGCAACCCAATGAAGAGCAATACAATAAGGTTAATGATATTCTTGCCGAACGTTACAGTGAGACTGAAGATGAGCTTTTAACTATTTCCAAAGGCTATGAGGAAATAAGGAAGATGGTTGATAATCAGATTATTAATAGAGTTAAGTTTAAGTAAGCTTTAAAGAATAAGTCCATGCAAAACCTCTTTGAGAACATTAGCTGTAGGGTATGAAAACCATGCATAAATCTATCCAATTTATTTTTCTTCTGACTTCAATTTTCAGTAGTCTTTTATTTGCTTCACCTGAACTCATTGTAATCAATGCAGATATAAGAACTGCTGATCCTATCAGAATGAGAGCAAGTGCTTTTGCGATTGAAGCTGGAAAATTTATTGCTGTAGGAACCAATGAAGAAATTTCGAAACTTATAGAACCTAATACAAGAGTCTTAGATGCAGAAGGGAAAAGTGTGTTACCAGGATTTATAGACAGCCATACTCATTTATCTTCTGGGGCCAAGATTGTCACCGGTATTAACTTAACAGGCATCAGAGAAAAGTCCGTTTGGTTGGATATGATTAAAAAAAGGGTTAAAACAATGGAGCCTGGAGAATGGTTATTGGGTGGTCGTTGGGACCACACTTTTGAGGACAAAGGTCTGCCCACGCGATGGGAATTAGATAGTGTGTCTCTGAATAATCCTGTCGCACTTTCAGATATTGATGGACACTCAATGTGGGTAAATTCTTTAGCAATCGAAAAAACTAATTTAAAGGCGGATTCAGAAGTTCCTATGGGCGGACAAATACTTCTCGATGAATCCACAGGTGTACCTAATGGAATTCTGCTTGAGGGTGCTATGGACCTTATTTGGGATGCCCCAACTTATATTAGAGATTCAGATCGATCTAGGGACAAGATAGACCAAGTTATCAATTACGCCAACTCATTTGGTATTACTAGTGTCCATGACATGTCCAGTCGTATTGAGTTAGATAAATATAAGGACATGGCACTTAACAAAAAACTATCTTTGAGGATTTTTTGGGGAGAAATGTCAAAATTTAGCCAAGAAGACGACAGCACCAATGATCAAAATAAAATTAAACAACTCCTCAAGCAATACAAAGTTCATGATCAAGATTTCGGACCTATGATTGAATACGGTTTTATTAAATACGTGATTGATGGAGTCCTATCAACGCATACTGCAGCATTGATAGACCCTTATTCGGATCGACCTGAGACTATTGGTGAGCCATTTTATATCCAAGGAGAGATCAATCGCTTAGTTAAGCGTGCCAATGCACTTGGAATGCCAGTGGCAATACATGCCATTGGCGATCGAGGGGTCAAGATGGCATTAAATGCATTTGAGTTCAGTGGCAATACGTCTTTAGCCAACCGGATTGAGCATATTGAAATTATAGAGCCTCAGGATATAGAAAGATTCAAACGGCTAAAAGTTACTGCTTCAATGCAGCCCAATCATGGAACAGGAGTCATTGGAAAATACATCACTCCGAGAGTAGGCATAGAAAGAGAGAAATTCACCTATGTCTGGAATGATTTTTTAAAATCTAAAGTACGTTTAGCGCTCAGTAGTGATTTTGCAACTTCTCCCTTCTCACCGCTTGTTCAATTGGCTGACGCTGTTTTCAGAGAAAGCCCAACTGGCTTGTATGACGGTCCATGGTACCCCGAGCAGGCACTTAGTTTTGAGGATGCTC
>Ga0206684_1001088_pt1:7500-10407 | contig 10407 bp, 7 predicted proteins | sample M210012015metaG_FD_155467 | JGI IMG/M metagenome (GOLD analysis project Ga0206684, IMG submission 155467) | Ammonia-oxidizing marine archaeal communities from Monterey Bay, California, United States - M2 100m 12015 | ecosystem: Environmental > Aquatic > Marine > Intertidal zone...
CGGCACCGGTAACTATATGCACTTCACCTTCCACAATCACTCATGAACCAATCCCACTTCACAGAGTGCGCGTCGGCAGCGAGGCAGCAATGGCAACACACTGCATCATACTAAACCTGCTTTGCAGCAAGCAGATGATGACAGGCGCGCTACCAGTAAGCACTTAATAGTACCACCACCACAGTGGCAAACCTTCTGCTTACTAACGCACTTATCAGGCGGCGACACAGAAACGCAAGAGACAGCGGCAAGAGACGACGGCATGGGAGGGCGTCAAACTCACCTAAGTAGCCTGTAGTACTGTACGACGAAAGACAGACTAACACTTAGGTGCGTTTCACTGGTAGACGACAGACGACTAGTTCAGGGCAAGAGAGACGGTGCAGTGAGACGCACCTAAGTAGTAGTCTGCAGTACTGTACTACGAAAGACAGACTAACACTTAGGTGCGTCTCACTGCAGGCACAACTACGCACGTCAAGAGGCTCACACTGGCCGTATTTTAAACCTATCAAGCAAAAGCTTTGCAGCACTTCACTTTACACTCACTTTGAACATGCATGGAAGATGCTTTCAAAGCTACTAACTGTTACTACTATACCCTAAATGTACCAGTATGGTGTCTGAAGTACTAGGTATAATTCCCAGCCAGTCGAGTGCCGAAGGACCAAAATGCCTTACGGAACTTTCCATAGAGCCGCCTTTCCCCCAAGATAATGATAGCTCAAGCTATCATCAGCTCAAAGTACTTGGCAGCAGTCATATGTACTAATCTAGAGCAAAAATTAGAGGCTGTATTCGATGATAGGGGCGCAGCAGTGCTTCGGCACTAGTCATAAGTAAAACTATACCCTAAATGCTCTTCGACATGCAGCCAGAAGTACTAGGTATAATTCTTAACTACTTATTGTATATGAGCGTTACAGTGTGTAGACCAACCGACAAGACCATCTGGACAAAAATTCGAACTAAAAATTTTTGACCATATCGCAAATTTTTTCCTCGAGGTAACCCTCCCTATATATAGGAAAGACGGTCCGGAATGCAATGTCGAAATTACAAATTTCAATTTTCGGATTGTTAATCGACAGGCCCCCATAAACGTCGAGGCGATTGGCGACCAGGACATAACAACCAAACTAGCGCAAAAGAAATTAAATTCATAGAGACGCGCAGTTTCGAGAAATCGCGAGAAGAAAAATTTGCGACATTTGCGCATTTTCGGCACTGTTGTACAAGTATACTAGACCCGCTTGAAAACTTAGTGGTTCCAAGTATACTAGACCCGCTTGAAAAAAGTTACTGGTAGCTGGTGCTAGGGGGTGGCTGTTACCTGCTAGTTACTGTTACTGTTTGCCTGCGAGTATACTGCTGCCGGCTGTCCCCCCTTGGTGCCTGTATATATGAGCGGCAAGTAGTACAGACCCGAAATGTGTGCCCAGTGCAAATTCCCCCCCAAAAACCCGACATCCCAAAAATTTTTTGGGCGTTTGTTGGCCGATTTGGGAGATTTGAAAAAAAAATTTTTTCGGATTTTTTTTTTCTCAAATTTTTTTCTCAAATTTCACAAAATACATTTTTTTATCTCTGTATTTTTGTCAACTATATTTGTGTTGGTTTTGCTGTACAGTGTAGCGAAGTCTAGTACAGCCGTGCAGACGATAGAGGCTGTCTCCAAAAATAGACCTAAAAATCCTTAAATTTGTCCAAATTTTCGTAACATATAACATATAATGCTTAAGCGCAGCTTATACTAAGCAATTGGACTTTCAAATTATAATTAACTGCCCTTTAACTCCAAAACTAGTTTTAATCTGTCACTTACAGCCACTTTCCACTTCAAATTATCCACGAAATATGAATCGATCTACGAGCTATGAAGACACGAGAATGAGAAATGAACACATTTGCTCATTTGCTGCATGGGGATTTCTAACTTGAAACTCGGGAATTTGCTGCAATTTGCTTCAAATTGCATATACAGGGTGTCTCGGACCCTTAGCCCCCCCTGAGACAGACAGACTGGGAATACCCAATGCTGAATTGGATATATTTTCGAAAACTATATTATCTCGTAGTACTTTTTGTAGAATTTCGAAAAATAATATTGAGTTTTTTGCTGTTTAGGTGTATTTATATACCAGGTTTTCATTTATGGCTGTTTATAAAAAGGTTGCCCGAATTCGTTAAATTTATAGCATAAAATAAGTTTAATAAACATTTTCTGTTAAATGTTTGCTAATAATAAGGATAACGATTTGCAATAAGAACCAAAACAGGTAGTATATTCATATTTCTAACAGTAATTATCCATATTTTTTATTTTTGCCAAAAATCGAAGCTACAATAGCGTATTTTTTAATAAAATTGCGTAATTTGATGAAAAATGCACTGATTCAGCTTCCATATTTTGGTCAAAACACCCTGTTTATAAACAACCCTCATGAGACAACGGGTGAATCATGTGTTCCTGAAATTGTACAAAAAGTACTACAATATAATACAGCTTATGACCCTATATCTCATATTCCATAAGTTTATCTCAATCTTTTTGGCCCAGGGGGGGCTAAGGGTCCGAGACACCCTGTATTTAGCCGAAAGGACATTATACTACACTGTACTACACTGTACAGCCACCGTACTGTTGCTGCGTTACTGTACTACACTGTACTACGCTGTACTACACTGTACTGTTACTGTACTGCACTGTAATACACTGTGCTGTGCACTGCACTACACTGTTCTACACTGTGCTGCACTGTACTACAATGTACAGTCACCGTACTGTTGCTGCGTTACTGTACTACACTGTACTACACTGTACTACACTGTACTGTAATACACTGTGCTGTGCACTGCACTACACTGTTCTACACTGTGCTGCACTGTACTACAATGTACCGTCGC
>Ga0206684_1001106_pt1 | contig 10336 bp, 9 predicted proteins | sample M210012015metaG_FD_155467 | JGI IMG/M metagenome (GOLD analysis project Ga0206684, IMG submission 155467) | Ammonia-oxidizing marine archaeal communities from Monterey Bay, California, United States - M2 100m 12015 | ecosystem: Environmental > Aquatic > Marine > Intertidal zone | place: USA...
AAAGACAGTATAAAAGAGCATGTCAAATATTAAGAAAAAACAAAAAGAATTTAACTGAACTAGCAAAAAGATTACTTGAAAAAGAAGTTATATTTAAAGAAGATTTGGTAAAGGTTCTTGGAGAAAGACCCTTTAAAGAAAAGGAACAAGCTAATACTTCAAAAAAAACTAAATAAAAATAATTTTGGGTTTTTGGGATATATTTCAAAAGAAAAAAGCTAATAATATCGAAGATGAAAATCATATTAATGATCAGACATCTGAAGAATTGACATTTGCAAAAAATTTTACTGAAGCCGGAGGAAAATTTATCTATATTGATAAGGGTGATAGTGTTATTGATACATTCACAAAAATTAAAGAAGAAAATCAATGGGATAAAAATAATGTAAAGTGTCTTAGTCAATCTTTATCAAAAAACTTAGGTATTAATAAAACAAATGATATAGCTGAAAATGATGATTTAAAAGCTCTTGTTATAGAATGTGAATACCTACTGTCTAATACAGGTAGAATGTTAATTTCAAGTAATCAGATAAAGAATAATAAACTTGATTCACTTCCTGATATATTAATTGTAATTGCTACATCTAGTCAATTTGTAGGTGATGTTAGTGAAGGTATGACAAGACTTAAATCAAAATATTCAAAAAAATTTCCTACGAATATTACTACAATAAATGTTAGGAATAAATTTATTGAAGATGATTTTTTATCCTATGGCAATAGTGCTAAAGACATCTATCTAATAATAAGTGATGAATAATTTTGTTGTTAGATTATTTACTGGTATAATTTATATTTCAGTAATAACTGGATCCATCTTATATAATCAAACTTCTTTTATTATTGTATGCGGATTACTTTTTTTAATAGCAATATATGAATCACATCTACTATGGCTTAAAATTCTTGAGAAAGAAGGGTACTATAAGTATTCTATTGCTCAAGTACTGATTTTACTTTCTTTTTTGTTGTTTATTTCAATTCCATATGGTGGCTGGGGATTTGACGAAACTTATAATCCCTTTAGTATACTCTTAATCTTTATTTTAATCTGGATAACTGATACTATGTCATATGTTATTGGAGTTCAATTTGGTAATAATAAAATTGATAAAAGAGTATCTCCAAATAAAACATGGGAAGGGTTTTTAGGTGGTTTTTTATTTTGCATTCTTTTTAGCATTTTTTCATTCAATTATATACAGGAAGTCTACCCTTTTTGGAAAACAATTTCACTAGGTGTGCTTATCCCAATATTTTCTCTTATTGGAGATATGGGGCAATCAAAACTTAAAAGAGAGGCCGGAGTAAAAAATAGTGGTTTTTTAATACCTGGACATGGAGGTATATATGACAGACTTGATAGTACTATTGGTGTTGCTCCAATTGCATTTTTAATTACAATAATCTAATATGTTTCATAAAGAAGGACATCGAATAATAATTGCTACTTTTTTCTTTACTATTTCGGTTATTATCTCATCTGATATATTAATTGACTCTGAAAATCTAAAAATAATATTACAATCTGGGTTTTTAATTTTTTATTCTCTTATTCTATGGTTTTTTCGAAATCCTAAAAGAAAAATTGTCATTGATAATCATCTAATTTTAAGCCCAGCTGATGGAAAAGTATTGAATATAAAGCAAGTTAAAGAGAATGAATTTTTTAAGGATGAAAGAATTCAGATCTCTATTTTTTTGTCAATCACTAATATTCACGTTACAAGATTTCCAATAAGCGGAAAAGTTATATATAATAAATATAATCCTGGAAAATATCTTGTAGCTTGGCATCCTAAATCATCAGAAAAAAATGAGAGAACTTCTGTAGTTATTAGAAATAATTATTTTGGAGATATTTTATATAGACAAATAGCAGGTGCAGTTGCAAGAAGAATAGTTAATTATGCTAAAACTGACCTTGAAGTAGTTCAAGGAGAAGATTCAGGCTTTATAAAGTTTGGCTCAAGAGTAGATATATTTTTACCTCTAAATTCTAATATATCTGTTAAGAAAGGTCAAAGAGTCAAAGGTGGGATTACTGTTCTATCAATTAAAAATTAACTTAAATCTGATAATGCTTTTTTTATTGCCTCAATCTTAGTATTAGCATCATTTACTTTCTTTTTCTCTTTTTCAACAATATCTTTAGGGGCATTATCAACAAAACTCTTATTTTTTAATTTATTCTCAACAGACTTAAGAAATTTTATATTATAGTCTAATTCCTTGTTTAATCTTTCAATTTCTGATTTAAGGTCAACGTCACCTTCTAATGGAATAAAAAAATCAATAGACCCTATTATGAATGAATTTACAGATTTAAAATTGTCTTTTTCAGATAATTCAATCTTATCAAGAAAAGCTAATTTCTTAATGACACTTATATAATTTAAATTAGATTTTTTAGAAACAAAGTATAAGGAGAGCTCTTTTTTAAATGGAATATTTTTTTCTTTTCTAAAATTTCTAATATAGGAAATTATCTCTCTAGCTATCTCAAAATTATTTATAATATCATTATCAAATTTATTTGAATCAGGCCATTTGCTTATTGTGATAGATTCTTTATAATTTCTTGAATTTAACTGGTGCCAAATCTCTTCAGTTAAAAAAGGCATAAATGGGTGTAGTAATTTTAAATTATCCTCAAAAAGAGATATTACTTTTAATTTTGTTTGATTATCAATTTTTTTACCAAAATCAGGCTTTACAGATTCTAGTAACCAAGAACAGTAATCATCCCAAACAAGTCTATATGAACTCATTAAAACATCTGAAATTCTATAATTTTTATAATTTTTATTAATTAAGTCTAATACTTGATTGAATTTGTTTTCATACCATTGAAGAGCTAAACTATTTACTTCAGATATCTCTTTTGAATCATCAATTTCCCATCCATTAACTAATCTCAATGCATTCCACAATTTATTTGTAAAATTTTTCCCTTGTTGACACAAAGATTCATCAAATAGGAGATCATTTCCTGCTGCTGAGCTTAACATTAGTCCAACTCTTACTGAATCTGCACCATATTTGTCTATTAACTCTATTGCATCTGGAGAATTCCCCAATTGCTTTGACATTTTTCTTCTTAGTTTATCTCTAACTATTCCGGTAAAATAAACATTAGAAAATGGTTTTTCATCTCTAAATTCATAACCTGAAATAATCATTCTTGCAACCCAGAAAAAAATTATATCTGGACCAGTAACTAGATCTTGAGTAGGGTAATAATATTTTATCTCTTGATTTTCAGGATTTCTTATACCATCAAAAACTGATATTGGCCAGAGCCAAGATGAAAACCAAGTATCAAGAACATCTTGATCTTGAATTAACTCATCATCTTTCAGCTTTAATCCTTTTTGTTTTTCTAAGATCTTTTTTGCTTCATTTTTATTTTGAGCAATAACATATTCCTCATTATTTTCTCCATAGTAAAAAACTGGAATTTGATGACCCCAAGATAGTTGCCTAGATATATTCCAATCTTTTATATTCTCTAACCAGTACTTATATGTTGATTTAAATTTATTTGGAAAAAACTTTATATTTTCATTCTTTAATACATTATTTATAGCTGGTTTTGAAATCTTATCCATCTTTAAAAACCATTGCCTGGAAATCTTAGGTTCAATTATAGCATTAGTTCTTTCTGATCGCCCAACATTATGCTTATATACTTCGGATTTATTAAGCATCTTTTTACTCTTAAGCTCTTTGACTATCTCCTTTCTAACTTCAAACCTGTCTTTGTTTTTATAATGAAGACCAAATTCATTAAGCCTTCCTTTGGAATCAAAAATGTCAATAATCTCGAGTTTATGTTTAGTACCAAGGTTATAGTCATTTAAATCATGTGCAGGAGTTACTTTTAAGCATCCTGTTCCAAATTCTATATCTACATAAGGATCTGATATAATTGGAATCTTCCTGTCACATATAGGAACGATTGCCTCTTTTCCTAAAAACTTGGAATATCTTTTGTCTTTAGGGTTAACACAGACTGCAGTATCTCCAAAAATTGTTTCAGGTCTAGTTGTTGCAATAATTAGTTTCTCTTTTGAACCATCTATGGAGTAATTTAAATAGTATAAATTAGATTCTTCCTCAACATACTTAACCTCTTCATCGGACACTGTTGTTTCAGCTTCAGGATCCCAGTTTATCATTCTATACCCCCTATAGATATAACCTTTTTCATGAAGATCCATAAACGCGAGGATAACTGATTCATACATATCATCATCTAAAGTGAATTTAGTTCTATTCCAATCACATGAGCAGCCTAATCTTTTAAGCTGATCTAAAATCCCTCCTCCATATTTTTCTGTCCATTCCCAGGCATGTTTTACAAATTCTTCTCTTGAGATATCAGACTTATTAATACCAAGTGATTTTAAGTTCTCTACCACTTTAGCTTCAGTTGCTATGGAGGCATGATCAGTTCCAGGAATCCAACATGCATTCTTACCCATCATCCTAGCTTTTCGAATTAAAATATCTTGAATTGTATTATTAAGCATATGCCCCATATGTAATAGACCCGTAACATTAGGTGGAGGAATCACTATAGTAAATGGCTCTCTATCATCAGGCTCTGAATTAAAAAATTTATTTTTATTCCAGAAAGAATACCATTTCTTTTCAATTTCGGTATGATCAAATTTCGATGAGATCTGCATCTAACAATAAATATTTATAAAGTAAAACAAAAATAACATACCTTGAAGTATATTTACAAATTAAGTTAAATAAATGCCAAAAATTTCAAATAAAGGAAGGAATATTCCATCATCCCCAATTAGAAAGCTTGTACCATATTCTGATCAAGCAAAGAAAAAGGGTATTGATGTACTTCACTTAAATATTGGGCAACCTGATATTGAATCACCTATTGAATCTATTGAAGGAATTAGACAAAATGAGTTAAAATTATTAAAATATGAGTATTCACAGGGTTCACATGAGTATAGGACTAAACTTTCTAATTATTATTCAAAACATAATATAGATGTTACTCCTGAAGATATAATTGCAACAGTTGGAGCTAGTGAAGCTCTATCATTTACATTTAGTTCAATTTGTGATCCTGGTGAAGAAATTATTATACCTGAGCCATTTTATGCAAATTATAATGGATTTGCTATGGCATCAAATGTTAATGTAATTCCTATAACTTCAAAAATTCAAGATAATTTTTCACTTCCAACTATAAGCTCTTTTGAAGAAAAAATAAATGAGAATACAAAAGCTATATTTCTTTGTAATCCTTGTAATCCAACAGGATACGTCTATAGTAAAGAAGAAATTTTAGAGATAGGGTCATTAGCGGTTAAACATGATATATTTATAGTTGTAGATGAAGTATATAGGGAGTTTATATATGGAAATAACGAACATTTCTCTATACTTGAAGACAAAAAGTTTTACAATAATGCAATATTAATTGACTCAACATCTAAAAGGTACAGTCTATGTGGTGCAAGAAGTGGATGTATTGTTTCAAAAAATAATGATTTTTTAAATGCTTGTTTAAAGTTTGCATTAGCTAGACTATCACCTCCAACACTAGGATTGATAGCAGCTTCAAAAGCACTTGACTCATCTTCGGACTATATTAATAATGTAATTAAAGAGTATACTTCAAGAAGAAATCTACTAATTGAAGAATTAAGTAAAATTGATGATTTAGTTTTTTCAAACCCTATGGGTGCATTTTATTCTATTCTTAAGCTTCCAATTAATGACTCAGAGAATTTTTCTAAATTTCTACTAACTGATTTTTCACATGATGGACAAACTGTTATGTTAGCACCAGCAGGTGGTTTTTATACTAGTCCTAATCTTGGAAAAGATGAAGTAAGAATTGCTTTTGTTTTAAATTCTAATAAACTTATAAAAGCAATAAAAATAATTGGACTTGCTTTAAAAGAATACAAAGATTAATATGAATAAAATTTCATCAAACTTCTCTTTAAAAGAGTATAACACATTTAATATAGATGTTAAGTCAGATAAATTTATTTCGATTAACTCTGAAGATCAACTTATTGATTTCTTATCTCAAAATAAGGGGGAAGAAAATATTTTCGTTTTGGGCGGAGGAAGTAATGTCTTATTCTCTAAAGATTATAAGGGAACCATAGTTCATATTTCAATAAAGGGGAAAAAAATCATAGAAGAATTAGATGATAGTATTATTATAGAAGTTAGCTCTGGTGAGAACTGGCATGAATTTGTAAAGTGGTCAATTGAAAATAATTATGGGGGAATAGAAAATCTATCTTTAATTCCTGGAAATGTAGGAGCTGCTCCTATTCAGAATATTGGGGCTTATGGAGTTGAATTAAAAGATGTATTTGATAGCTGCAGAGTTCTTTTAATAGATTCTAACGAGATAAAACATTATAACAAAGATGAATGTGAATTTGATTATAGATCATCAGTATTTAAATCTAAACAGCAAAACAAATATGTAATTCTATCTATAAGACTAAAATTAACAAAAGAGCCGCATAGTTATAACCTTTCATATGATAGTTTAAAAAAAAGGTTTAATGATAAAGAAATTAATTTATCTAATATATCAGAGGAAATAATAAAAATAAGAGAGTCTAAATTACCTGATCCAAACAAGATCGGGAATTGCGGGAGTTTTTTTAAAAACCCTCTTATAGAATCAACCAAGTTGGATAAACTATTAGAAAAATATCCAAAATTACCTCATCATAAAAGCCAAAACGGATTATATAAAGTTCCTGCAGCATGGCTAATTGAAAAGATGGGCTTTAAACAGAAAAGTTTAGGGGATGTAGGTGTTTATATTAATCAACCCCTAGTTGTTGTTAATAATGGTAATGCCAATGGATATGATATTTTAAATCTTACAAATAGCATAAAAAAATCAGTTAAAGAAGAATTTAATATTGATCTTCAAGAGGAGGTAAATATCATCTAGAATTAATCTTTGGCTTTTGAATCAATAACAATTGTAACAGGCCCATCATTTATTAAACTTACCTTCATATCAGCACCAAATTCTCCTGAACTTACTTTTCTTCCAAGTTTATCTTCACATATTTCAATAAAATATTTATATAAAGGTATAGCAATATCATGACCAGCAGAATTTATATACGAAGGCCTATTTCCTTTTTTTGTAGATGCAATTAATGTAAATTGGGAAATAACTAGAATATCTCCCTTAATATCTATTAATGATTTATTCATTATTCCATTCTCATCATCAAATATTCTAAGGTTTAAAACTTTATTTGAAATCCATTCAGCATCAGTTTTTTCATCATCAACAGAAATACCTATTAACACAAGAATACCATAATCAATTTGACCTATTATCTTATTATTAACTGCAACTTTTGATGATTTAACTCTTTGAATTACTACTTTCATCTGATTTTCTATATATATTTTGATCACTCAATAAATCAACATAAGAACTATATCTTGATTCAGCTATCACTTCGTTTTCAAGACCTTTTTTTATTTCACACCCTGGTTCTTCCATATGCATACAATTATGAAATTTACATTTCATTTTTCTTTTAAAAAACTCTGGAAAATAGTCACCTAATTCATATTTTGATATATCTACAATTCCAAACCCTTTTATTCCAGGAGAATCTATAATTCTTATATTTTCTTTTAAATCATACATTTCTGCATAAGTTGTTGTATGCTTTCCTTGATTATGCGATATTGAGATTTCCTTTGTTTTTAATTCTAATTCAGGGTTTATTTTATTAATTAAAGTTGATTTTCCTACGCCGCTATGGCCAGAAAGTAAGCAAACCTTGTTTTGCATATAATTTGAAATATCATTAACTCCTTCTCCATATTTTGCGGAAATTCTAATACACTTATAATCGATTAATTTATATATAGATTCTATCTCAGAGATTCTAGATAAATCATCTTCATTATAGGTATCAATTTTGTTAAAAACTAAGATTACAGGTATGTGATATGCTTCACAAGTTACTAGAAACCTATCAATAAAATTTAATGATGTAGGTGGATTATCTTTTGTAATCAGTAATAATGCAAGATCTATATTAGATGCTATTATATGAGAGTGTTTTGATAATTTAACTGATTTTCTAATTATGTAATTTTTTCTTGGGAGGATTTCAGAAATTATACCTTGTCCTTGTTCTTTAGAATCCTTTTCAAAAATTACATTATCTCCAACTGCAATTGGGTTAGTAGTATCCAGATCCTTTAGTCTAATTTTTCCTTTGATTCTGCATTCAAAAAAGTCATTATTACACTTTACTAGATACCAACTTCCTGTTGATTTATATACTATACCTTCGAAAACCATTAATTTAATAACAATATATTTTTTCCTAACCATAATTACAAATCTGGTTAATGATATTTGTATCTTTAAAATAAAAAATTTGATTAATAAAACCTTATTATTAATTCTAGATGGTTGGGGTATAGCAGAAGACAAAAGTGTTTCAGCCCCTGAAATTGCTAATACTCCAAATTTTGATAACTTATTAGATACTTATCCAAATGCACAGCTTTTAACACATGAAGAAAATGTTGGTCTACCAGCTGGTCAGATGGGAAACAGTGAGGTTGGTCATATGAATATAGGAGCAGGTAGAATTGTTTTCCAAGATCTGCTTAAGATAAATAACTCTATTGAATCTGGAGAATTCAGTAATAATCAGAACTTTATTGATATAATAAATCACATTGAAAAAAGTAAAAACAATGTACATCTTATTGGATTACTATCTGATGGTGGTGTCCATTCTCATATTTCCCACCTAAAAGAAATTCTAAATACCTTATCACCTATAAAAGACAATATATTTATACATGCATTTACTGATGGAAGAGATGTAGATCCAAAATCTGGAATAAATTTTATTAATGAAATTAAAGAATACACAAAAAAGTCAGGTGGTTCTTTAGCCTCTGTTATCGGAAGATATTATTCAATGGACAGGGATCAACGCTGGGATAGAACAAAGAAAGCTTATGACTTATTGATAAATAATCAAGGGCTAAAGACCCAGGATTTAACTGAAACAATAACTGATTTCTATAACAATGATATAACAGATGAATTTATAGAACCTATTGTAATAACTGATAAGAATAATAATCCAATTTCAAAAGTTGCTGATAACGATGTTATCATTTTTTTTAATTATAGATCTGATAGAGGCAGGCAGCTTACATCTTTAATTTGTGAAAAAAGTACCAATCAATTTGATTTGAAACCTCTAGATATAAAATTTTATACTTTAACTAACTATGATAATAGTTTTAAAAAGGTAAAACCAATATTCTATAGTAAAAACTTAAAAAATACTCTGGGTGAGGTATTATCAAAGAATAATAAATCTCAACTAAGAATTGCTGAAACTGAAAAGTATCCGCATGTTACTTTTTTTCTAAATGGTGGAAGAGAAAAACCATTTGATAAAGAAAACAGAGTCCTATACCCTTCTCCAAAAGTAGCCACATATGATTTGAAACCTGAAATGAGTGCTTTTGAAGTTTCTGAAAAAGCAATTAGTGAGATTATTAATAATTCTCCTGATTTTATATGTTTAAACTTTGCAAATCCTGATATGGTTGGTCATACAGGAGATATGGATGCTGCAATAAAAGCATGTGAAACTATAGATAATCTTTTGTCACCGCTAGTTAATGCCGCGAATAAACTCAACTATGTTTCAATAATTATTGCCGACCATGGAAATTGCGAAAAAATGAAAAATAAAGATGGTTCTCCAAATACCTCACACACTACTAATCCAGTCCCAGTTATTTTAGTAGATAAAAATAAAAGAAATATAAGAAATGGTATACTTGCTGATATTGCACCTACAATTCTTGAAATATTAGGTATTGAAAAACCATTAGAAATGACTGGTAAATCTTTAATAAGAAAATGAAAAATTATTTTTTAGCAGTTATCTTCATCATTATTAATTCGTGTAATCACAATACAAGTAATGATATTATAGATGGGAAAGTTGACAAGAATTATTTATTTAAATCAAGCAATACTCAATGGTTTCCAAAGAACTATAATTTATATGAAACAGATGTCTTTTTAAGTGACAATAATTTTGGTAATCTTGATGACTTTATTATTGAATTATATATGGGTGTTAAATGTCATGATAGTGAAAGAGAGGTCCCTAGATTAATAAAGATACTTGATGAAATAAAATTTTCAGATGATAAACTAAATATATATCTACTTAAAAGAGATAAAACATCTGATTATGGATATGAAAAAGGTAAAAATATAACAAATACTCCT
>Ga0206684_1001118_pt1 | contig 10279 bp, 9 predicted proteins | sample M210012015metaG_FD_155467 | JGI IMG/M metagenome (GOLD analysis project Ga0206684, IMG submission 155467) | Ammonia-oxidizing marine archaeal communities from Monterey Bay, California, United States - M2 100m 12015 | ecosystem: Environmental > Aquatic > Marine > Intertidal zone | place: USA...
AATATTGTAGGGGATACCCAAGAAAACATCTGCACTTCGCTGATAGAGTTGGCAAGAAAGTTTTCCTTCACTAACATAGAACTGAAAGAGAGTATGGCAAGGTGGCAGTCCCGATTTAACCATAATAGGAATATCTTTTGGGTTCCAGGCCGACACAATCAATCTTCTTGAATCAGGAGATAATTGAATGTCTTTCACTACCTGGTCCAATTGATCTACTCCTTCAAAATTTCTCCACTGTTTTCCATAAACAGGTCCAAGATCACCGTAAACTTTTGCGAAATCATCATCATTTTTTACTTGTTCGATGAATTCTTTCATCTTTTCTTTCCACTCCTTTGAGTGCATCGGGTAATTCTTTTCTTGATTTGTTTGTTTTAGGTAACTTTGGTACGGCCAGTCATTCCATATATTTACACCATTTTTAACCAAGTAAGAGATATTTGTATTGCCACTAATAAACCAAAGCAGTTCATGAATAATTGAATCAAGGTTTACCTTTTTGGTTGTTAGGAGAGGAAAACTTTCTGCTAGATCAAAGCGCATTTGGTACCCAAAAACACTAATAGTTCCAGTTCCCGTTCTATCCTCTTTTTTTACACCCTCATCTCGGATGTATTTCATTAGATCAAGATATTGTTTCATTTTTTTTGGTAAGTTTATAAGAAAAAAACAATAAAAGAAGGCCTGCCAATACCATTGGTATCGACAACATCTGCCCTCTAGTTAAAAAATTAAAAGCATCAAAACCTAGGTGGGCATCTGGCTCTCTGAAGAATTCGGTTACTGTTCTTACAGTACCATAACCAATAAGAAAATAAGACGAAATAGCCATAGAAGGTTTTGGTTTCCTTGCTATCCATAACAAAAAAATTAATAGTAGCACCCCTTCACTGAATGCTTGGTAAAGTTGAGAGGGGTGTCTTAATAAACCAGAAGGGTCTGAAGGAAAAACAACACCCCAGTTTTGGTCTGTAGGGCGACCAAGTAGCTCAGAGTTTAAAAAATTACCAATTCTTACAGCTCCAAGACCAAGAGGTACTGAAGGTGCTATAAAATCTAAAATTTCAAAAAATCTAACTCCCCAAGATCTTGCAAGAAAATATACTGCTAGGAGAACTCCCAAAAGACCTCCATGAAAAGATAATCCGCCTTCCCAAACTCTAAAAAGCCACAGCGGGTCTTCAATCAATTGATCTACGCCATAAAAAAAACAATATCCAGCTCTGCCACCCAACATAGCTCCAAGAAGGCCGTAGAACATGAGATCACTTAGTTGTTCTGTTGAGAATACTTTTAATCTGTATTTCGCTAGCGAATAAATTCCAATAAAAGCTGCCAGCCAGGTTAGCGAATACCATCTAATAGCTAAAGGACCAATTTGTAGAGCAACCGGATCTATTTCAGGTAAGATCATTCTGGCTTTCTTATCATTTCTACCATATCAAGAACTTCTTGAGGTGGAGGTTTTGTGGCCGAAGAAACTAAAATAGCTACAACAAAGTTCAGTATCATTCCGACAAACCCTATGCCTTCAGGAGAAATAGACATAAACCAGTTTTCGGAAGTGTTCAGATCTACGTAAAGGAACTTAAAGTAGATGATGTAAGTTGCTGTAAAGATTAGGCCTACTAACATTCCTGCTATTGCACCTTCTTTATTAAGCCTTTTAGAAAAAATTCCCATAAATAAAGCAGGAAAAAAAGTAGCAGCGGCTAATCCAAATGCAAAAGCAACAACTTGTGCTACAAATGCTGGTGGATAAATACCAAATAAACCTGCAATGGCAATTGCAACTGCAGCAGAGATTCGTGCAAAGAATAGTTCCTGTCTTTCAGTAATTTTTGGCATGTAAGTTTTCTTAAGCAAATCATGAGAAATTGAAGACGATATAACTAGTAACAAACCTGCTGCCGTAGAAAGTGCAGCTGCTAAACCGCCAGCAGCAACTAGTGCTATAACCCAACCTGGAAGTTCTGCTATTTCAGGATTGGCTAGAACGATAATATCTCGGTCTATGTAAACCTCGTTTTCGTTTGTTAAATCAGGAGTGTTCAAGAGTTCTCTTTCTCCTGATTTACCTCTCTCAGTATCGTAAACGGGTCTTCCTTTAACAGCATCTCCTGATGAATAGCGTATTGCTCCATCAGAATTCTTATCTTTCCAAGCTATTAATCCAATTTCTTCCCAATTCTTGAACCAACTCGGAGCACTTGAATATTCTTTATCTTGAATAGAATCTATTAGATTCATTCTTGCAAACGCTGAAACTGCTGGGGCAGTTGTATAAAGGAGAGCTATAAAGATTAGTGCATATCCAGCTGATTTTCTAGCATCTGCTACCGTAGGTACCGTAAAAAATCTGACGATAACATGAGGCAATCCTGCAGTGCCAAACATAAGCGCAGCTGTAATACAAAAAATATCAATAACGCTTTTTGAATTTTGTGTGTATTCGTTAAAACCCAGATCGACGGTAACCTGATCTAATTTATCTAGTAAGTACACTGGACTATCAACCAAGGTGCTCCCAAAACCAAGCTGGGGGATAGGGTTACCAGTCATTAATATAGAAATAAATATAGCAGGCACAAGATAGGCAAATATTAATACGCAATATTGAGCTACTTGAGTGTAGGTTATACCCTTCATGCCTCCCAATACGGCATAAAAGAATACAATTCCCATCCCAATAATTACGCCTGTATTGATATCTACTTCAAGGAATCTTGAAAAGACAATTCCTACGCCTCTCATTTGACCTGCTATGTAAGTGAAAGATATAAAGATAAGACATAACACAGCTACTTTTCTAGCGAAACTTGAATAGTATCTTTCCCCAATAAAATCAGGAACTGTAAATTTACCGAATCTTCTAAGATAGGGAGCAAGGAATAGTGCTAGCAGAACATACCCGCCCGTCCATCCCATTAGATAAACAGAACCGTCTTTACCTAGAAAGGCAATCAACCCCGCCATGGATAAGAAAGAGGCTGCAGACATCCAATCTGCTGCAGTGGCCATGCCATTAGCTATCGGATGAACGCCTTTACCCGCAACATAGAAATCACTGGTAGATTCGGCTCTAGACCATATTGCTATGCCGATATAAACCGCAAAAGACAGGCCGACAAATAAATATGTAAGTTGTTGAACTTCCAAAATCAATCCTTTTCTTCTGTCTCTGCGTAGTTCTTATCAAGTTTGTTCATGAGGTAAACGTATACAAATACAAGCAATATAAATATATATATGCTGCCTTGTTGAGCAAACCAGAATCCTAGTTTAAAGCCGCCAATTCTAAATTGGTCTAACGTATCTGAAAAAATAATTCCAAATCCAAAGGAGCATAGAAACCAGACAATCATAAGCCAAGAAATAATCTTTAAATTTGCTTTCCAATAAGATGTATTTTTTTCAGATTCTTTATTCATTTAGTGTGTTAATAAGTTTAAGGCCATAATAATAACTATAAATGCAAAGGCAATTCGAAGTTTTTTTTGTTTCATTCTGTGAGCTATTTTTACACCAAAGCTTGCAGTCAAAGAACTTACTATGCCTACTATTAGAGCAGCCGGAAAGTAAACATAACCCCAAGAATTATCCGGTAAGATTTTTTCGTCAAACCCCACGTAAATATATGAAATGGTGCCAGACAATGCTATAGGAATTCCACAAGCAGCGGAAGTTCCTATGGCATTCATCATTTTGAGACCCCTGTGGTAAAAATAAGGGACCGAGAATATTCCCCCTCCAATTCCAAAAATTCCTGAGAGCCAGCCTATACCTCCCCCTGCTATAACTGGTCCAATAATTGAAGTTCGGGGGTTTTGGGTTGGTGGAGGAAATTCAAAAATTAATTGAATAGAGGCTATTAAAAGAAATAAGGATACAAGACCTTGTAGGGTGCTGCTGTCAATAGCACCAGCTGTGAGACCACCTAGGGCTGATCCTATACAAATGCTGGGGGCAACTATCTTAATTAATTTCCAATTAACAACCCCTCTATAACTGTGAGAGAAAGTAGAAGAAATCGAGCTAAAAACAATAACTCCAAGTGAACTTCCTAGCACCATATGAGATAATATTTCGTTCGGGAAACCAAGAAAAGTAAAAATATAATAGAAAGTAGGGATAATAATAATGCCCCCTCCCATCCCAAATAGACCAGCCAAGACACCGGAGAAAGTTCCAAGAATGAGGTATAAAAAGATTTCCAACAAAGCTATTTTATCATTAACTGCATCTAAATAATTTTATTAATATAAAGACATGTGCCTAATTGTTTTTTCTATTTCAAAGGAAAATATACTTCTAGATTCTAATTCAAGGTTTTCAATTACCCTCATGGCTAATAGAGACGAGTATTACGAACGACCTACTAGTTTAATGGATTGGTGGAATGATCGGCCTATACTAGCCGGGAAGGATGAATCGGCAGGAGGTACTTGGTTAGCAATAGGTAAAGATGGAAGATTTGCTGCAATTACAAATTATAAAGAAAATGGTGTTGCAGACTATGAGTTATCGCGAGGTAAACTTGTCACAGATTTTTTAGAAGATAAACGTCTCACGGCCAAAGAGTATTTTGCATCTTTAAACGGAGATAGTTTTGCTGCGTTTAGCTTATTAGTGAGTGATTCTGAAGGTGTGCATTCTTTTTCAAACCGGAGAGAAGGAATAGTGACATTAACTGAAGGAGTTCATGCATTGGGTAATGGATTTTTAAATTCTGATACTGATAAGGTTATAAAAATAAAAGATGATTTTACGGAACTTCAAAAAACCCCAATGAACAAAGACCAAGCTTTTAACATGATGAGACAATACGCAGGGGATTTAGATGCAGAGACTCAGGAAGAGCTAAAGAAGAAGGATTATGAAGAAATACCACACAGGTTCATTAAGTCTAGTTTCTACGGGACAAGGTGTACAACCCTTTTTTGTATAGATAGTTTAGGGAGAATAAATACAAGCGAACAAAGCTATTCAGAAGGAGGTATAGCCAGCCAAAGAAGAGATTTTGAATTTGAAATCAGTTAATTAATTTTTAACGTAATCCACATAAGCAGGTAGCATGTCTGTAAGAGCTTTTTTATAGGCTTTCTTTTTAAAGCTTATAGTTGCTCCTAAAGGATACCAATATTTAACCCAGATCCACTTATCAAACTCAACTGGTACGCTGGAATTAAGATCAATGAGATTCTCATTACAGTTTAATTCAGCTAAGAACCATTTTTGACTTTGGCCTATAAATCTTTTTTTTTGGAAGAAGTAGTTAGAACGTCTGGCCTTAGGAACTTCATAATTTATCCATTCTTTGTTTTCATACAGGATATTAATATCAGTAGGGTTAAGGCCTATCTCTTCTTTAGTTTCTCTTAAGATAGCTTCCTCAGGAGATTCACCAGAGTCTATACCTCCTTGGGGGAACTGCCATCCATCATGATTCTTTCTGCGGCACCACAGAGCATCGCCTTTCTTATTAATAATCACTATCGCTACATTGGGTCTATATATATCGTTTTGTATCAATGAATATTCTCCTTAAATACTTCCTAGTAATCTTTATAATGCACTTTCTTTATAGATATGATCAATGACTTTAGTATTTTTTGACCTGGATGATACTTTGCTTGCAGGCGACTCTGAGGCTGCATGGGCGAAACATATGTTGTTTAAGGGAATAACTGAAGATAGTTCATTTGAAGAAAAAATAATGAAATTTGATCAAGATTATAGGCTGGGTAAGTTAAATTTTTCTGCTTATACTGAATTTCTTTTGAGCCCCATAAAAGGCATGAGTGTTGAGGAAGTTCATGAGATTGTAAGGCCTTTTTCTGTGAATATAGTCGATGAGTTAAAGGACTCTATAAGCCAAGCCCTACTAGAAAAGCATTCAGCAGATGAATGTCTAATTACATCTGGAACTTTAAGTTTTATAGTTAAAGAAATAGCACTTTTGTTAGGATTTAACACTTTTTTTGGAACAGAAGCAGAAATAAAAGGAGGTCTGTATACAGGACGTGTATCTGGAAAACCTAATTTTGGCGAAGAAAAAGTAAGAAAAATTCAGGCTTGGCTTGGCAACAGAAAGTTTTCGCAGACTATTGCTTATTCAGATTCTATAAATGATTTGCCTTTACTTAAATTTGCTTCTCAAGCTGTTGTATTAAATCCAGATATTAGACTTAGAGAAGTAGCTATTTTGGAAGGTTGGGAAATTAATGATTCCAGGAATAGTTAGCTATTCAAACTCATCCATAGAGGGGCAGCTACACATTAGGTTTCTATCACCATAAACATTGTCAACCCTACCTACCGGTGGCCAGTATTTATTTTCTATAAGGTCATTCGATGGATAGGCAGCTAGTTGTCTGGAATAAGGGTGCTCCCATACATCGCTAGAGACATGCCTTGCCGTATGAGGGGCATTTTTCAACATATTGTTTTCTCTATCTAAATCTCCTGATTCTATTTTTCTTATTTCTTTCCTGATGCTAATCATCGCGTCACAAAATCTATCTATCTCATATAGAGATTCGCTTTCCGTAGGTTCAATCATAAGAGTACCAGCTACAGGCCAGGACATAGTTGGAGCATGAAAACCATAATCAATTAATCTTTTTGCTATATCTTCAACTTCTACATCAGCACTTTCTTTAAGAGGTCTTACGTCGATAATACACTCATGAGCTACTAGACCTGTTTCTCCTTTATAAAGGACTTCATAGTGGCCCTGAAGCCTCGAAGCAATGTAATTTGTATTAAGAATAGCGATTTGTGTAGATCTCTTTAATCCTTCTGATCCCATCATCTTTATATACATCCAGCTTATGGGTAATAAGCTAGCACTGCCCCAGTCTGTTGCTGATACAGGTCCAACTAGGCCATCGACTTGACCATGAGAACCAGGTAGGAATTTCTCTAATTTTTTTACAACTCCAATAGGTCCTATGCCCGGACCACCACCACCATGAGGGATACAAAATGTTTTATGTAGGTTTAAGTGAGAAACATCTCCCCCAAACTCTCCGGGATAACACAGTCCAACCATAGCATTAAAATTAGCTCCATCTATATATACTAAGCCTCCGTATTTATGTATTAAAGAGCAAACTTCTCTTACTGTTGTTTCGAAAACACCGTGAGTAGAAGGGTAGGTGATCATTAGAGCTGATAAATTTTCTGAATGTAACTTTGCCTTTGCACTTAGATCTTTTATATCTATATTCCCGTGTTTGTCACAATCAATAGCTACAATTTTCATTCCTACCATTTGAGCGGAAGCTGGATTAGTACCGTGAGCTGATTTAGGTATAAGACAGATGTTTCTTTCTTTATCTCCTCGATCTTTATGATAAGCATCTATTGCTAATAACCCTGCATATTCTCCTTGTGATCCAGCATTGGGTTGCAAAGAAATAGAAGAATATCCAGTAATATTTACGAGCATTTCTTCTAATTCCTTGATCAGCTGGATGTAGCCATTCACCTGTTCTAATGGTGCAAAAGGGTGGATAGAAGAGAATTCTGGCCAACTAACAGGCAACATTTCAGAGGTTGCATTAAGTTTCATGGTGCAAGAGCCAAGAGGGATCATGGCCCTATCTAGAGCTATATCTTTATCGCAAAGTTTCTTTATATACCTCAACATTTCTGTTTCTGTTTGGTACCTGCTGAAGGTGGGATGTTTGAGGTAATCAGATTTTCTTATAAGGTTAGAAGGGATAGAACTATCAATGATTTGTTCTTTAACTAAATCTTTGTCGTTATTAAAAAGAGCAGCTATTTCATCTATGTCATCACGAGAAACAGTTTCGTCTAAAGATACACCAAGGCTCTTATTATCTACCTTTCTTAGATTAATTTTTTTTGTTGAAGCCCGGTTAAATATATCTTCCGTTTCATTGTTGGTTATTACTACAAGGGTATCAAAAAAAGTTTCTGATTTAAGTTTGTAACCATTGTCTTTAATAACTCCAGCTAAATATCTGGTATTTTTATTTACTCTTTTGGCAATAGCTTTAATGCCCTCTGCTCCATGATAGACTGCGTAAAACCCGGCCATAATTGCAAGGAGGGCTTGAGCAGTGCATATATTACTGGTAGCCTTTTCTCTTCTTATGTGTTGCTCTCGAGTTTGAAGAGCCAATCTGTATGCCACATCTCCATGATTATCTATCGAGGCTCCTACTATCCTGCCTGGCAATGACCTTCTATGCTCTTCTTTGGTAGCCATGAAAGCTGCATGTGGACCTCCAAACCCCATCGGAACACCAAATCTTTGAGAAGACCCTATAGCTATGTCAGCTCCAAACTCGCCAGGAGCTTTAATTAAAGTTAGGGCTAGCAGGTCTGTTGCAAAAATTGCTAAGGCTTTCTTATCATGTGCTTCTGAGACTATTGGTGTGTAATCGTCAAGACTGCCTTCTCCTGAAGGGTATTGGAGTATTATTCCAAAGTAATCTTGAGTTAAACTTTCTTTCGGAGAGCCAATTTTAATATCAATGCCTAATGGTTTTGCTCTAGTTTTGAGTACATTAATAGTTTGAGAAAAGCACCGTTCGTCTACAAAAAAAGTATTCGACTTAGATTTAGCTATTCGTTTAGATAGGGCCATTGCTTCAGCTGCTGAGGTAGCTTCGTCTAACAAAGAAGCGTTGGCTATTTCCATGGCTGTAAGGTCACATATCATTGTTTGATAATTAATTAAAGCTTCCAATCTGCCTTGCGAAATTTCGGGTTGATAGGGAGTGTAGGAGGTATACCATCCTGGATTTTCGAATACATTCCTAAGTACGACTCCAGGTGTAAAAGTATTGTAGTAACCTTGACCTATATAAGACCGATAGGATTCATTCTTAGAGGCAATCTTTTTTAATGCAAGTAAAGCCTCCTGTTCATTTTTTTCTGGGCCAACAGATAACTTAGAATCGAATAAAATATCTTCAGGTATAACACTTGTAATGAATTCATCTAGATTGTCATACCCTACTTTTTTAAGCATGGAGGCAATTTCTCTTTTACCAGGCCCTATGTGTCTTTTGCTAAAGAATTCTATATCAGGAGAATTGTTCTCTTTATCTGTCATCTCTTAGATTTTTAATCTTCTTGGGAGTTAGTATATTCTTCGGCCGTAAGAAGATTCTTTATACTTTCAATATCATTGGGTTGTATTTTAAAGATCCAGCCTTCTTCGTAAGGCGAGTTATTAATTATCTCAGGTTCGTCTAACAGCTTTTCATTTATTTCTAATACCTCGCCCCCGACAGGAGAATAGATATCTGAAGCTGCTTTAACAGATTCAACTACTGCAGCCTCTTTCTCAGGTTCAAGTTGCTGTCCAATTTCAGGCAGTTCTACAAAGACAATATCTCCAAGTAAATCTTGAGCGTAATCACTGATACCCACAGTAACAGTGCCATCATCTTCTAGTTTGATCCACTCATGACTTGCTAAGTATTTCAGATTATCTGGAGATTCACTCATAGTAATTCCTTAAAATATTTTTTCCCCTTCTTTAACAAATCTTGGTTTGCCTATTTTAGCCTCTAAAAGCTTACCGCGTACTTCCGTATAGCAAATTTCTTCATTTAATTTTGGCAATCTAGCAAGCGCAATGGACTTCTTTAGGGTTGGTGAATAGGTTCCGCTTGTCACAATCCCTTTGATAGTTCTTTCTTTATCTAGAAAGATAGCTTGTCCTGATCTTATAATTGCTCTTTCTTCTAGGAGAATTCCTACAAGGTGAAGGTTGTTGTTAGTATTTTTCTTCGCAAGAAAAGCTTCTTTTCCTACAAAATTTCTTTTTTTGTCTTTTAATGAAACAGTCCATTCCATGTTGCACTCTAAAGGAGAAATTGATTGATCCATCTCCGAACCGTAAAGGTTCAGGCCAGCTTCTAGTCTTAAGGTATCTCTAGCTCCTAGACCAATTGGCTTAGCGCCAGCATCTATAGCATCTTCCCACACCAGTCCTGCACGGTTATTTGGTAAAATAACTTCAAACCCCAATTCTCCTGTATACCCTGTTTTTGCTATGAAGATTTCATTTTCAAAGATACCTTGTTGTTTTTTCTTATTGTTTAAAGAGCCCAATGTGAGGGTCGGACAATTTAATAAAACTTTTTCAGATTGCGGTCCTTGAATGGCAAGCATCGATAGATCATTTCTTTCTCTCATCTTAATTTGGTATTTTTTTAAATGAGAAGATATCCACTCAAGGTCTTCTTTTCTCGTAGCACAATTTACTACGAACCTATACCCAAAAGGCATT
>Ga0206684_1001128_pt1 | contig 10221 bp, 8 predicted proteins | sample M210012015metaG_FD_155467 | JGI IMG/M metagenome (GOLD analysis project Ga0206684, IMG submission 155467) | Ammonia-oxidizing marine archaeal communities from Monterey Bay, California, United States - M2 100m 12015 | ecosystem: Environmental > Aquatic > Marine > Intertidal zone | place: USA...
CCTCACCTAGTCATTTTTGTTAAAGAATTTTCAAGAACAAAGATAGATTTTACGTTGCTTAAAACTAGGAGGGGTTTTATCATAAACAATTATGTGATGAATTTAACAGCAGGTTTAGGCGGAACTGTTGATAAATTAATCATAGCACCAGTACTAGGATTTGCATTATTAGGGAATTATTCGCTAGCTGCTCAAATGCTAACTATGATGATGATGTTTTCTGCGGTTGTTTACAAATATTTACTACCATTGGATGCAAGTGGAGAATCAAATAAAAAAATTCGTCAGATAGCATTAGTTATTTCAATAATTATAGCAATTCTTGGAGTAACTATCTTACCAAATGTAATTGATTGGTTATTTCCAAAATTTATTGATGCAAAAGATGCAATACAAATAATGAGTTTAGGAGTAGTGCCTGGTACGGTTTCTATTCTTTATGGATCAAAATTTCTAGGAATGGAGAAAAGTAAGATTGTGATGATCCCAAAATTAGTTTCACTTGGAATAGTTATTGGTGGTTTTCTTTATTTTGGACCGATATATGGCACTGTTGGATTGGCATGGGTTATAGTTACTGCGTTAACATGGGAATCAATTTTCTTGTTTATTATGAATAGAACTCTAAGGGCTTCATAAATTGTCTACAAAATTAAATATTGTTAACACATTCGAAAACTCTGCAAAAAAACCAATAATTTTTCTTGGGTTGATTGGGCTTGCTGGATTACTTCTAAGATTAATATATTTTCCATACGATATTCCGCTATTTGGTGATTCGCAAGGATATTTTTGGTATGCAATAGATATGAGCATACTAAACCAATTACCACCTGGTAATTCAATAGTTAATAATGGATGGCCGTCATTCCTTTCAATAATTTTTCAACTAATAGATTCAAATAATTTTCTAGATTATCAGAATGCACAAAGATTTACTGGAGTTATATTTTCAGTTGCCACAATTTTTCCAGTTTATTTCTTATGTTCTAGGTATTTTAAAAAAAGTTATTCACTATTAGGTGCTACATTATTTATTTTTGAACCAAGATTAATTCTAAATTCATTTAATGGTACACCAGAAAGTATGTACATTTTTTTGATGGCATTATTACTATTTCTTTTTCTATCAAATAATTTCAAGAAAATTTATTTAGCTTTTGCGGTTGTGGTATTACTCGCCACAACAAGATATGAAGGATTATTAATGATAATTCCAATATCAATAGTATTTTTTATTAGATTTAGAAAACAGAAAAAAGATTTAATAAAATATATCGTTTGTATATCAATTGTCATTTTAATTCTGTTCCCTATGGCATATTTAAGAAATGAAACTATTGGACAAGATGGATTCATCAGTCATATCTCACACGGTCCAAAATATTATCAATCGGAAATACAAGATAATAGTTCAGCGTTAGCAGATTTTATCTATCTTGGAAGTATTAATTTAGTTAAATATCTTGGGTGGATTCAAATCCCATCTTTCATAATTTTTGTTCCTTTAGGAATAATACTTATTTTTAAAAATATAGATTATAAAAAAATTACAATAATTTTATCAATACTAATAATGTTAATACCAGCGTTTTACGGCTATTCAAGAGAAATTCAAGATACAAAATATCTTTATGTTCTATATCCAATTTTTTGTGTATTAGCGTGTTTTACTTTTAAAATATTTCTTGAGAGATTTCGTAGAAAAAATTTAATTTTTTACATGATAATTGGAGGAATAATTTTATCATCGATTATTTTTGTAGAATGGAAATCAATAGATAATGAACATTATGCTGAAACACTTGAAATCTTTACAGAGATTGGGCAAAAAGAAATGAAAGTGAATACAGAATTATGGACTTATGGAGGAGAACTTGCTTATTTCTCTTGGGCTTCTTTAGATAATGTAGATGAATTTCCTATCTTACATAAAGAAATGCCTACATCGAAAATAACATGGACACCTCTTGACAAAAGAGGAGGAGTGCCAGAATGGAATGAACAAACAAAACAATGGGACGTAAATATAGATAAATTAAATATTAAAATAAAAGAATCTATAGAATATTATAATCCACAAATTAATAATTTAAAAGATTATTTTCGTGTACTGGAAAAACAAAAAATAACTCATCTACTTTTAGATGAAAATAATAATAGTCCACTAACTAATGATAAATTAAAATTTCATCTAAAAGATATGTTTAATCACGAAAATAAATATCCATTTTTGATTAAAGAATATGACTCTAAGGAAAATGGTTTTAATTACTATGTAAAATTATTTAAAATTGATTATAATTTGTATGATGAATGGATGAATGAAAACTAATCATTCATTTAGTTGTCTATTAAATTCTTCATAACTAATTTCAAAAACTTTTATTTTTAGTTTTTTAAATCCTTGGTTACTGGAATCAAAAATTTTATTGAAATTTAGAATGTTAAATTTCTTGATTGCAAATAGGTTGTATTATAAAAAATTTAAAACAATCATTCACGATAGGCATGACACGTAAAGCCCGAATAATTTTCTTTGATTAATTTTGGTGATAAATTGAACTCAGAACACCATTCTCTGATTTCTGTTTCTGTATGTCTCCACGAATATTTTGGATAATACCAATCAAAATTTTCCATATTAGATTCATAAAATCCCATAGATTCTTTCCAAAATAATTTAAAGATGTTTTGATAAATGAATCGTTGTAAATCATATTCACCTTTTTTAAATCCAAGTAGAGGAATATCTTCAGGAATAGTTATGTTGATTTTTTGATTATGTAAAGACTCAGCCAATTTTGTAATTGATTTGTTTGCTTCAAACGCTTCGTCTGGTGACATCTTAGAAACTAGATTTCGAATATAATCATCAGAAAATTCACGTAAAGGTGTCTTTACTTTATAGATGTAAAAAATTATCAACCCACCTTTTTTGAGTTTTGGATAGACACTTTTTAGCGCGTTTTTTGTACTTGGTGTATGATGTAAAACACCATTGCTAACTATCACGTCAAACGATTCATCAGGATATGGCAAATGATGTAAATCCGAATGCGAAAGTATTGGATTTTCCACAGAATTATTTAGTGTATTTTTTGCTCTATAAACTCCATTACCTATATCAACACCATGAAATTCTTTTGCTCTAGGAGCCCATAATCTAGATGAAGCTCCACTTCCAACACCTACATCTAATACAATCTTATCATTAAACAGAGATAGATCATCATCGGTCAAATCCATAGTTTCAATAACATCTTTTTTTATGTCATCATCAGAAAATTTATCAGGTTGACCAAAATTACTCTCGGTCCATTGATATGAAAAACATTTTTCAATATCATATTGTGGGTCGTCTGAATTTTCTTTTACAAATTTTGGAACACCGTTAATTATTGGATATTTTGTATCATTGTGGGTTAGATATGTGTCAGTTTCTTCTAAAGATTCATTTGTATACGGATCAACCCAAGATACGATTTTCATTTAGTTTCAATATAGAAAATGTCAATATTAACTTATAAAATAAATTCAAGCATAACTGAAAGCTCAGATAAACTATTTAATTCGAATATCTATGTGCCCGACTGTTTTTTATCAAACAATTCATTAAATTTCATATAATCTATTTCATAAATTTTGAATTTTAATTTTTTATAGCCTTGTTCATTTGAATCGAATACTTTTGTAAGATATGGATATTTTTTATCTGTAAAATAAATCTCATCTAAAAATTCATGATAATTAATGTCATCTGGTTTTTCATTGCTTAATATGTACTTAAGATCATATTCTTTACCTAATAAAATCATATTCTCTAAAGAATCACCTGTAACATTTATCCTGTTAACTATTTGACTTGTATCTATGCCACAATAATCACTAGTAAAATTAACTTCACAATTTTTAAAATTTCCTTTTGGATTATCAATTAACATTAATACATAGTAATCAAATGCATACCCCATCTCCCTTTGTAAATTTCCCGATAAATTATTTATAACAAATTTTGAAAATTCAATTTTTTCATTTTCTAATTCTAAATCTGGCTTATCATATCTTGCTGTAAACCAAATCGATAGAAGAAGAATAATAAAAATTATTATGACTAATGAAATATTCTTTTGTTTTTGTGAGAATGAAAACGTACTAAGACCATAATTAATAAATCTCTGAATAGTAATTGTTCCAAAAATTATTAAGAATGGATATATGTAATACAAATATCGTTTTTCTGCTATTATTGAAAAAATTAAGAATAATGATAATGATGTTAGTATAACAATCAACCAGTTAATTTTTATATATTTTTTTTTCTGATCAAACGCTCTAAAAGAGAAGAATATTCCTATGGGAACTAAAATTATTAAATATGGGAATAAAATTCTAGCTAAAGTCGAGTATACATTAAAAATTCCATTCACAACAAAAGTTTCTATGAATTCAAAAATACTATTTTGTTCTATGTATTCAGCGGCAGTTATTGGATTTTCTTTTACTTGAATACTTGTTAATTGTTCATATGAACCAGAAAATACTTTTCCAGTATATCCAAAATATAATGGATCACCATATTGATCTGCTCTTTGAATTAACATTGGGGCTATAATTATCAAGAATAAAAAAAGACCTATCGAAAAATTTCTAATTGTATTAAAGTCCTTTTTCTGAGTTAGAAAGTAAATAATTGTAATTATGATAAAGACGGTAATTCCATTAAACCTTGTCCACCAAACAAATGAAGCAAAAACTAATGAAATTATTATGAATTTTGATTTTTCATTAAGAATAAAATAAAATGCAATCAAAATCAAGAAATGATATAGTGGTTCAGTTAACCCAAATCCTGAATTATAGTTAAGATGTGGCTCAAATGCAAAAAGGCAAGCAACCACCAACGAATATTTCTCGTTAAAGAATTTTTTTCCTAAACAGTAAGCAATAGGAATAGTAACTAATGAAACTGATATTCCAACTATTCTAGAAATATTTGAATAGACAAGGATATCATTTGAATCAACAAGAGAAAAAAAGGGATAAAGAACTAATGACCAACCCGTACTTCTATGAGGATGTTGGGAAAAATCCCCATTTACATGTGCCACCGCATTTACCAAATAAGCTAATCCGTCACCTGTTATTGGAAGCGTGAAATCAATTGTGTGTAATTTTAAAAATAATGAAATTAGTATAATGCCTGAAAGATAAATTGAAATATACTTTTTTTCTGTTAAGAACTTTGATTCAAGAATTTTTTGTTTCATTTGCTAATCAGTTTTTTTACAATATCCAATCAATGAGAAGAAAAATGAAGACCACACTCTTTGAATTTTAATTTTTTTTGCACCTGTTTTTTTCATCATATCAAATAATTCATGTTTATGTAAAAAATCTTGATCAGCATAAGGCCAATATTTGTCTATTAAATTCAAACCTTTCATTATTCTATAAACAAAAAAAAGTGGAGAATAATATGCTGGAACAAAAATGATTAACGTTCCATTTTTTTTTACAATTCTAAACATTTCATTAACTGCCACTGATGGATTCATTCCTTCTAATCTAAAATGTTCCATTACTCCTTGATTAAAAACAATATCAAACTTATTGTTAGATATTGGAAGATGAAAAATATCTCCTAGAATATACTTCCCATCTAAAGATTGTTCTTTAAACAAAGATTGATTTTTCACCAAAGCATTTTTAGAAAGATCCATGCAAGTTAATTCAAATCCTTGTTTAGCTAAAGTTGCACTAGCCATTCCGCCTCCAGAACCAGGTTCAAAAATTTTACCTGACTTTGATTTTGATGCTTTTAAAATAGAACTAGTAAAAACCTTAGAAAAGTAATTGTTTATTAAAAATTCTTCAAATTTTGAAAAAAATGATTTGTGCTCTGCATCATAAAGACTGTCCCATTTTGGATTTTTTACGCGTTCCATTATTCTTACCATCTGACAAACTCCTTTATGATCTGTTTACTTAACGCATATCCTGTTTCTAATGGTTTCATTTTTGCTTCTCCGCCAATTCTTTTTGGTTCTCTTCCATCAATTTCTGCGATTTTTAAATTATATTTGCATGATTTAATACTCATCTGTTGTTCTAATGTCAAAAATTCTCCATCTAGATTTAGATTGATAAAAACATCCTTTTTGATTATCTTGAATCCAAATAAGGAATCAGTTAATTTTCCACCAAAAAAAACGTTTACTAAGAATGTAAACATTCTGTTTCCAAAAGCAGTGATTATAGTATCATCTTCACTAACGCCTTTCTTTCCAAATCGAGAAATCTGTACTATGTCACAATTTTCGTCTGACATTTTTTTAATTAATTTTGGAATATCATTTGGCTCTGCATTTCCATCCGGACTAAAAAATAATATATTTTCTCCCGATGCATGATTGACACCTTCACGATATGCATTACTTAGACCCTTACCAGTTTGTTGAATTACTTCAAAACCAAGATTCTCTGCTTCTTGTATTGTTCCATCAGTTGAATTTCCATCAATTAAAAACCATTCTTCTGCCCATACACGATCTATCTTTGTAAGAATTTCTTTTACTCCAATCACTTCGTTTTTAGTTGGAATAATTACAGAAGTTGTCATAAATTGTGGAAAGATTCTATAATAATATAAATTTCCATCAAAACACTAGAAGAACTCCTAATCCTGAGAACTCACAAACCAATCTATCGTTTGTTTTAACCCCTCATTGAAACTTGTTTTAGGCTCAAAATTTATTTTTCCTTTTGCACGATCAAAACTTACACATCTTCTTGGTTGACCATTTGGTTTTGATTCATTCCAAACAATCTCTCCTTCATAATCTAGAATTTCACAAATCTGTTTTGCCAAATAATTAATAGATATTTCCTCTGATGATCCAAGGTTTAAAGGAACATCATCATCATAATTCTTTGCAGCATCAACAATTCCTCTTGCAGCATCCTCTACAAATAAAAAATCTCTAGTTGGAGTACCATCGCCCCATACTTCAACTTGCTTCAAGTCATTTTTTTTAGCATTAAAAATTTTTAAAATCAAAGCTGGGATAACATGTGAGCTTGATGGATCAAAATTATCGTTTGGTCCATAAAGATTTGTAGGAATAACTACAATTGATTTAAAATTATACTGTTCACGATACGCTTTAGATTGCACCAATAACATTTTTTTTGCCAATCCATATGGTGCATTTGTTTCTTCAGGATATCCTTCCCAGATGTTTTCTTCTAAAAAAGGAACTTGAGCAAATTTTGGATAACTGCATATCGTTCCAAGAGCAATGAATTTTTCTACCTCTGCAATTTTTGATTCGTGCAGTAATTGTGTACCCATAATTAAATTATCATAAAACAATTCACCTGGTTTTTCTCTGTTTAATCCAATTCCTCCTACATGAGCTGCAAGATGAAAAACAACGTCAATATTTTCTAGCACTTTTTTGCAATTGTCTACATTTCTTAAATCATGATCACGTGAGGATGGAACAAATACATTGTTAACTCCACTATTTTCTAAATTTCTCACAACATGTTTTCCAAGAAACCCATTACCTCCAGTAACAAGAATTCTTTTCTCATCTAATTCCATATCATAATCAAAATTCAATTCCTTAAGGATTTTACTATTATTAAAGAGAATTCTTAAGAAATAAAAGAGACAAACTATTGAAAAGTTTAAAATGAATCTTAAGAATAAAAGAGTACTAGTTACTGGAGGAGCTGGTTTCATAGGATCTGAAGTTGTATCGCAATTACTAGAAAAAAAATCACTTGTTACGGTATTGGATAATTTTTCCTCAGGAAAAAGGCAATACCTACCAAAATCTAAACAACTTAAAATCATCAAAGGTGACATTAGAGATGAAAAAATTACTGCTAAAGCGATTAAAGATCAAGAAGTAATTATCAATTTAGCTGCATTACCATTCATACCTGATTCATTTCATCACCCAAGCGATTTTTTTAGTGTAAATACCATGGGAAGTGTTAATGTCTTATGGAATGCAATCAATGCTAAAACACCTGAACTATTCATACACATTTCAACTAGTGAAGTATATGGTTCGGCTCAAAAAACTCCAATGGATGAGAATCATCCTACTGCACCACATTCAACTTATGCTGTTAGTAAATTAGCTGCTGATAGATCTGCTTTCACTCTGTACAAAGAAAATGGATTTCCAACTGTAGTTATCAGACCATTCAATTCATACGGTCCTAGATTCACCGAACCATACATTATCCCAGAGATAATGAGCCAACTCTTGAAAGGTACAAAAGAACTAACTCTAGGTAACGTAAACACATCACGAGACTTTACATTTGTTCAAGATACCGCAGATGGAATATTACGATGCATTGATAATAAAAAAGCGATTGGTGAAATAATTAACATTGGATCTGGAACTGAAATATCAATATTAAATTTAGCAAAGAAAATATTAAAAATTTCTAAAAAGAAAATTCCTATCAAATATGATGAAAGTAGAGAAAGACCATATGATGTTAATAGATTAATCTGTGATAATAAAAAAGCAAACAAATTATTAAAATGGAAACCAAAAGTTTCGATGTTAGATGGTTTAACACGAAGTTATGAGTGGGCTAAAAAAAATAAAGTTGTATTTAACGCTCCATTTAGTAGATGGTATTATAAAAAATGAATTCTTTTTTTGGAAACTGTGAGATAGTCATTCAATAATTATGAAAATTTTAGTTACAGGCGGTGCGGGATTTGTCGGAAGTCATTTAGTTGACAGACTATTAGAAGAAAATCATGAGGTAACAGTTTTAGATTTATGGGAAAGCCAAGATGTAAGTCGTCATAATGGTGATTCACGTTATCATTTTGTAAAAGGTTCTGTGCTTGACGACAACATTATTCCATCACTTGCAAAAGACAAAGATCGGATAGTTCACATGGCTGCTATTTTAGGTACAAGTGAATCAATCACAACATACGATGTTGAACAAGTGGCCCTAGTCAATGTGATTGGTACCATTAAGATACTTAAAGCAGCAAAAAAATTTAGTGTTCCAAGGGTAGTTTTTCCCACTTCACCAGATGTGGCTTGGTTAAATCCTTACTCTATTACAAAACAAACAACTGAAAAATTTAGCCAATTTTTCAATAAAGAATATGGTGTTGAAACCATTGCACTAAAGTTTGGTAAAATTTATGGGCCACGTGAGCGTTGGTCAGATGCTTCGGTAGGATCACCATTCAATTATCAATTTCTAATACCAACCATTCTAATCGAAACACTTCGAAATAACATAGTAAAAATTTATGGTGATGGTAATCAAAAATCAGAATATATCTTTGTTTATGATGTGATAGAATCATTTGTTAGGGCTTTACAAACTGAGAAAAATCTAGGTGGTGAAATCATACACGTTGGAAGAAATAAAAATTATTCTGTAAACAACATTATTGAAACAATTGAAAGATGCTGGAATAGAGAAATCAAAAAGGAATACGTAAAAATGAGAGTTGGGGAAATTCCACTTGAAATTGTTTTAGATAATAAAAAGTTAAAAAATCTCTTAGATTATGAACTTAAATGGGATCTAACAAATGGATTAAAGGAAACCATTGGATATTACGAACAAGCATTCAAAAACTTGGAATGATTTTACAACAAGGGATATTAAATTTTAGAAACAAGGTAATTGTAGATGGTGATAAAAGTTCTAGCAATTGGCGATATTGGAAATTATTTAGTAACAATAAGTAAGTATGTAAAAAAATCAAAAATCCATATAATAAACTTTCCAAAAGATGGAGCTGGGAAATTCACCTATGACGAGAATTATGAATTATTTGAAAATTACAAGGTAGTAGATCAAGTAAAAAAAATTAATGAAATAAAGAAAAATTATGACTTAGCATTGGTAATGGGAACTGGAGAAAGAATCGCATACTTGGCAGATCTAAATTATATTACTTACTATGTAGGACGTGATATCGATGCACCAAGATTTATCAAAAATTCTAAAGAACCATGGTATAAGGAGCAGTTACATAGATTAAATTTTCTTGAAAGAAGTTTTTACAAAAAAACATTTGATTTTGCAATTACACATGTTGCACCAATTTGGGTTTTTGAACATCTAAAAAAATATTCAAAAAAGTGCTTTAAGATGGATCGTAAGCCAATTGATCTAACATTATTCAAAAAAACACCGGATGCATTACCA
>Ga0206684_1001133_pt1 | contig 10193 bp, 10 predicted proteins | sample M210012015metaG_FD_155467 | JGI IMG/M metagenome (GOLD analysis project Ga0206684, IMG submission 155467) | Ammonia-oxidizing marine archaeal communities from Monterey Bay, California, United States - M2 100m 12015 | ecosystem: Environmental > Aquatic > Marine > Intertidal zone | place: USA...
GGTGCTGGCGGAAGAGTTGATGCGCTTAGGCAAGGACTTTGATTTTGCCTTCGCTCCTGGGGCAACCCATGGCTGGACACGCCCAACCCACTACGCTCGCTACCTATTTGGCAAGCTCGTAGCTCACTTTGATCGGTATCTGGAACCGGGTCCCCAATAGTTTTCTCACTTCGCCAGTAAGCTTAATTATTAATTAAAATGTATTATTCTGTATAAAATTGTTTCTATTAAATATATATTCAAGTCTCGCTTAGTGAGTTAAACCTTATAATTAAATCGTTATGGAATAAAAAGTATGAAATACCAACCAAAATTGCTTTTAGCCCCTTTATTTTTAATCCTTCTTCTAACTTTATACCAAAAATTCAATAATGAAAAATTCCAAGAAATGCCAATTCCAAATGCAAGGATGCAAGTTGGAGAGGAAGAAGATCCAAATGCTCGCCTGGAATTTGAATGGTTGCGTACAAGAGACCCTCAAACAAATGAGATCCCAGAAAATATTCGCCTTAAGGAAATTGACTTTGTTAAAAATGTTCCTAATCGTAATCAAGTTTCGATGAAGAATGTTCAAGGTGGTGCATCAAATTTGAAAACATTAAACTGGGATCGAAGAGGCCCTTATAATGTTGGTGGGCGTACTAGGGCTATGGCACTTGATGCTACAAATGAGAGTATTATAATTGCCGGTGGAGTTTCAGGCGGTATGTGGAAGTCTGTTGATGGAGGGGCAACTTGGAAGAAAACTACTAAACCAGAACAGCTTCATAGTATTACTGCTGTAGCTCAAGACACTCGTACGGGACATACTTCTACTTGGTATTATGGTACTGGAGAATTAAGCGGCAATTCTGCTTCAGCTAATTTTAGTGCCTGGTATAAAGGCAATGGAATTTACAAATCTACAGATAATGGCGAATCCTGGACTAGCCTAACAAGTACGGCCTCAAATAAACCTCAATCATTTGTTAACACTTTTGATTATGTCAATAATGTTATAGTTAATCCTTTGAATGGATACGTCTTTGTTTCTGGTGTATATGGTCTCAGACGAAGTAAGGATGGTGGAACAACATGGGATTCCCTTTTAGACTCTGAGGCATTAAATGCTTATTACACAGAAATAACGATGAATTCAAAAGGAGTGCTTTACGCTGCTTTAAGTAGCCGTGGTATATTTAGATCTGCCGATAATGGAGATACTTGGACAGATATTACACCAAGTTCATTTTCTGTAGTTGGTCGTACGGTAATTGGGCATGCACCTTCCGATGAAAACACAATGTATGTAATAAGTTATTCAAGTTCAACTTCACATCCACTATGGAAGTATACCTATTCATCTGGAGATGGCTCAGGTTCAAATGGAACTTGGACAGATCTTTCACTTAATATTCCTGCGTTTGGCGGAAGAGTAGGTGATTTTGATTCTCAAGGTGGCTATGATTTGATTATAAAAGTGAAGCCAGATGATCCAAATTTTGTGGTCATAGGTGGTACAAATGTATATCGGTCATCCGATGGTTTTAGTACTACATCAAATACTAAATGGATTGGTGGTTATGCAACAATTAATAATGTATCAATGTATGACAATCATCATCCAGATCAACATGGCTTTCTTTTCTTGCCTTCAGATCCAAATACCGCATTTTCTAGCCATGATGGAGGTATCAGTAAAACTACAGCTATTAAAGATGATGCTGTTGTTTGGACATCTTTAAGTAATGGTTATTATACGACACAGTTTTATCATGTAGCTATTGATCAATCAGGAACTAAGCCTGATTTAATCATCGGTGGTATGCAAGATAATGCTACTTGGAAATCAAACGTCAATTCTGAAACTCACGTCTGGGTGAATGATGGTACTAGCGGTGATGGTGCTTTTTCTGCTATCGCATTCAATGCACAAGCTGATGTTTGGTCCTCTCAAAAGGGAACTTCATATCTATACGATTACCGGAATCCTTTTAATTATAGTTATGGATACTCATGGGTCTATATGTACCCTACGGCGGCAACAGGTCAGTTATTTATCAATCCATTTATTTTGAACCAGGCTGATGAAAAGATACTTTTCTATGCTGGAGGTTCCACAATATGGAGAAATAATAATATTGATATTTCTAGTTTTGCAACAGCTAACGCATATTATGCAAGTGATCCATGGGATCAATTAACAAATGCTGCATCAGACGGTTCAATTAGTGCCTTGGCAACAACAACAACTAGTCCAACTAATCGCTTGTATTATGGAGATAATAAAGGAATACTACGGAAACTAGATAACGCTAATTCTGGAAATGGAAGCCCTACTGATATTACTGGTTCTTTATTTCCTACTGGTGCTTACGTAAGTAATATTGCAGTAAATCCAGAGGACGGTGATGAGCTAATCGCCATCTTTTCAAATTATAGTGTAAAAAGTATCTGGCATTCTGATGATGCTGGAGCAACATGGAGTGATATTGGTGGAAATTTAGAAGAGAATAGCGATGGTTCTGGAAGCGGTCCGTCAGTTCGTGCAGCACTAATTATAAAATTTAAAAATACTCAAATGTATTTTGTTGGTACATCAACGGGTCTTTATTCAACTACAAGTCTCAATGGCGCATCGACTACATGGGTTCAAGAATCTGCAGAATCAATTGGGAATGTGGTGGTGGATGGATTGGTTGGTAGACAAAGTGACGGTTACATTGCTGTGGCTACGCATGGTGCAGGTGTTTTTACAGTGAACTTTAATTCTACCCCAGTATTAGAAGCGATGAGTGATATAACAGTTTTAGAAGATGGAGTTTATGAAGTAAATCTTAGGGCCACTGATGCTGATGGAGATGCGATTACATATTCCGCAAAATCTGATCCAAATACAGTGAATGCAGAGATAATAGTAGAGTACGATATGCTTAAATTGACACCTAATGCAAACTGGAATGGGGTAGCTACCATCACAGCTTATGCTTCCGATGGGACTGCAATGGATTCAACAACATTTAAGCTTACGGTAACCCCAGTAAATGATATTGATGCGGTTGCCGATGTAACCATTGATGAGGATCAATCCACAGAAGTTACTTTAACTACAACTTTTACTGGAACGTCTACATTTACAGCAGCTTCAGATACAAACCTTACAGTTACTGTAGCATCTGATAAACTAACCATCACTCCAAAAGCGAACTGGAATGGTGTTGCGTCTATAAAAGCATATGTTTCAGATGGAACTTATAAGGATTCTACTTCATTTGATTTAACAGTTACTCCAGTGCAAGATGCACCTAGTGCTTTTGAATGGGTGACTAGCAATGTAGCTTTTGATACAATTAATATTAATGAATCCAACCTTGCTGAAACTTATGATTTGCAATGGTTAGAAAGTACGGATGTGGATGGTGATACTATAGATTATCTTATATATGCTCAAGTAGGTCTTTATTCACCATCAGAAGAGATTTATGATACGACCAGTACATTGGTGCCTCTTACTTATCAGGAACTTTTAGAAAATGTCTTTGAACCTTTTCCTATGCTTCCAAGAGTTTCAGTTAAGTTTAGTGTAATAGCCACAGATGGTATAGATACAGTAAAAATAACGGGGGATGATAGAAGTATTCTTGTTAACCGTTATGACTATTTAGCACTTGATATGGAAGGTGTTCCAAATGAATTCACCTTACATGAAAACTATCCTAATCCATTTAACCCAACGACGACACTTCGTTTTGATGTACCTGAAGTAAGTGATATAACCGTTACTATATTCAATATGCTTGGGCAAAAGGTAAGAACATTTAATTTGAACAATACTCCTGCAGGTTACCATTCAGTCAAATGGAATGCAAGGAATGATTATGGAGATCCTGTTGGTGCAGGTGTTTACTTATACCAACTTCAAGCAAATAAGTTTATTAAAACAAGGAAGATGGTATTGCTCAAATAAACGCATAAGTGCCATAAATGGAACTTATATAACATATAAGCATATTATATATTGAACTAAGGAGGTTTACGCATGAGGCGTAGCCTCCTTTTTTTTTACAAAAAAATAAGGATATCAATATGCTTAAAAACAAAAAAGAAACAATTTCAGCAGTTGCATTAGCAGCTATTGCATTTACTGCTGTGATTATTAAATCCAACACAATGAAACCAAATGCTGAAAATGATAACATAACATCTATTCCAGAAATTTCAATGGAAGAATTAGTTTTCATTGATCCAGTAATGCCAGAAGTAGAATTAGTTGAAGAGAAAATTGAATTAGAAAAAGTTGAAAAAAGTCTAATTCCATTAATGCCAAAACGAATGACTTTTGGACAAGCATTTGCCATGGCCAGAACAGAATTCGGATCTGGATCATTATTTACCTGGAATGGCACTACTTATACGACAAGTTATGCTGAAGAGTTAACCAAAGATAATATACTACAACCAGATTCAGGCAATGTAAATATCGTCTTAAATACCACTCTGAAAGGAAAGAAAGGAGAAGAGTAGATATGGAATATATCATGGAAAAATTTGAATATATTTTATTATTGGCTGCCTTAGGTGTTGTGATCTATTCACAGCTTCAAATTGCAACTAAAATAGATAATAAGCGTATTTGAATTACATATGATGATTAAAGTCAAGCATGCTAAACTTTGAAGTTGAATAACAAGGTTGGCTGTTTAATATGGATTGTTTAGCGTGTTTGGCTTTATTTGTTTTATAAGTAAATTATTTTAGAGATTATATAATTATAAAAGAGCAGTAAAATATTATTTAATAGAGTTGGTAAGGAATAGATTTATATGAGTCTAAATTTGATTATTTATGCAATATTTGTTTTGTTAATAGCGTTAACAATTCATTTTCTTGAGAATAAGTATCCACTAGAAAACATTAAACGAATTTCTACGATAAAATTTGATTTTATTGTTATTACAACTTCAACTCTATTAGTGTTTTTTATAATGGACCATTTACTCAATGAGAAGATTGTCTCCTTTATTCATAGTTTTGTTGGCTTAGGTGGTAATATTAATTCATGGCCACCATGGATGCGTTTAGTTTTGGCCTTAGTGGTTGGTGACTTTGGTTATTATCTAGTGCATAGGATGATGCATTTACCCTTCTTTTGGAATACACATCGATTTCATCACTCGATAGTAAAGATATACTGGTTTTCAGGATTAAGAACTTCTTTCTTGAATTCATTGATTATTCGTATACCTTATTTAGTTGGGTTTCAAATATTTGAGGTGGGATACAAAGAACTCTTAATTGCAAGCATTCTCCTAATAATTGTTAACTTTTGGATTCATGCTAATCTTAAATTGAGGGTAGATAATTTTCTTTCTTATTTTATTATCACGCCTAGATTTCATAGACTTCATCACGTAAATGATGAACAAGTAGCTGGAAATAATTTTGGAAATATTTTTTCTATATGGGATCATTTATTTGGCACTGCCATAATAGATGAATCATGGGATAAATCCGAAAAGGGAGAGATGCTTGAATGGAGAGAAGTCTACAGGCAAATAATAGGATTCTAAACAATTATTTACTCTCTTAATGTAATAACATTGATTCATTAATTGATAAATGACAAACAAAAGTTTATATGCAAAATTTTATTGATCAAAAAATTAGTCTTGAAGAGCCGGGTCATAGATATGTTTTAGAAGAAGACCCTAATTTTGAATTTAAAAGTGTTACAGGTGTAATAAGTAATTACTTTGAACCATTTGTAAAACATGATGTAGCTAATAGACTTGTAACAACCAGTCCAAAATATATGGGTAAGGACCCCAATGAGTTAATTGCTAATTGGGATGCAGCGAGAGATTATGGAACAAAAGTTCATAATGAAATCGAATTATACCTTAATGAAAATTCAAAGCCTGAGGCAATTGAGTCTTTTGCTGCAATTAAATGGTTGGAACAATTCGATACGAATCCTGACTTAAAAATTTATCCAGAAGTCATAGTTTATAGTAAAGAATTAAAAATTGCAGGGAGCATTGATATCTTGCTATACAATCAATCAACAAAAAATTATGAGATTATTGATTGGAAAACGTCAAAATCTATTGATAAAACTTCATACGGTGGAAAAATGGGGACACATCCTATTACAAGCCATCTAATGGATTGTAAATATGTTCATTATTCAATTCAATTATCATTCTATCGGTATTTACTTGAAGAATATTATGGTTTGAGAATCAAGAATCAACTAATCGCTCATCTTAGTGGTAACAGTTGTACAATGCATACAGCTAACTATTACCAAAAAGAAGTAGTGAATATTTTGAGTAAAAACAGATAATAGAAATGAAAAATATTTTAGCAAGAGGTGGGATAGAATTTTTAGCAGTTTTTCTTGGCATAGCGCTTTCTTTGTGGGTGGATGATTATCAAGAAGAGAAAGAGATAAGAGTTAGGTTAATGGATGATTATAAGAAAATTCATTCAGAAATAAAGGAAGATATCTTACTTATAGATACTCTTATAACTAGAACTAATGAACTTTTAGACACTGAACTTTATCTAATGAAAGTTTTAGATAGAAAAGAGAAATTTGATTTTGATACTGTAGTTTCAATTATTACAAATTTGGTTGCCCCAACATTCTTTGGAAATATATCTGCATATTCTTCATCGGTCACTAGTGGAAGATTTAATATGTCGACAGAAGATGAAATCACTCAAAAAGTTTCAAAATTATATGAACACTATTATAAACGATTAGTACTGAATGGAGATTTAATTGATCAACGTTCTGAAGCTTTTGACCGGGAACACGCTTTAGAGTTTTTTAAACCAGGTTATAATGCCGCCAATATTGACACTGCATCAATTAAAAAATATTTTTTTGGAAATAGATTCCATAATGGTTTATTATTATACCATGATTTTCGCAAACGAAACTATTTAGCACGTCTTAACGATACCAAAATTATTTTATCAGAAACTGATTCAATTTTTAATTTATTTTTTGAAAAAAACGAGAAAAATTTATAATAACTAGTATTAGAAGAGGAATTAATAATGAATAATCCCAAACGCTCACTTAATCGATCATTCTATAATAAAATATTAATAGTAATGATACTAGGCTTCTCATTTTCCTATTCTCAATCACTTCAAGATATTATAGAAGGTAATCACCGTTCTTCAAAAAATAAAGCACGTGATGAATATAGAAGTCCTTTAGAAACATTACAGTTTTTTGGATTAAAAGATAATATGACTGTTGTAGAAATTTCCCCTGGCGGTGGATGGTATCAAGAAATTTTAGCTCCTTACTTAAATAAAAAGGGGCAATACATTAGTGCTACTTATGACCCTGATTCTGATGAGCAAAGAATAAAAGATAGGTATAAAAGCGAGAGAGATAGATTAAATGCAAAAAAAGGATTATATGGTAATGCAAAGATGGTTGCATTTAAGGGTAATGCTTATGGAGAACCTTCTTCAGCTGATATGATATTAACTTTTCGTAATTATCATAATTGGGTAGGTAATACAGAATTTGAAAAATTAAGAGCCATGTTTAATACACTTAAGCCAGGTGGTATACTTGGTGTTACTGATCATCGAAGTAATTCAATAGTTGATAAAAAAGGATACACGTGCGAACCTTGTATGATTAAAGATGCTGAAGCTATTGGTTTTATATACGTTGGTTCTTCTCAAATAAACTCCAATGCAAAAGATACTAAAGATTATCCTGGTGGAGTCTGGAACCTACCGCCGACACTTTCTAAAAATGGATTAGATAAGTCAATATTGAAAAAGAAACAAAAAGAGCTTAAAAAAATTGGTGAAAGTGACCGCTATACTCTCAAATTCATTAAGCCAAGCCTTTGAATTAAAAGATAATAAATTTACAACTTTTGACATTTAGGACAAAAGTGTGTGCCACGTTGACTAACAAAGATCTTACGAATAATAGTATCACATTTTGGACAGCTTTGACCTTGCTTACCAAAAACATTTAAATAGTTTGCAAATTCACCTTTAGTTTTATTTCCTGGTGAAAAATTAATAATGGTAGTTCCATTAAATTTTATTGATTTTTGTAAGATTATTGGAATGGCATTAAATAATCTTTTTATTTTAATACCACTAATCTTATTACAGGGTTTTTCTGGGTGTATTTTGCTTTGCCATAATACTTCATCTACATATATATTTCCTAATCCAGCAATAAACATTTGATTTAATAACTTTGGTTTAATCATACCTCTTGATTTAGCTAGGGTAGTTTTTAAATATTTATAATTGAATGATGAATCAAATGGTTCTGGACCTAATCTATAATTGAGGATACTTAAATCTTTAAAAAAATAAATACGACCGAATTTTCTGTAATCTTTAAAATAAATTTTTGATTTATTCTTGAGATTGATTAATGCAGTAAAATGATTTGTGTTATCAGTTTTATTACACCCAACTTGTAATTGCCCAGTCATACGCAGATGAATACATAAGTGACCATTAGATACATCTATAACTATGTATTTACCTCTTCTCCAGACCTTAGATATTTTTTGATTAGCTACATGCTTATTTAAATCATTAGAAGAGTGAGTCTCAAAGACTTTCTCATAATTATTTAAATAATCAATTGAATGGATGAACTGGTTTAATAGATATGGCTTGAAGTGATTAACAACTGATTGAACCTCAGGTAATTCTGGCATTAATCTGTAATCAGTCTAAGGTATTACATTTTATCTTTTGATTTGCTATCACTTTTAAGTGTAAAGCCTTTAGCAAAAGCTTTATCTGAAAATAGCATAGAAAATTTATCTTTGGACTTATTTACTTTTTTCAAACAACCTGGACAACAAAGATCAACTGAAAGACCTTCAACCATGGTTTTTCTCATGTCTTTTGCTTTGTGATGATCATGCCCTGGACTATCACCGGTGATAGGGCAACTAGTTTGTTCATATTGATTTGTTAATACTAATTGAAAGTTAGAAGCCTTTGAGAATTTTTTTGGTGATTCATCAAAGTCCATTTTACATCCAGCACAACAAAAATAAACTTTTCCATCTTTATACGCACTGCTTTCATCTAGGTCAATTTCATCGCCAGTAACAACACATTTAATAGCGGGTGGTGTTTTAGAGGTTTTTTCTTGCGCAGTAAGAAAAAATAAAGAACCCAACAGAATAAATAATATTTTTTTCAAAGTAACTCCTAGTTTACATAATAGCGATATAAACGATATATATATATATTGAACTTAATATAATTTATTTTTTATCTAGTAATAAATTGAAAATATTTATTTTTTATTATTTAAGCCTGGCACTTCAGTTTTAGATTGTTGAATGGAAAAAAACGCAATTCTCTTTTTTTGTATATACTTTTTTGCTTGTAGTTCAAAAATTAATATTGAACCGGATTCAAATTATGTTGTTCCAGCTGAGAAAAATTACAGAAAATATTTTAAGAGCAATTATAATAATTTAGATCCACTAGAAGGTATTTGGACTGAATATGTTGTGGGTACATTATATGAGGATGGTAAAGTAATAGAACGCAAAGAGATTCCTAAACGAGCTAGATGGATTATTATTAAAAATGGGTCATCATATAAAATATTAAATCAATATGGTGAACAAAATAAATATGTAGCTTCATTTAAGCGTGGTAAGATAAAAAATTATTATACTTTTGATTGTTTAATAATTAAAACTAAAGATCGAATAAATGTAGAAGCTCAACTTATTGATGATACAACAATCGAGATGTCTTATAATGCACCCAGAGGAATATTTGAAGAAAGTTATAAAGAATTTATGTTAGTTGATTTGCCTGAAAGTAAACAAAATAATTTAGAATTATATTGGCAATTTAATTGGCTAAAGACTTTTCCGATCGAATTAGATTAATATTAATTGAGTATTTAGATGTCAAAAAATAACTTAAATAAATTTTCAAGAAGATTATTTATCAAATCAGGTTTAGTTGGATTAAGTACGCCATTACTTTCTAAATCTTTTGATTTAAAATTAGATAAAGTTGAGCCACCTTTATCCACTTCAGATAATGATTGGAAATCAATAAGATCTCATTTTATCATTGATAAAAATATTAGTTATATGAATAATGCAAGTTTAGGCATGCCACCTCTAAGTGTAGTTCAATCTATAAATAAAGGTTACCAATCAATTTCT
>Ga0206684_1001139_pt1 | contig 10179 bp, 8 predicted proteins | sample M210012015metaG_FD_155467 | JGI IMG/M metagenome (GOLD analysis project Ga0206684, IMG submission 155467) | Ammonia-oxidizing marine archaeal communities from Monterey Bay, California, United States - M2 100m 12015 | ecosystem: Environmental > Aquatic > Marine > Intertidal zone | place: USA...
AGAGTACGACTCCCTTTCGACCCGGCCGAACCGCATAAAGATGGATGAGCCTCAAGGCTGCACTACTCATCATGATTCCAGGCAGATCATTATTGCGAAACACCGCAGCCTGTTCTAGCGAACCCATGCACATGATGACCTGCTTGGCTCGAACCTTAAACAGGCGCCGCCCACCGACCACCCCCAACCAGTTATCTGCAAACCAGCCATTACAAACTGCATTCGTCTTGATATCTATTAAAGCGTGACCCTCCACATTGTCTATTAGCTGCTGACCAACGGCCATGCACCTTAAATTATCCAAAGGGAATTCTGTGTAATTGAGGGATCCGCCAAGTTCGGGGTTTTCATCAACCAGTAATACCTTTGCTCCCGCAGCTGCGGCGGTAGCTGCTGCCGACAAGCCCGCCGGACCGCCGCCAACCACCACTACATCAAAGAAACAATACTGTTTGTCATAGCGAGCTGGTTCAAACCCGGCATCTATTCTACCCAGGCCAGCATATTTCCTTATCAGGCGAGCCCATAACTGCCAGATACCCTTCGGCCTGAAAAAAGCCTTATAGTAAAATGCAACAGGTAAAAACCTGGACAGATAACCCAGCCATGCAAACCGATCCCTATCCAGGGAACCGCTGACATTTTGCGCAGACACCTGCAGATCGGCGGTAATGCGATGCACATCGGCTTGAGCATTCGGGTTAGCGGGCAGCTGTACCAGCGTATTCGCATCCTGGCCAGCCATGGTCAGGACACCACGGGGCCTGTGATATTTAAAACTTCGACTGAGCAACCACTGATCACTGGCGGCAAGAGCGCTGGCTACAGTGTCGCCTGAAAAACCAGTGAACCGCTTTCCATCAAAGCTAAATCTGACTGTTTCCTGCCTTTGCAGTCTCAGTCCATAAGGTGGCGGTAATCGATTGTCACTCACCTTGACCACCCTTGTCACGGGACGCAGAGGCAGGCGAGTCATCTCGTTGTTTATAGATGTCGCTGCACGGAAAACTTCGGAGAATTTCGTCGCTAACAGTGTTACGTTCAACTAAAAACCAGTAAGAAGTTGGCAGATGACACCACCATTCAATGACCAACCCTGCATTATTTTCATCAAAAAAAACATGTTCAGCCCAGTCCCTGGCAGAACAACTGATCTGATCTGGCTTGGCATGATACTCACCACCATATAGGAATTCTGAGATATTCCTGAGGCCATTCAACGGACAGCAAAGTTGCTTCATTTTTCTTCCCTTAATGACTCGCGGCGGTAGAACCCGCTTCATTTATTTGCTCGAATCGATAAAATCGCTCCAACTCAAAGGGTTTTATGAGGTCAGGTACTCGACCGGTGGCCACCAGTTCCGCCATCGTTTTACCGCAGATAGGTGTTGCCTTGAAACCCCAAGTCCCCCATCCCGCGTCCAGATAGTAGTTTTTAATCGGGCTCAGCCCCATTACAGGACTGTAGTCAGGCGTCATATCGGTGGTTCCTGCCCACTGCCGTAATACTCGCGCCTGCGCAAGAAAAGGAAACAGCTCCAGCACAGCACCAGTCAGCTTTTCTCGTTGTTCAAGCGTCGCCCGAGTACCGTAGAGTGGGTAGGGATCTGAGCCTCCACCGATGACAAATTCACCCCGAGAAGTCTGATGAACATAGACATGAACATGGGGAGAGCTGACGTGAGGCGTCAACACGGGTTTATAGGGTTGGGTCACCATGGCCTGGAGCGGGAAAGAATGTATCGGCAACTGCAGTCCTGCCATCCTGCCGACGGTGGAACTGGCTCCGGCAACAGCCTGAACGACTGCAGCACAACGAATTCGCCCACGATTGGTATGCACACCCACAACCCGCCCCTGGTCTATGTCAATACCCTGGGCCTCGGTAAGCTGGTGTAGCTCCACACCGCGCTGGCAAGCCCCGCGAGCATAACCCCAGACAACGGCGTCATGACGGGCGGTGGCACCATCTTCGTGCCATAAGCCGGCCAGAATAGGAAAACGGGCATCCTCAGACATTCTAAGGCTGGGAACAATTTCCCCGATGGTTTTTCGATCAACCAGCTCAGAGCGTACACCTAAATGCTTATTCACCTCAGCGCGCCACCTGAAATTACGAATAGCGGCATCACTATGCGCCAGGGTGAGTTGACCCCTATTTTCCATCATAATGTTATAGTCAAATTCGTTGCTTAAGCCTTGATACAACCTGACCGAGTCTCGATAAAAGGACACACTCTCCGGCGTTAGATAATTGGAACGGATCACCGCGGTATTACGCGCGGTATTACCGCCTCCCAGATAACCCTTATCAATTAGAGCGACGTCTGTAATACCATGATATTTTGCAAGATAGTAAGCAATACTGCTGCCATGCCCACCAGCACCAATGATAACCACGTCATAATGCTGCTTCAGCTTTTTGCTCGGTGTAAAATGATGCTGTGCCGGATAGCGCTTACGTAGGCCGTATTTTAATAGTCCAAAGGGCACCTGTAACTCCCTGATTGATAGGCTTATAAGAGACTCACCTACGGGCACATCAAACATTTACACCGTAACGGTAACTTATTAGAAGTCTAAATTGTTAAAATTCTGGTGTCCCCTGTTAATCACCAGCGCCTAATCTTGACTGTATTGACGTGGGCACTAGCATCTTGGCCGCTAATTCGACCAGATCAGACCAGAGCGCGTCCTCCACTAAGATACCCGCAACCAGTGATGCCTCAAAATTAGCCTGCATCTCAGCCGCCTCGATCTTTTTTATGGGCTTGCCCAAAGCAGGCAACAACTGCGCCTGGTAATCGGAAACCGCCTGTTGCGACGACGAGCAGTAGACAAACAGTTGCTCAGCCCGCGCCGCGTCAACCTCTCCTAGCTCAAATCTGTAAACCCGGTAACTCGGTCGAGCATCTGAATTTACCGGGACGACATCCAGTAAATGCAGGGAATTATAATCAACACCATCCCACCAGCTGGCACCACAGGCGATCCCACGATGGCAGAGGTTAACAAGGTGCTGCAACACCAGGATTCGTTGCTGACAGCCAACGATGGCGACCTGCCCCACTGGCACCGAGAGCGACTTTACATAAGCCAGGTCTGCTGCAGAACGAAGGCATAGCAAACTGCTCAGGCCCCGACCATCGATAACAGCAACACCCTGACCCTCCTCAATTAACCTCACTGCCTTATGCTGCTGCAGACCTTGTCCGGAGAGCGCCTCGGCCAGCGCTTCAAGCCCATCTAGTCCCCACATTTCGGCACAGACAACTAACTGGGATGCACTCTCATAATCACCCTGATCAAAACCCAGACTCTCAAAAACCAGCTTCAGCAGTTCTATTAATTCGTTTCGGGATACTCTCATCTTCAACCTATCGGCGCTACGGGGAAATACCAATCGTCCAAATCCCGACCACTGTCAAGTTCGCTGATCAAGGGCGCCCCTTGAAACATGGTATTGCGAACCCACAATCTCGATTTGGGGTCAAATTTACTCACGCCAAAAAAGGAAAGCTTAGCTCGTAGCAGATGCATTGGTTGCATATCCTGATCCGCCAGGTTCGCCCGGATATCGCCATAAATCAGCGGGGTCATTGTCTGAATTCGCCGGACAATACTGATTTGATCAGGATGTCTTAGCAGAAAATGAACGACGTCACTATCCGTATGGAGAAGTAAATCCGACAGAATTAGCGCATGACAGGCTTTGACCGATCTCGCAACCTGCACCGGTAATTCCTTGTCAGCACCGGATTCAACATAGCGCTCGCCCAACCTGGGTTCCATTTTCTCCTCGGATCGGTACCAGAAAACATGCTGGCTCTCTGGCTTCCTGAAATCAATTGACAGTGCCCAGCCATATTGTGATTCAATAGTCCTTTTTAACTCGCTCAAAGCTATTTCAGGCCGCAGTTGCAGGTGCTCGTCTGCACCCAGGTATTCTTCCAAGTCATCAACCAAGTGAGGATACAATTCAATCATGAGAGCATACATAGTCTCTATAGTATCCAGGCTATATCGCTCAATCAGTCGCACTTTCAACCACTGCCAGTCCGTAAAATCCTGGTGCCCTATTAACCTTTCAGACAAATTAGTGAGTTCAGCCATGAGTTGATGATTACGGGTCACCTGTGCAGGATCCTTAACATGGGTTTCCCAGGTATGCTGGATCACCTTTTCGATCATCGCCAATAATCGAGACAGTATTTCTGGGGTTACCTTTCCCCTTGCCATAACACGCGCTAAACAGACTTCTCGCACGGCCATCCATCGGGCAATAAGCTGTGGGTGTTTAATCAAAAAAGGGGCCATACCCAGCCCAGTGGCATTACCTACACCAAGGTAACGCCTGATATCGGAGTTCAGAGCAACCGCGGCCTCAGGCGCCCTACGACTGGCAATATGCTGAACCTGTTCCACCGAAAAGTGCCGCAACATAAAGCACGTGAACATTTCAGCGGCAAAAGGCCTGGCAAAACTACGACACGAACGCTGCACTACACTCCAGTCGGCCATACCGAATTTGCCGCTGCCATAGACAGCTGTCGTCCGACAGAGGTAGCCCACGTCTTTGATGCGACTCATATCAGGTTGCAATCCCGTTGCCAGCGAATCGACCACATTGTCAAACATCCGCTTACTTCGATTGGCACGTGACAGCACCAGCATCTCTGGCCTCATCCTGCCAGCTTCCTGCAATGGCACATTCGCCCGCAAATGTTGCAGTTGACTGTCTGTGACCTCACCTTGTACTAACGCCATAGTAAGATCCCATTGATCAGCAATCACTCTGTCATTTCGGCTTCCATCCGCTAGATAGACTGCAAAAACCACAAAACTATAGATCTCTGTACCTGCTTGAAGGACGTATACAGCAAACCCATAACCCAGATCATCTAACTCAAATTGGCTGCAGCGAATCTGCCAGCGGTCACGCACCATCTGTCGAACCAGAATACGCATGAAACTAAGCCGAAACGATTGCAGTGAGCCTAATCGCTGCAAGTCCATGACCGTTTCAGCAGGTCTTAGATCGGCTATGTCATCGATCTCTCCAGGCAATCCAGTGGTCGTTCGTTCCTGAGCTGTTTCTGAATTGGCTTCATTCATAAGAAGGCCTGGGTCCACTAGCCGAAAATAGGTTTACTATTACTTATGCCTTTTTGACTCGGTACGGCTTACGCCGAATCACAATGGCCTAACGGTGTTACTGGGCCGGCATCAACCACTTTCAAACGAATTTTGAAAGAATGCCAGCCAATTATTCCCCATCACCTTAGCAATATCCTCAATGGAGAAGCCCTGCTGCTTAAGTCCCTGGGCAATATTTTTCATATCCTGGCTGTTGCGAAACCAACCCGGTTGCTCAGGCCAATTAAGGTTATCTACACTACCCTCTCCATGGTCAGCATCAAAAGTCCATCTGCCACTACGCATCCATTCGAGGGTTTCATAACCCCAGTTCTGGCAAAGGTCAGAACCAATACCCACCTGATCGATACCCATAACTTCCACTGTCTCCGCCACCATTTCACAAAACTGTTCCAGGCTGCAATCACTGCCGTTTTTCAGGTGAAACGGATAAAGGCTTAGCCCCAGCATACCACCAGAGGAAGCTAAGGCCTGTAACACTGCTGTTGACTTATTGCGTAAAGCGGGATGAAAAAAAACAGGGTTTGCATGGGTAATTGCAATCGGACGGCTGGATAATGCCATCGCCTCAAGCGTTGACTGCTCCGCAGAATGTGACATATCAATCACCATACCAACTCGGTTCATTTCCCTTATGACCTGTTCACCAAATCGGGTAATTCCTGGATCATTTTTTTCATAGCAACCGGTTGCCAGTGAACTCTGGTTATTGTAAGACAGTTGCATAAATCGTACGCCCAGCTCATGCAGGATCCTGACCATGCCTAAATCATCATTAAGAGGCGAGCAGTTCTGGAAACCAAACACAATCCCCAACCTGTTTGAAACTTTAGCCTCGATTACGTCAGCTGCGGTTCGGACCTGCATAATCAGATCCGAATGGTTTTCAAATTGTCTATGCCACCTGCTGATGTTCAGCAAAGTCTCCTGCATATTCTCCCAGTAAGAGACAGTGACATGTACAGTATGTACGCCGCTGTCCCGAGTGGCCTGAAATAGTGCCCTGTCCCAGTTGTTATATTGCAGACAATCAATAACGACATCGGTATTTGCCATGGCACGACCTCCCTAATTTCATAGTCATCTTATGCAACCGATCAGTTCTACCAAAGGATTATTCAGTCAGTAGCAGCCAGTTCAGCAATTTGATCCAACAGCACCTGCGGCACATCGACACCATCTCGCTCATGCTGCCGGCGCAATTCTGCTCGCCGCTCTCCTGGAATTCGAACCTCATTATCCTCCCGCAATGCGCTGAACATCTGTTCCAGATGCTCAACATAACCGCTGGACAGAAACGCTTTATCAATAGCAATAATGGTCTGTCCGACATTGGGGGGCCCACCCTCATCACTTGCAAACAGTGAAGCCTCATAGGAACAATGACTACCCGTCAGGACGCCCGCAAGCATGTCTACCATCAGACCCAGGCCAAACCCTTTAGCTCCACCAAGCGGTAACTGAGCACCTTGTAATGCTGCAGCTGCATCTGTTGTCGGTATGCCATGCTTATCAATGGCATGACCTGGAGCTAAAGTCTTTCCTTCGCTCGCAGCCCGCACAATATTAACCCGGGCAGTAGAGGCAGTCGCCATATCAAACACCATAGGCTCAGACCCGGACCTCGGAGATCCAAAGGCAAACGGGTTGGTACCGAAGAATGGCACTTTGCCCCCATGGGCAGCCACGGCTCTGGACGAATTTGCAAACATTAAACTGACCAATCCCTGCTGGGCCAAGCGCCTGACAAACCAGCCAAGAACTCCCGCGGAGGATGAGTGGTAAATTGACATCAAACCTACCCCCTGTTTCCTCGCAGAAGCAATGAGTGACACTTCCCCAGCCAAATAAGCGGTATGGCAGAAACCATAACCCGCATCAATCAAGGTAACTGCCTCAGAGCGAATTGTTACCACTGGGACTGCATGACCCAAAATCTTGCCGGACTTCAGCTGTTTCAGATATAAATGGATGTATCCTAAACCAACGTTACGTATCCCTTCCGCCTCCGCATCCATAATCTCCTGAGCAACAGCCCCAGCTTGCTTCTCGCTGGCGCCGCTGCTGACGATGGCATCGTGACAGAGTGTATATATGTCATCCAGGCTCAAAACAGACATGGCCTTCCCCGATATTAATCATTGAAATCTTATTCTGACAAAAACATTCGAACAGGGCTATTACCTAGTGTAACTATTTACAATGCGGCCTCAGGGTGAGCATAGAACTGTGCTCCGTTAAAACGCTTGCTCTGTCTCCTGGCGCGTGCAATCCAGGTTAAAAAAACGCGACCGCCTTTTATCCGGCCAATACTGATGGCGACAGGGATACCACGCTTATCGTTAAAACGCCATTGGGTCACATCTACATTCTCCAACCATATAGCAAGCGTTCTGTGATCGGGGCCGATCAGGTTTCGCCCCAATAAAACCAAACTATTGTGTCCAGAAACACCTGCAAACACCTGCAAACACCTGCAAACAACAAAATGATCAGCCAGCAAGGGGATGGATAAGTTTCCATAGACATGCAAATATAGAGCAGTATCGCTACTGCAAAAGTTGAATTTCTGCAATCACTCAAATACTCCCCTAACGAGAAGGGTGGAAAACAAAAGAGGAAGGGAAAGGGATAGGGATAGGGATAGAGAAAAGGATAACAAATCGGGAAATAATTAATTTCACAGCCAAAGAATTTTCAACATGTCGTTAAGAGCTTATTTTTTCTGGGTAGGGATACTCCTCATAGCAGGTACAGTGCCGGTCCAAGCAATCTTGCTTGACGGATCGGTCCGCAGTACCAATTTTCGGGTAGGTAATTGCAATATTAGCGAAACTGAAGTGCAGTTCTCCATCGATGAAGCATTTGGGGAACCTCTGCTAACCTCTTCTCTGAATTGGCAAGCAGGCGCCAAGACTCCTGCCAACTGCCTGCCTGAAAAATCATCCATCTGGATCGAACTGGTGGGCGACAATCGTGACCCATACTTTGTCCTCTTCAATCCAAAGATTGGCGCCAGCGGAACCAGCGGCCAGGAAACGACTTCATCCCCAGACTGGAACCGATTGCTCTGCACCACCGCCGGTGATAGCGCAATCTGCCTCCCGGAAGAAGCTGCTAAACAGATAATACAGAAAAACCCGGTTGCCCGGTCGCTGCAAATTATGTCAGAAACGCAGATAGCCATTTTAGATCAGCCTTCGAGTATGGGCGGACAACCTAAAACTAAAAAAACAGCCCAGTTCAATCTCAACTTTGAACAACAACTACTGGATACTATTGATAATGCTTTAAGTAAATCTGAAGATATCCTGCCAATACAGCCAGTCAAAAAACAGCCGGTTAATTCCCCCTCAGATCTGGTTCAGGACAAAAAGGCATCACCAGTGGAATCAGTCGCCAGAAACAACGTTCCGAAAAATATCCAGGATGTAAGCGAACATATCGCCAATCTTATCTCCAAAGACCTTGCAGTTTATAGCGCTCAAGCTGATCCATGTAGTTCTGAAAAATCAGTAAAACATACCCTGCAGAGTGAAGCCGTCTGCGGCCTGAACTTCTCTAGCAGGACTACTTTCAAGTTTCTATGTGCCGACAACCAGATCCCGCAGCCAATCAGCAGCAATCACTCAATCTGGCTTGATTTGGCTGAAGACAATATCAGCAAACCACTTATTCGAATCTCGGAAGAAGGCTGGGCTTCCCTGCTGTTATCCAAGGCTAATTCTTCTGCAGGTGCTGTAGCTGACCCAAAATCATCGTCGCAATTTCTGGTGAGTAGCCAAAACAATAAAATAGAAGCCCTTTCGTCGTTGGCAAGACAGTTAATTGTTCTGCAAAATTACTGCAGATCAGCTCGCTCCTGATAATTCCAACACTTGCCAGAAACACGGATAAACAGTATTTTGTAAAGATCTAAACAAATTCCCATTAATCAGAAACGCTTGTAAAGGGTCGCAGCCATCAAACTAAACCTAATCATAGCCGGTCTCATCTTAGTCGCTGTGCTGGGCAATCCACGGGCGCACGCAGAATCTAATAGCATCAATGAAGTACTGCCACTGGAAGTTCAACTAGACCTGCATATGAGCGAACTCGGCAGACTCTTATTAATAAACGATAACGTCGGTATTATCGATCTCATAGCGCGAATACGATCGCTTGATGCTGAAATCCCGAATGCCCTCTATTTTCTCGAAGCCACAGCCCTGCACAAGACAGGCAATGCTCTGGCTTCTCAGGACCGCCTGTTACGCTATCTTCAAAATACCGGTCGTGAAGGTCGTTACTACGAAAAAGCAACTGAATTATTACTGACTGTTAGAGCAGAAGCTGCCATACAGGAAACGAGCCGTAAGGAAAATTCCGAAAAAAAACGCCGCCAGCAGATAGAGGCGGAAATGAAAGCCCTGTCTCTGAGAACCAGAGAGGCTCAAAGACTGCTGGCTCAGGTTGGTTTTCCTCAAACCGACGAATCCGGTACTTTAGATCAAACCACACGGGAGGCATTGGCTGTTTTCCAGGTTCGCAAAAATCTTCAGGTCAATGCAAAGATCACTCGAGAAACAATCGAAAAGCTTAGAGATTCAGTTCCTGACTCGGACGACTGTGACACCCTGGCCTATAGAGCGAGCAAGCCTTCCAAAATCAGCATCAATCTGGCAGATATTGCTTACCAACTCGCTGTGCCGGCATGTAATAAGGCACTCCGACTGTATCCGGATGCCGCAAGATTTCAAATTCAATATGCTCGCTCTCTTCTCGCAGCCGGACGAGCCAGCAATGCTAAAACCGCCGCAGATAGCGCGGCCCAACTGGGCTATAAAGGCGCTCTACATCTACTGGGACAGATCTATGCAGATGGTGGCCTGAATGATAAAAACGAGCCGGATGAGGAAACGGCTTTGAAATGGTTTCTAGAGGCTGCCAATAAAGACGATCCAGAGGCACAAATGGTAGTAGCCGCCTACTATGAGAACGGTAAAGGTGGTCTGAAAAGAAATTCAACAAGGGTAGTCGAAT
>Ga0206684_1001153_pt1 | contig 10131 bp, 9 predicted proteins | sample M210012015metaG_FD_155467 | JGI IMG/M metagenome (GOLD analysis project Ga0206684, IMG submission 155467) | Ammonia-oxidizing marine archaeal communities from Monterey Bay, California, United States - M2 100m 12015 | ecosystem: Environmental > Aquatic > Marine > Intertidal zone | place: USA...
ACCTATAACTATAAATAGCAAGAATAGAATTTTATATGTTAGATCTGAAACTTTTCCTTTTCCAAACACATACACCCAAGACTGAAGTCCATAGTAGGACCATGAAATCATAGTAGAAAGAGCAAATAAAACAACTGCTAAAGCTAAAAATGGACCAGAAAAAGAAATATATTCAGAAAAAGCTGCAGATGTCAAGCCAGCACCTTCTAACTCTTGACCTCTTACCATAACAGCTGTTGATCCTTCAACAAGGTTTCCATAAGTAAATAAGCTATTATCACCATTAAATATTATAATAACAAGTGCTGTCATTGTACAAATCACAACTGTATCAATAAATGGCTCAAGTAAAGCAACTAATCCCTCTGAAGCAGGATAACTTGTAATAACTGCTGAGTGAGCTATAGAAGCAGAACCAGCACCAGCTTCATTTGAAAAGGCAGCTCTTCTAAATCCTTGAACTAAAACACCTATAAATCCACCAACAGCAGCAGTGGGGGCAAAAGCTTGATTAATAATCATTGCAAAAGCATCATCAACAACTGATAAATTAGTTAAAATAATATATAGACAGGCGAGGACATACATAACTGCCATAAATGGTACAATTTTTTCAGTTACAGAAGCTATTCTTTTTATTCCTCCAATTATAATTATTCCAACCACTATCATCATTATTATTCCAATAATTGTCCTAGCGCCACCACCGCTAATACCAAAAAGACTAACCATTTGCAAAGCAGCTTGATTTGACTGTGCAGCATTTCCACCACCAAAGGAAGCCCCTATACATAAAATCGCAAAAATTACAGCAAGTGTCTTTCCTAATTTTGCAAAGCCTCTTTCCTTTAAACCTTTTGATAAATAATACATTGGACCACCATAAACTGTTCCATCTGAACCAACATCCCTATACTTAACTCCAAGTGTACACTCTACAAACTTTGTTGACATTCCAATCAATCCACATAATATCATCCAAAAAGTAGCACCAGGACCTCCGATTGCAATAGCCATAGCAACACCGGCAATATTACCATTCCCAACTGTACCAGAAACTGCAGTTGCTAAAGCTTGAAAATGACTTACTTCTCCCTTTTGGGATCTATCATCATCAAGATCATCATATCTTCCCATTACAGTTTTAACTGAAAGTCCAAAGCGTCTTATATTAATAAAGCCAAAGTAAAATGTAAAAAATATAGCTCCACCAACTAATAAAAAGATTATAGTTGGAATTCCTGTACCAAAAAATTCATGTAAAATAAGTCCTTCCCAAAAACTTGATATAGGCTGGAATGCTTCATTTATTCTTTCATCTAATCCTATTTGATCTTGAATATCCATAATTATAAATCAAAAACTGTTTTTCTGTTAATTATTAATAAATCTTTTATTTTGAATAAAAAAGCAAAGGTCAAATATAGAATAAATCCTAGGACAACAGTAAAAAAAGAAAGATAAATAAAAAACATTCTTATGTTTCTTGGGTATACACCTATAGCCTGAGACAATCTTTGACAAACATTCATTCCATACTTTTCAAAAAATCTATATATTTTTTTCATTTATTAATCTTAAACTATCGGGCCACCCCATTCGGAAATTCCTCCTAATAAATTATAAACATTATTAATTCCAAATGTTTTCATTATTTGACATGCTTGAACACTTCGAACTCCTGAATGACAATAAACATAATAGTTTAAGTCTTTATTAAGATTTTCTATACCCTCTAAAAAACTTTTAGGGTTTTTAATATCAATTAATGTTGAATTAGGTATATGAGATTCATCATATTCCTCTTGAGTTCTAACATCAAGAAGAAATGCCTTATCATCATTTTCTAACTTTTTTGATAACTCTTGTTGATTTAAATCTATCATTTAAAATTTTTTCGAATTTAATTTAAAATTATTAATAAAATAAGTTTCATTTAAGAAAAATTTGTATGAGTTCTTTATTATTATATATTTGTAGCAATGAAAACTAATAATTTTGTTTGGTGGATTGGGAATAGTTAACTGTTCGTGAATGAACCTTACATTATATATTATATAGGCTTGTCTCGCGACAAGCTTTTTTTTTGCAATTATGAGAAAATATAAATTAAATACTTATCATAAGAAGATTATAGCTGATACTATAACTCCTGTTGAAGTTTATCTTAAAATAAGAGATGTTTTTCCTAATAGCTTGTTACTTGAAAGTAGTGATTACAGGTCTTCAAACAATAACTTCTCTTTTATATGTTTTAATAAAATCGGATCTATAAAGATCAAGGATTTTGTTTTAGAAGAAAAATTTCCAGATGGAAAGACCTCATCAGAAAAATTAAAACAAAGTCCAAATATCCCTGACATCATTCATAAATATTTAGACAAATTTGATATAGATAATAATGAACACAAATTTATTAATAATGGGTTATTTGGTTTTATTTCTCATGAATCTGTTAAATATTTTGAGAATATTTCTTTATCTGAGGATAAAAAAGACCTTGATATTCCAGATATATTTTATGGCTTATACCAGAATATAATAGCTATCAGTTTGTTTAATCATGAGGCTCATATTTTCTGTAATTCATTTCATAAAGAAAATAATATAGAAACTATAGAAAATCTATTAATTTCAAAAGCCTACCCTATTTATAGCTATAATAATATTGGAGAAAAAACTTCTGATATATCAGATGATGATTTCATGGAGTATGTAAGAAAAGCAAAATCCCATTGTAAAAGAGGAGATGTATTTCAACTAGTTCTATCAAGAAGATTCAAACAAAAATTTAAAGGTGATGAATTTAATGTATATAGATCTTTAAGGTCAATAAACCCTTCACCTTATCTATTCTTTTTTGATTATGGTGATTTTAAAATATTTGGTTCTTCACCTGAGGCTCAAATTATAATAAATGATGGATTAGCAGAGATTCACCCAATTGCTGGTACTTTCAAAAGAACTGGCAATGATGAAAATGACAATATAATTGCAGAAAAGTTATTTAAAGATCCTAAAGAGAATTCAGAACATGTTATGCTAGTTGATCTTGCAAGAAATGATCTTGGAAGAAGTGGAAACGATATTAAGGTTGAAAAAAATAAAGAAATCCAATTTTATTCACATGTAATTCATTTAGTTTCAAAGGTTACTGCTAGATTAAAAAAGAACTCTAAAACTTTTCAAGTTGTTGCTGACACATTCCCTGCAGGGACATTAAGCGGTGCCCCTAAACATATGGCTCTTAAATTAATTGATAAGTATGAAAAAGTTAATAGAAACTTTTATGGAGGGGCTATAGGGTATATTGATTTTAAAGGGAATTTTAATCATGCAATTATTATTAGATCTTTTTTAAGTCAAAATAACCTATTAAATTATCAAGCTGGTGCAGGCATTGTTATTGATTCCCAACCTGAAAAGGAGCTACAAGAAGTTTATAACAAACTAGGTGCTCTAGATAAAGCTTTAAAAAATGCAGAATTAATAAAATGAAAAAAGTATTTCTTATCGACAACTATGATTCCTTTACTTACAACCTAGTATCTTATTTAGAAGAGCTAAATTGTGAAGTATTAGTTAGGCGTAATGATAATCTAGACATTAAGGAAATTAATAATTACGAGAATATAGTAATCTCTCCTGGACCAGGTATTCCTAGTGAATCTGGAGATTTAAAACAAGTTATTTCAAAGTATTGTACATCAAAAAACTTTTTAGGAGTCTGTCTTGGACAGCAAGCTATAGCTGAAGTATTTGGAGGGGAGATTAAAAATTTGGAAACTGTTTACCATGGAGTTGCAACCGAAATTGAAATTATAAAAGATGATCTTATATTTTTAAATCTTCCCAAAATAATTTCTGTTGGAAGATATCATTCGTGGATAGTAAAATCTCCATTGCCAAATGATCTAGAAGCAACATCTTTAGATAAAAACGGTAACATCATGTCGTTAAGACATAAAAAATATAATATAAGAGGGGTTCAATTCCATCCAGAGTCAATTCTTACTCCAAATGGAAAAGAAATGTTAAAAAATTGGGTAAACAATTCATGAAAAATATTATAAATAGTCTAACAAAATATCAAACACTTTCTAAAGAGGAGGCAAAAAAAATGATTATTGATATCTCTGAAGGAAAGCTAAATAACAGTCAAATATCAAGTTTTTTAACTGTTTATATGATGAGAAATATAACTCTCGATGAGTTGGAAGGGTTCAGAGAAGCGCTTCTTAATCTTTGTATACATATAGATTTAAATCAGTTTGATGCAATAGATCTATGTGGAACAGGTGGTGATGGAAAAGATACTTTTAATATTTCAACCTTAGCTTCATTTGTAACTGCTGGAGCAGGAGTAAATGTAGCAAAACATGGAAATTATGGTGTTTCTTCTAGTTGTGGTTCAAGTAATGTATTAGAACATCTTGGAATTAAATTTACAAATGATGAGAATAAGCTTCAGGAATCTATAGATAAATCTGGAATTTGTTTCCTACATGCTCCATTGTTTCATCCTGCTATGAAAAATGTTGCTCCTGTCAGAAAAGAGTTAGGCTTAAAAACATTCTTTAATATCTTAGGACCATTGGTTAATCCTTCTAAACCAAATAAACAAATTGTAGGGGTTTTTAGTCTTGAGCTTGCTAGAACTTATAATTACTTTTTCCAAAAAACTAATAAAAAATATAGTATAATATATTCATTAGATGGGTATGATGAAATATCATTAACTGGGGAAACTAAAGTATATAATAATCATAAAGAATTTATTTTAAAACCTAAGCAACTAGGTTTGGTTGCAATTAACTCAAATGATATAATTGGAGGGAATGATGTTGATTCTTCAGCAAAAATTTTCATGAATGTTCTAAATGATAATGCAACAGAGAGTCAAAAAAATGTTGTTTGTTGTAATGCAGCAATTGCAATTTCAACATCTAAAGAAATCAGTTTAATTGATGCTTTTAGCCTTGCAAAAGAATCTATTGATTCCAGAAGTGCATTAAAATCATTTGAAACACTTAAAAAAATTAATCAATGAATATTCTAAGTGAAATTGTAAAGCATAAAAAGAATGAATTGATAACTCAAAAGCTCAATTATTCAATCAAAGAATTGGAACAAAGTGAATGGTTTAAAATAAAGTGTAAGTCTCTTAAAAGCTCTGTTTTATCAAGTAAATCAGGTATTATTTGCGAATTTAAGAGAAGATCCCCATCTAAGGATGTTATTAATAATTATAGTAAACTGGAAGATATTGTTACTGGATATGAAAAAGCTGGAGCATCAGGAATATCTATATTAACTAATGAAAAATATTTTGACGGCTCAACTAATGATATAAAAAAAGCTTCAAAAGTTATATCCACACCTATTTTAAGAAAAGAGTTTATAGTTGATGAGTATCAGATTATAGAATCTAAATCCATTGGAGCTGATTCAATTTTATTGATTGCTTCCATTCTGTCTCAGAAAGAAATTCATGATTTTTCAAGTCTTGCAAAAAATATTGGCCTAGAGGTTCTTTTAGAAGTTCATTCAAAGGAAGAACTTGAAATATCTATAAATGATAATATTGATATTATTGGGGTTAATAATAGGGATCTTAATAATTTTAATGTAGATATAAAAAACAGTTTAAATATAATTGATCAAATCCCTTCAAGCTTTGTAAAAATATCAGAAAGTGGGATAAATAGTCCTGCTTCTATAGTTGAGCTTAAAAAAGCAGGATTTGATGGTTTTCTAATAGGTGAATATTTCATGAAATCTGATTCACCTAATGATTTAGCTACTGAATTTATTAATCTTGTTGAAAATGAAATTTAAAATTTGCGGACTTAAAGAAAAAGCTAATATGCTTGATGTATCAGAATTAGAACCAGATTACATTGGTCTTATATTTTGGAGTAGATCTAAACGGTATGTAAAGGGATCAAGTCCAGAATTACCAAATGATATCAAAAAAACAGGAGTTTTTGTTGATGAAAATTTAGAAGAAATAAAAAATAAGATTAAAGAACACTCTTTAAGGGCTATTCAACTTCACGGAAACGAGTCTCCTTCTTTTTGTAAAAATTTAATGTCTTCAGAAATTGAGGTTATTAAATCTTTTAACATTGATAGTGAATTTGATTTTTCTATAGTTAATCAATATAAAACCAGTTGTAACCTATTTTTATTTGACACTAAATCTGATCTACCTGGAGGAAGTGGTGTTTCTTTTGATTGGAATTTATTAATAAAATACAAGCTGGATAAGCCTTTTTTTCTTAGTGGGGGAATTGGTATAGATTCTACAGAAAAAATTATAGATTTATTCAGTAAAAATCTTCCAATTCATGGTATAGATGTTAATAGCAAATTTGAAAATGAAGATAATCTAAAGGATGTTGCTAAATTAAAAGAATTTAAAAAGATATTAAGATTATGAGATATAAAGTAAGTGTTGATGGTTTTTATGGTGAATATGGAGGGGCATTTGTTCCAGAAATGTTATATCCAAATCTTGAAGAGCTAAAAAGTAATTATGAAAAAATTATAGATGAAGAAGAATTCAAAAATGATTATAATAAACTTTTAAAAGAATATGTTGGAAGGCCTACGCCATTATATTTTGCTAGTCGACTTTCAAAAAAATATAAAACTAAAATATATCTTAAAAGAGAAGATTTATGTCATACTGGTGCACATAAAATAAATAATACTATTGGTCAAATATTACTGGCCAAAAAACTTGGTAAAAAAAGAATAATTGCAGAAACTGGTGCTGGTCAACATGGAGTTGCAACTGCAACAGTATGTGCTTTAATGGGAATAGAATGTGTTATTTATATGGGATCAGTGGATATTAAAAGACAATCTCCTAATGTTGCTAGAATGAAAATGTTAGGCGCATCAGTTATTTCTGCAGAGTCTGGAAGCAAAACACTAAAAGATGCAACAAACGAAGCAATAAGGGACTGGATAAATAACCCGCTTACCACCCATTATATAATTGGATCCGTAGTTGGACCACATCCATATCCAGATATGGTTGCAAGATTTCAATCTGTTATCTCAAAAGAAGTAAGGGAACAGCTTCTAAAACTAGAAGGAATAGAGAATCCAAATTATCTAATTGCAAACATTGGTGGGGGTAGTAATGCTGCAGGACTTTATTTTGATTATCTAGAGAATAATGATGTTAAGATTATATCAGTAGAAGCAGCTGGAAAAGGAATACATTCAGGAGAAAGTGCTGCTACATCTGTTTTAGGGAAAGTGGGTATAATTCATGGTAGCAAAACATTATTAATGCAGACGAATGATGGTCAAATCATTGAACCTTATTCAATTTCTGCAGGATTAGATTATCCAGGGGTTGGGCCCCTTCATGCTCATTTACTAGAAAGTAAAAGAGCCGAGTTTATTTCAATTACAGACAATGATGCTATGCTTGCTGGGTTGGAGGTTTCAAAACTTGAAGGGATAATACCTGCAATAGAAACAGCTCATGCTTTTGCAGCATTTAAGTACCTAGATTTTAAATCAGATGACATTGTTGTGGTTAATTTCTCTGGAAGAGGAGATAAAGATTTAAACACTTATATTAAATACTTTAAGTTATAATGAATAGAATAGATAAAAAATTACAACAAGAAGGAAAATTATTATCCATATACTTTACAGCTGGGTATCCTAATTTGAATGATACATTAGATATTATCTTAAAGCTTCAAGAATCTGGTGTAGATATGATTGAAATAGGTTTACCATTTAGTGATCCTTTAGCTGATGGTCCAACAATTCAGGATAGTTCTACTCAAGCAATTAAAAATGGAATGAATACAAATGTATTGTTTGATCAGCTAAAAAGCATCAGAGATAAAGTCTCAATTCCTTTAATTATAATGGGGTATTTTAACCCTATACTTCAATTTGGGGTTACGGAATTTTGCAAAAAATGTAATGAAACTGGAATTGATGGATTAATTATACCTGACTTACCAATTGATTATTACGAAGAAAATTATAAAGAAATATTTGAAAAATATGAACTTTATAATATGTTCTTAATAGCCCCTCAGACTTCAGATGAAAGAATAGAAAAGATTGATTCTATATCTGATGGTTTTATTTATATGGTAAGTTCTTCAAGTATAACAGGATCAAAAGACTCATTTAGTTCTAAACAGTTAGAATATTTTGATAGAATAGAAAAGATGAATCTTAAGACTCCTAGAATTACTGGATTTGGTGTTGGAAATAAAGAGACATTTAATGCTGCGGTCAGTTATTCTAAAGGAGCGATTATAGGTTCAGCATTTATAAAAAATATAGAATCTAAAGGTGTTGAGTCAATAGCTGACTTTATTTCATCTATAAGGTCTTAAATTATATAATTTACTCCCAAGCTCTTTTTAAAAATTGAATAAAATTTTTATTCATTATTTTTTCTATATCAATTTTTGAAAAACCTTTTTTTTCAAGCATTGCAGGTACTTTTTGCAGGTCTGCAATTGTGTCAATATCAGTAGGGGTTTGCTCTTTACCAAACGCGCCATCTAGATCTGTACCGATACCAACATGATTTGAATTCCCTGATAATTGACAGATATGATCTATATTTTCTATCATTTGAGCTAATGTTACTTGCATTGCTTCTGGAGTTGATTCTCCTCTTATCCAGTTAGGAACCATCATCCAAGCATCTAAAGCAACACCAATAACTCCATTTCTTCTAATCAATTCTTTTATTTGATCATCAGAAAATTGCCTATTATGGTTGACGAATTTTCTGCAATTATTGTGGCTTGCCCAAACGTGACCATTATATACTTCCATAGTCTCCCAAAAGCTAACATCACAAAGATGGGTAGCATCGAGTATTAAATTTAATTCTTCAATTTTTTTAAGTAATTCTTTTCCCTTAACTCCAATTCCACCTACAGAGTCCGTTCCATGTGCATAAATACCAGGCCCATAATGTGCTGGACCTATAGCTCTTAATCCCAGATTGTATGATTTTTCCAAATAATCTATATCTACTATAGAATCAGCACCTTCTAGACTTAAAATATATCCAATAGGCTTTTTAGAAATGTCATCAATTTTCCACAGCTCTATATGTTTATTTAAATCCACTGCATTTGTAATTTGTATCATTTCACCAATACCTTCCATTTCTTTGTACCAAGCCAACTGAACTTGTGTTTGTTCCCATGCTTGTTGTGGAGAACTCCAACCAGATAAATTATTATCATTTTTAACTCCTGCAATTTGTGTAGCAACACAAATACCTATATTCCCTTTTCGCATAGCATCTATAGAAACAGTATTTCTCTCTCTATCTGGTTTATCAGACATACCAATCTCACTTTTTCTTATATCTTCTACAGTCTGAGTTAAATCCCTATTCCATTCAACGGCATTCATTGCAAGGTCAAGATGTGCATCAAGAATAAACATATTATTATTAATTACTTATATAAAATACTATTTTGTATTGTGATCTCTTGCTGCTACTTTCCAATCTCCAGTTACTTCTCCGTCTATAACGGTTAATACTTTTTCATATTTTGGAACTGTTGGACAAATGTGCGTTGGGATTGCATAACAAATCATTCCAACTGGATATTCTTCTGATCCATTACATTCAACAACTAAATGTTCCTCACTATGACTTACTTGTTTTAAATTGTTCATATTAAGAAGTTTTAATCTTGGAAAATCCATTTCTGAAGCAACAGATTTATGTCCAAGATTTAAACATATTAGATTTTCACTAGGTTTACTAACAATACTACCAATTAATACAGCAGCATGAAAAAAATTTAAATCTCTAAAAGCTCCAGCATATCGTTGATCCCATAGTAATGATGTGCCTGGGCTTACTTCTATATCATCTCTTTTAACATGAATAGGAAAACTTGGAGTTCCACCTGCTACTATCTTTTTAATTTTTATTCCTAAAAGCTCAATATTTTTTTTTAACTCTAGAACTAATTCAAATTGTTTATCGCAAATCTCTTTTCGCAAATTAAAGTCAGGTTCACGAATATGACCATCATATACATGAAGTCCTTGAGCAATAAGATTGGTAGATATATCTATTTTTTGATAAAGTAATGCTGCTTTATT
>Ga0206684_1001161_pt1 | contig 10072 bp, 9 predicted proteins | sample M210012015metaG_FD_155467 | JGI IMG/M metagenome (GOLD analysis project Ga0206684, IMG submission 155467) | Ammonia-oxidizing marine archaeal communities from Monterey Bay, California, United States - M2 100m 12015 | ecosystem: Environmental > Aquatic > Marine > Intertidal zone | place: USA...
ATTTATATCTCTTTTTTTTTTTATGGGCTATATCATGTTTTAGGAGGTGTTATTTCTCCTATTGATGGGGTTGGCCCAGAAGATTTGAATATTGATACCATAAAAAATAAAATTCAAGAACATTCAGTTAGTGAGGTGATTTTTGCATTAAGTGCCACTATTGAAGCAGACACAACAAATTTTTATATTTTTAAAATTCTTAAAGAATTTAATCTTGATATATCTGTTTTGGCAAGAGGAATTCCTGTTGGTGATCAGCTTGAATATACTGATGAAGTTACTTTAGCAAGAAGTATTCAAAATAGAAGGCCATATGAAAGTAACTTGAAAAATGACTAATAATATAAATTGTAAATTTGTCTACAATATAATATGGGAATATATTATCTAAAACTCCCAAAAATGGGAGAGAGTATAGCTGAAGCAACTCTTACTAATTGGTTGAAAAAAGTAGGAGATAAAGTTGGTATAGATGAACCTGTTGTAGAGATTGCAACTGATAAAGTTGATTCAGATGTTCCTTCAGAATATAAAGGTATTTTGGTTAAACAAAATTTTGATGTAGATCAAATTATAAAGGTTGGTGAGGTAATAGCTGAGATTGAAACAAATGATATTGATAATAGTGAATTAGAAGATAAAAAGCCTAAAGCTATAAAAGATAAAGCTGATGATTCCAAGAAAGAAATAATAGAAGTAAAAGAAATAGAAGAAACCATTGATAAGACAATTGAAAGTCTTGATATACCTCAAAAAGATCAACAAACTAATTCTAAGAAAAAAAGATTCTACTCTCCTTTAGTTAAAAGTATTGCAAAGAAGGAGAATATATCTAATGAACAATTAGATTCAATAAAAGGATCTGGAAAAGAAGGAAGAGTTACTAAGGCTGATATTATAAATTACCTTAAAGGAGGTAATGATATCCCTGTTGATCTTAAGTCAAAAAGCATTTTATCTCAAAATTTATTGGGCTCAACTATCGAAGGAAGTGTAACAAATGATTTAGGTGATCAAATAATTGAAATGGACAGAATGAGCAAAATAACTTTTGATCACATGTCTAAAAGCATGAAAATTTCTGCTCATGTTCAATCCTTTGTAGAGGCTGATGTCACTAATATTTGGGACTGGAGGGAAAAAAACAAATTAAACTTTTTAAAGAATGAGAATGAAAAGTTAACTTTTACACCATTATTTATTTTTTCAATAATTAGGGCGTTAAGAGATTTTCCAATATTAAATAGTTCAGTAGAGAATGAAAAAATAGTAGTTAAAAAATCAATAAACATTGGTATGGCTACATCACTGGATAATGGAAATCTTATAGTTCCTGTTATAAAAAATGCTGATCATTTAAACTTAAAAGGATTAGCCATTGCTGTTAATGACCTTTCCAGTAGAGCTAGAAATAATACATTAAGACCTGATGAAATTTCTGATGGAACATATACAATAACTAATGTGGGAAATTTTGGTTCTATTATGGGTACACCAATAATAAACCAACCTCAAGTTGGTATACTTGCTATAGGAGTTATTAGGAAATTGCCATCAGTAATCGAGACTCCAAATGGAGATTTTATTGGTATTAGAAAGAAATTAATTCTTTCGCATAGTTATGACCATAGAATTATTAATGGTTCAGTTGGAAGTAGTTTTGTGAAAAGAGTTGGTGAATATCTTGAGAAATGGGATATTAGTCAAACTATATAATTGATGAAACTTAATTTAAATAAACCAATTTCTTTTTTTGATTTAGAAACTACTGGCACAAATCCTGGAAAAGACAGAATAGTTGAGATAGCTATACTAAAGTTGGATATTAACAATAAAAAAACCGAAATGGTTTGGAGAGTTAATCCCGAATGTCCCATTCCAGCAGAAGCTTCATCAGTTCATGGAATTACAGATAAGATGGTAAAAGATGAGCCAAACTTTAAGTTCTATTCTAAAGAAATATATCAGTTTATAGAGGGTTGTGATCTGGCTGGATATAATGTAGACAAGTTTGATTTGCCACTATTAGTTGAAGAATTTATGAGATCTGGTATTGATGTTTCTTCTTTTATAAATGTTAAAACAGTTGATGTTCAAACAATTTTCTTTAAAAAAGAACCAAGAGATTTATCATCTGCACTTAAATTCTATTGTAATAAAGATCATGGGAATGCTCATACAGCTCTTGATGACACAATAGCAACTTATGAAGTTCTCCTGTCTCAACTTGATAAATATGAGGATTTAGAGCCTAGTGTTGATTTTTTAAGTACTTTAACAAAGAGGAATAAGAATATTGATTTTGCTGGAAGAATAATCGAAGATGATGATGGAGATGCAGCTTTTAATTTTGGGAAGCATAAAGGAAAAAAAGTAAAAGAAGTATTAATGAAAGAGCAAGGGTACTATTCATGGATGATGAATAGTGATTTTCCACAGTATACAAAAAAAATTATTACTCAAGTAAAATTAGGTCTAACTAATTAATAGAAAATTGAAAATAATCTGTATAGGACAAAATTATGTTGACCATATTAAAGAGCTATCAAATAAAAAATCTGGCAGCCCTTTAATTTTCATGAAACCTGATTCATCATTAATTTCAAAAAATCAACCTTTTATTATCCCTAGTTTTTCTGATAATATTCATCATGAGGTTGAATTAATAGTAAAGATTAATAGACTTGGCAAGCATATAGATGAAAAATTTTCTCATAAGTATTATGACGAGATTGGGTTAGGAATAGATTTTACTGCTAGAGATTTACAAACAGAATTGAGATCCAATGGTCATCCTTGGGAAAAATCTAAAGCTTTTGATAATTCATGTCTTGTTGGTAATTTTATGAAAAAATCACAATTTAATGACATAAATAATATTGATTTTGAGCTTAAAAAAAATAATATATTAGTACAGAAGGGAAACTCTGAGAAAATGATATGGAAAATAGATTATCTAATATCATATATTTCTAAATATTTCACATTAAAAATAGGAGACCTTATCTTTACCGGAACACCCTCTGGTGTTAGTAAAGTTGTCTCTGGTGACAATCTTGAAGGATCTATACAAGGTGAAAAACTTTTTTCTTTAAATATTAAATAACTGTGGAGAATAAGATAGTTAACTTTTTAAGGGAATCCAATAAGACTATTTCTTTTGCTGAAAGTTGTACTGGAGGTGCTCTTTCTAAAAGAATAGTTTTAATTCCTGGGGCTTCTGAAGTTTTTCATGGATCTATTGTTTCATATTCTAATAATTCCAAAATAAATCTTCTTAATGTAAAAATGGAGGATATCAAAAAGTATTCTGTCGTTAGTCAAAAAGTCGCTAAAGAAATGGCTGTCAATGCAATGAAAATTTTTAATTCTGATTATTCAATATCAACTACTGGTAATGCTGGTCCAAGGACTAGTGACAATCTTTCAAAGATAGGTGATTGTTTTATCTCAATTGCATCTAAAGAGATAGTAGTTTGTAAAAAAATTAATATTGAGTGCGATAGAGAGTCATTTATTTCAAAAATTACAGAAGAATCCTTAAACTTCTTTATAAATACAATAATTAAGAACTAAAAAATAATTTTTTTATTAAATCTAAATGGTTTAGTTTTGCACGTTGCAAATAGGTTTGAAATATGTCTAAAACTTGTGAAATTACTGGAAAGAAAGTTATGTTTGGAAATAATGTTTCCAAATCTTTAAATAGGACTAAGAGAAGGTTTGATGTTAATTTAATCAAAAAACGTTTTTTTATTCCTGAGGAAAACAAATGGATTACACTTAAGCTTTCAGCTTCAGCTCTTAAAACCATTAATAAAAAAGGTATTTCAGAAGTTTTGAAAAAGGCAAGAAAACAGGGATTAATTAAATAAAATGGCTAAGAAAGGTAATAGAGTTCAAGTTATTTTAGAGTGTACTGAACACAAGGATTCTGGTATGGCAGGAACATCTAGATATATTACAACTAAGAATAAGAAAAATTCCCCTGATAGATTAGAGATTAAAAAGTTTAATCCTATTCTAAAAAAAATGACTATTCATAAGGAAATAAAGTAAGATGGCAAAAAAAGCAGTAGCTAGTTTACAGTCTGGCTCAAAAAAATTAGTTAAAGCAATTCGAGTCGTTAAGAAAGACGAAGATAAAGGATATTGTTTTGATGAAAAGATATTGCCACAAGATTTCGTAAACGACTGGTTAGCTGGTAAACCTATTGAGATAAAGCAAGCGGAGCCAACAAAGGAAGAGCCAAAAGCTGAAGAGCCAACAAAGGAAAAACCAAAAGCTGAGGAGCCAACAAAGGAAGAACCAAAAGCTGAGGAGCCAACAAAGGAAGAACCAAAGGCTGAGGAGCCAACAAAGGAAGAACCAAAGGCTGAAGAGTCAAAAGCTGAGGAGCCAAAATCAGAGGAGCCAAAAGAGGAAGAACCAAAGGCTGAAGAGCTAAAAGCTGAAGAGCCAAAAGCTGAAGAGTCAAAAGCTGAGGAGCCAAAATCAGAGGAGCCAAAAGAGGAAGACTCTAAATAATATCATTTAATTTACTGCACCTATTCCTTTAGCCCATAAATCTTTATTATAACCTTTTAGATCTTGATTAAGAATTTGAACTATTTCATCCCTTAATGATATCCATTTTTTATCCAATTCTTTCATTGCATTAAGAACACCATTTGTAACAATTGGGATATCTCCTTTCATTTCATCTAGTATAAAAAGATAGTCTGCGATAAATTTATTTGGAAAATTTTCAACATCATCATAAGCTAGTGATTTTCTTTGCATCATTTTTTCATCCCAATCTTTCATTTTCTTATATAAATCTTTTCCTTTTCTAATTAGATCTCTATCATCTATTCTCTTTAAAACTTTAGATAGTCTATCAAGTAAATCTTTGTTTTTATTAATATAGCCTGCCATTTCTGTAAAGTGATTCTCCATATGAGATGCATGCTTATCAAACTCAGAATATTCTTCTTTAGTAATTTTATAATTTGGATTACTTTTAATTTTAAAATCTGAAGAGAAACTTTTATCACCGACCATTAAATTAATTTTATATTTTCCAGGTATTGCTTTATGACCTCCATAACGCCCTTCAATATAAGCATATGGAAGTCCAGGTAGACTTGTATGTCTTGTATCCCAAACAAACCTATTTAATCCGATGTTATTAGAAAGAACAGGTTCTCTAGATGGGCCACCATTATATGAAATAAAGTCTTTATCAATATCATTACTAACCTCTCTAATTAGTCGATCTTTTTCATCTTTAATTTGTATCCTTATATCATTATCAATATCATCTTTGTTAATGTTATAATATATAACTATTCCATTAGCAGGATTAACACCTGAATGAGATGATGTTCCATCAAATCCTTTATTATTAGAGTTAAGTTGACTATACCAATTACCCTTAGTTAAATTCTCAGGTTTAAATAAAGTTGTATTATTCGACCCATCATATTGCCTAATTAATCCCATGTCATCTAATATCCAAAAAGATCTCCCTTGCGATGCTATAATTAAATCATCATGTTTAATCATTAAATCAGTAACAGCAAGACTAGGCATATTTAAGTTAAATTTTCCCCATTCCTTTCCTCCATTAAATGAAATATAAACTCCAAGCTCAGTTCCAGCAAATAATAAATCCTTTCTAATATTATCTTCTCTAACAACTCTTGTATATGCTCCATATGGAATATCTCCACTTATTTCTCTCCAAGTTTTTCCATAATTAGTTGATTTATATAACCCAGGAGTTTTATCATTGAATTTGTATCTAGTAGTTGCTATATAAACTGTTCCTTTATCATGAGGGGATATGTCTATTGCGTTAATTATTGTTTCTTTTAAATTTTTTGGAGTAATATTATTCCAAGTCTTTCCTCCATCTTGAGTCAAATGAACTAAACCATCATCAGAGCCTGTATAGATTGTATTTGGTTCATGAGGAGACTCTATTACATAACTAATTGTACCATAATTTTCAGCTCCTACTGCTTCATTTGTATAAGGTCCCCCACCATTTCCTTGCTTTTCATCTTCATCTCTAGTTAAATCAGGAGATACAACACTCCATGATCTTCCAAAATCTTGAGTTTTAAATAAATGTTGAGCTGCATGATAAAATGTGTTTTTTTCATGTTTTGACCAAATAACAGGCGCATTCCAGTTAAACCTATATTTCATATCTCTGGAAGCTTTACCTATATAATTGATGGGCTCAATCATTACCTTAGTTCTAGCCTTTGCTTTTGTGTCATAAATATTTATACTACCCAGATAGCTTCCACCCATCACTATACTTGGATCATCAGGATCAAATGCTAAAAATGCACTTTCACCTCCTGCAGAAGATGACCAACTCTTATCATTAATTCCCCCATATCCAGATCCAATACTAGCAATTTTTACTGTTGAATTGTCTTGTTGCCCTCCATAAAGGTTGTATGGAAATTCATTGTCAACATTAACTCTATAAAATTGTGCAGTTGGCATATTATATATTGTAGACCAAGTTTTACCATAATCAAATGTAATCTCACCACCACCATCATCTGATAAAATCATATTTTTTGAATTATTAGGATTAATCCAAAGATCATGATAGTCACCATGTCCACTATAAATCCTCTCCCAATTTTTACCACCATCTATTGATCTATATGCTCTAGCGCTTAATACATATACAGTGTTTTCATCATTAGGATCAGCAAATACTTCTATGTAATACCATGCCCTTGAAGTTAATTCTGCAAACTCACTAATCTTGTTCCAGCTTTTTCCAGCATTATTTGATACAAACAAACCTCCAAGTCTTTTATTTGAATCACTTTCAATAAGAGCATATACTTTATTAGAATTTGCTCTTGAAACTGATATTGCCATTTTACCCATTTCTTTTGGTAATCCATTATGAATTTTAAACCATGAGTCACCTCCATCAGTAGATTTGTATAGCCCACTCCCTTCACCACCACTAATTACTTTCCAAGGAAGTCTCTGGTGGTGCCACATTGCAGCATATAAAACTTTAGGGTCATTATAGTCAAGCGATAGCTCAACTGCACCACTAAGCTCATTTACAAAAAGCACATTTTTCCATGACTTACCACCATCAATTGATTTATAAATTCCTCTTTCTTTTGTTGGTCCATTTATCGCACCTTGAGCTGCTATATATACTATATTTGGATTTTTAGGATGAATAACTATCCTAGAAATTTGTTGTGTATTTTCTAGACCTAGATGTTCCCAAGTTTTTCCAGCATCAGTAGATTTATAAACACCATCACCATAAGAAGTTGTAACTCCTCTTGGAGCATGCTCTCCCATTCCAACATATATGATTTTACTATCACTTTCTGCAACTGCAATAGCTCCAACAGATGAAGTTTTAAAGTAATCATCTGATATATTAAACCATTCACCACCAGCATTTGTGGTTTTCCATAATCCTCCACCAACTGTTCCCATATAGTAAGTTTGAGAATTATCTAAAATTCCAACCGAAGATACTGATCTTCCTCCTCTAAAGGGACCTATGTTTCTATATTTTACATCTTCAAAATCAGATGATAAATCTTGTGTAAAAGAAAAAGGGCTGGTTAAAATTGCTAAAAGTAAAATTAGTCTTTTCATAATTGTATTTGTTTTTGTATCGTTCAATTTATAAAATTTCAAATATCTTTACAAAATGAGATCAAGCTATATTGATATTATAGATCAAGATATTGTTTTTGGTTTAATGAACAATAACAAAAAATTAAAATCTTTTATTTCTGATTTTCCATCTTTTGACAATATTATTAGTCATTCAGAAAAGAAACAAAAGGAATTTTCGAAAGAAAAAAGAAACAGATTAGTAAATGAGATAAAAGAACAATATAAGGGGGTGAAAATCTCAAAAGAACTTAATAATAATATTAATTTATTATTAGATGAAAAAACATTTTCTGTAACCTCTGGTCATCAGTTAAGTTTGTTCTCTGGGCCAATCTATTTTATTTATAAAATTATATCTACAATCAAAATAGTTTCTGAACTTAATAAGAAATCAAAAAAACAAAAATTTGTTCCTATTTTTTGGCTTGCCAGTGAAGATCATGATTTTGAAGAAATAGCTCAGGTTAATATTTCTGGAAAATCATTAAAGTGGGAGAAGGAGACATTAAACCAACCTGTTGGTAAGATTAACTCTGATAAAATAGAAAAGTTTATCAAACAATATAAAAATGAGATTATTGATTCAAAGTATTCAAATAAATTAATAAAGCTGATAGATGAACATTATACTAGTTTTACTAGTCTTTCAAAAGCAACAAGATCATTTATAAATCAATTATTTTCTGAATATGGAATAATAGTAATTGATGCAGATAGTAAAAATCTTAAAGAGCCTTTCGTTACAAATATGAAGAATGAAATTTTAAATGGACTTTGTAATAAGGCTGTAAGTAAGCAAATTAAAGACATTAAGAAATCTTTCAAAAGCTATAAACCACAGGTAAACCCCTCAGATATTAATTTTTTTAAAATTGGAGATTCTGGAAGAGTGAGAATTAGAAAGAAGGGTAGTGGTTTTAAAATTGATAAGTACAGTAAAAATGTTACCAAGGATCAATTAATTAATGAAGTTAATGAACATCCAGAAAAGTTTTCTCCAAATGTCATAATGAGACCTCTTTATCAAGAAATGATTCTTCCAAATGTATGTTTCGTAGGAGGCTCAAGTGAAATTAAATATTGGATTCAATTAAAGACTTATTTTGAAAAAAGTAGAGTTCTTTTTCCAATCTTAACCCTAAGGAATTCAGCTTTTATAGTTAATTCTAAGATCTCAAAGAACATAGAAAAATCAGGATTAAAAATGCAAAATTTATTTGTTTCAAAAGAAAAGATATTAAAAGATAAGATAAGCCAATTAAGTAAAACAAATTTAAATTTTGATGATTTAAGAAAAACTCTTTCAAATCAATTTGAGTATTTTAAGAAAATATCGAAAGAAACAGATAAATCTTTTATAGGCGCTATATCGGCTCAAGAGAAAAAACAGTTAAATGGTTTAGATAATCTTGAGAAAAAATTCTATAAATCCCAAAAAATAAAACATCAACAAGAGATTAAAAGAGTAGAGCAGATATATAATTATTTGTATCCAGGTAATATTCCCCAAGAGAGGGTAATTAACTTTGGTAATTTATATTCAGAGTTAGGGGATAATTTATTTAAAATTCTAATAAAGAACTTTAAGCCTTTTGAAAATAAAATTTTAGTCTTAGAACTTGAAGATTAATATATAGTTGTATTTTTGCTCATGGAAAATAAAGTGCTAATTGTTGATTTTGGATCACAATATACTCAGCTTATAGCAAGAAGAATTCGAGAACTATTTATTTTCTGTGAGATATATCCATATAATAATTTACCCAAAAAACTTTTAGATTATAAAGCAGTTGTTTTTTCTGGTTCTCCGTATTCAGTTTATCAAGAAGAGTCTCCAAATATTGATTTAGAAAAGTTTTTAGGAAAAATACCAGTTCTGGCAATTTGTTATGGAGCTCAATTTATTGCAAATAACCAAAAAGGAAAAGTTGAGAATTCTAACTCAAGAGAATATGGTAGAGCTAGATTAACATATATAGACAATGATTCAATTCTATTTAATGGTATTTCTAAAGACAACCAAGTTTGGATGAGCCATGGAGATACAATAGTTGAATTACCTGAAGATGCCAAATTAATTGCAAGTACTGAATCCGTTGAAAATGCAGCATATTCATTAAATGAAAAAAAAGTATTTGGTCTCCAATTTCATCCAGAAGTTTTTCATACTGATAATGGTTTAAAAATTTTTGAAAATTTCTTTTTACATATTTTGAAATTTAATCAAGATTGGACTCCAAAATCATTTATTCAAGATTCTGTAGGAGAAATAAAGGCATCAGTAAATAATGATAAAGTTATACTAGGGATTTCGGGTGGAGTAGATTCTACAGTTGCTGCTGTTCTTTTAAATAAAGCAATTGGAAATAATCTTCATTGTGTATTTGTAAATAATGGCTT
>Ga0206684_1001166_pt1 | contig 10035 bp, 12 predicted proteins | sample M210012015metaG_FD_155467 | JGI IMG/M metagenome (GOLD analysis project Ga0206684, IMG submission 155467) | Ammonia-oxidizing marine archaeal communities from Monterey Bay, California, United States - M2 100m 12015 | ecosystem: Environmental > Aquatic > Marine > Intertidal zone | place: USA...
TGTCAAGAGATATTTTTGCCAACTAAGCCATATACAGATATGTATGATTTATATCAAGAAGGTGATAGTGAAGGTGAGATTGCATTTTGTTCAATTGGTGGTATGAATATTAGTAAATTGCGTCCAGTTGAATATGAAGAGTATGCTGAGTGTATGGTACGAACTATTAATAAGTTGATTGATAAAGCGCCAATGATGACTGGTTCATTAAAGCGTTCTATTATTAAGAGACGTTCATTAGGTATAGGTATTCTTGGTTTAGCTGATTGGTTATATAATGAGGGTTTGTCATATACTGATAAAGATCGGATTGAAGAAGTTGCAGAGCGTCATTATTATTATTTGCTTAAAGCGTCTATTAAGTTAGCTGAAGAAGGTACGTATCCTGGAGTTAAGGGTATTAAAAAGGATTGGTTGCCTATTGATACTAAGCATAGTGATAAGGAGCCAGTATTAGATTGGGAAAGTTTACGAGGTCGTGATAGAGCAAATAGTGTATTAGTTGCTCATATGCCGACTGAAGCGTCAAGTCAATTTAGTGGTGCGTATAATGGTTTATATCCTGCAAGACAGCAAGTTATAACTAAAGTGAGTCGTACAGGACGAGTATTATTTATTGGTAAGCCAGTTAAAGAATTAGCATGGGATATTGATAATAATGTTATTTCTGATATGTATTCAGTAACACAGGGTTATACAGATCAGGGTATTAGTGCTGATTTTTATATTGTACCTAAGCAGTATCCTGGTGGTAAAGTTCCATTATCATTATTGATGAAGCAGTTTATGTATCATTTTAGAATTGGTAATAAGTCGATGTATTATCAAAATACATTTGATGATAATGGTGGTGATTTTAATAGTCAGATCTCAAAAGATGAAGAAGGTTGCGAATCTGGTAGCTGTTCTTTATAGAAAAATATAAATAATATACATATAAATGGTACTATATTGGTGCCATTTACTTAATTTACTGGGGTAGAGCTTTTATGCAAAAAGAAACAAAAAAACATACTAAATTTAATAAAAACATTAAAACGCATGAGGGTGCAAAAGCGCCATTATTTTTAGGGCCTGAATTAGGTATAATTGATACAATTAATACGCAATATCCAGTATTAGAGGAGTTATATCAATTACAGTTGGCTCAGATTTGGAACGAGTTTGAAGTTGATTTAACACAAGATAAAGTTGATATGCAGACTTTGCCAAAGTCAGTTACAGATCTTATGGTAAAAACCATTATGTGGCAAACTGTAGCTGATAGTGTTGCTTCTCGTTCTATTATTGAGACGTTAGGAAAATATATTTCAAATAGTGAGTTAATGAATCTTGCTACATTATGGTCATTTTTTGAAGTTATTCATGCACGAACTTATTCACATATTATCAAGCAAACTTTTACAGATCCTAATGAGTTATTAGAAGAGTTATATAATGATGCTGCTATCATGCAGCGTAGTGAAGTTATAGTAGAATGTTTTGATAATATTGCTAATTTATCAAATGATGCTACACGTGAAGAAATACAAGATGCTATTATTCAAGCATTTACTGGTTTATTTGCATTAGAAGCTATTGCATTTATGAGTTCATTTGCTGTAACATTTGCTATAGTTAGACGTGATGTATTAATTGGAATTGGTCAGTTAGTTACATTAATTTGTCGAGATGAAGTATTACATACCCGAATGGATTATGAAATTTTAAATATTTTAAAGAATGATCCAGATAATGCTGAAATGATCAAGCGTAATGCTGGTAAGATTAAAGAAATTTTAGATAGTGTTGTACAGCAAGAAATAAATTCAAGTGAATATTTATTTAGTGACGGTCGTGAAGTTATTGGTTTAAATGCTAAGCGATTACAGCAATATTCATTATTTGTTAGTAAGCCAGTATATGATGTTTTAGGAATACCATTTGATTTTGAAGTAGTTGAAGAAAATCCATTGCCATATATGGATGATTATACAACTCAGGGTACTACACAAGCAGCAGCACAAGAAGTACAGATTGTTAATTATCAGATTGGTGCTATTGCTGATGATACAGATGATATTGACTTCGATGATATGGAATTTTAAGTATATAAATACTATTATACAAAACACGAATAGGGCATATGCCCTATACTCTAATAACACATTAAATATGTGTAAATAATATAGGAATTTTAAATATGTCTACTGAACTGTTTACAAAATTTATGGAAGAGTATACTCTTTCGAAGCACGAAAAACAAATTTATGAATATGAAGATGAATATGGTGACCCAGATCCAGAAGAAATTGATGATGCTGAGGAAACTGGTCCTAAAGGCAAGAAAATGAAAGTCTGTGAAGACGAGTATGAAGAAGATTGTGATGAATACGATGAAGAGTATGGTGACCCAGATCCAGAAGAAATTGATGATGCTGAGGAAACTGGCCCTAAAGGCAAGAAAATGAAAGTTTCAGAAGCATTGCCTAAAGATACCGAAGATGCAATTGCTGGTAAAGCTGATGCTGAAGCGGATGATGTTGATGAAGAAGATTTGATTGATACTGAGCCTGATGAGTCTAAAATGGCTACACGCGTTGGTCGTAAGGGTAAGAGAGTGAAAGTTTCAGAAGCATTACCTAAAGATACCGAAGATGCAATTGCTGGTAAAGCTGATGCTGAAGCGGATGATGTTGATGAAGAAGATTTAATTGATACTGAGCCTGATGAGTCTAAAAAAGCCACTCGTATTGGTAAGAAAGGTGATTGTAGTATAGATGAAGGTAAAACTACTGTTACAGTTGATTGGGCATCAGAAGAGCGCGGTCTAGATAAGAAGTTATCTAAGCAGTATGGTATTACTATTAAAGACAATGGTCGAATGGAAGCTACTATTACTGGTGATTCTAAAAAGATCAAAAGTTTCTTATTAGGTGATGATTACGGAATGGAAAAAGATGCATTTAATGATTATTATCCTGAGTTAAATGAATCAATTGGTGCACGTATAAAACGTTTGTCTGAAGGCAAAACTACAGTCACAGTTGATTGGGCATCAGAAGAACGTGGTTTAGATAAGAAGTTATCTAAGCAGTATGGTATTACTATTAAAGACAATGGTCGAATGGAAGCTACTATTACTGGTGATTCTAAAAAGATTAAAAGTTTCTTATTAGGTGATGATTACGGAATGGAAAAAGATGCATTTAATGATTATTATCCTGAGTTAAATGAATCTCTTGATAAGTCACGTGCTCGACGTGTCGCTGAAGCATTACAAGTTGCTGATAATGATCGTCCTGATATGGATGAGCCATTATTTATTGACCCGACCATTCGTGGTGAAGATGATGCAGCAATTGGTGCTGATTTATCAGCAGCGGCTGGTAGAGTATATACTGGGTGTTAATGATAATATATACATTATTTTAAAAAACCACCTTCGGGTGGTTTTTTTTGCACTTTTTTAAGTAAAAGTGTTGATTATTATGATTATATTTGTTATAATAGTTATATAAATTAATAAACATAGGGGATATTATGAAACCATTATGTAGTTTAAAGGAAACGTTGAGATGTTATGTTGCATATAATGGGAACTTCTTGATGTATGAAGATTGGTGTATTTCAAATGGATATAGACCAATATCAATAGAAAAATTTTATAAAATAGGTGGTGATTATAATGGAGTTTGTGCAATTTAGTGATATACACAGCGTATTGCCAGATTATAAGATATACAGTCCTTCAGCGACTGCTATATTAGCTGGTGATATTAATGAATATAATGATGGTAAAAGTTCATTAACTTATATACTATCAAAGTTTTGTGAATATTTCAGTAATGTAGTATTTGTATTAGGTAATCATGAGTATTATGGTTCATATCTTGAGAATGCTGCTGATAAAATTAAAGAAGAAATGTCTGGATATAGTAATTTTCATTTATTAGATAATGATGTTGTATATATTAAAGGTATTAAAGTTATTGGTTGTACATTATGGACACCTGTACTTACTAGTGAGAATTCTGAATATATTAAGAATAATATAAATGATTATAGGCATATTAATAGTATTGAAACTGGTATGCCTATAACATTACATGATATTCAGCTTAAGTTTCAAGAAAGTTATTTATTTTTGGCTAATGAGATAACAAGTGATAGTATAGTAGTAACGCATCATGCCCCTACAGATAAGTCATTAATGGAAGAGTATAGGGGTGCTAAGTCTAATGACGCATTTGTTAATAAAAATATTAAATTAGATGTTTGGCCTAAGTATTGGTTACATGGTCATACTCATTCAATATTTGGATATGAGTATAATGGATGTACAGTTCGTTGTTATCCTCAAGGGTATAGAATGGAAATAGTTAAGACTTATGCTGATATTCCACAATCGTTTACATATGATTGGGATTGGAAATAGTTTATATAAAGTGTTCACATTTGTATTCAGTAGTGATATAATAGATACATAAATTAGGAAATATAGTAGGAAAGTAAATGCAGAATATTAAGAGAGATTTAAACGATATTTTAAATGTGGAAGCAAAGCAGTATGGTTTGTATACATTAACAAATCGTGCTATACCACATTTAATTGATGGTTTTAAGCCATCGCATCGGTTTATTATGGCATCAGCATTAAAGGATGCAGGAACATCTTTTACAAAAGTTGCATCTATTGCTGGTAATGTAAGTAAGTATGGTTATGCGCATGGTGAGAACTCAGCGGGTGAAGCTGGAGTATTAATGGCTAGTGATTGGTCAAATAATGTAAATGTATTGGAAGGTCGTGGTAATTTTGGTTCACGTATTATTAAAGATGCAGCTGCATCTCGTTATATTTACGCTAAGGTGCATAGTAATTTTAATGCATTATTTAAAGATATGAATCAGAATTATGAGCATCCTGATACTGAGATTAAAATACCACAGTTTTATGTTCCAGTATTGCCAATTGTATTAAGTAATGGTATTACAGGTATTGCTACTGGGTTTAAGACTAATATTTTACCACATTCAACTGAATGGCTATTTAAAGCATCAAAAGAATATGCTAAGACTGGTGATATTAAGTCTAGACCTGTAGTTGAGTTTCCATCATTTAAGGGTACAGTTGTTGATAATAATGATGGTTCATATACTCAAATTGGTGTATATGAGACATTAAGTCCATTACAGATTAAAATTACAGAAATACCTACTAATAGTGATTGGGAAAAGTATACTGCATCATTAGATAAATTACAAGATGAGGGTAAAATTGTATCTTGGGAAGATGGTACAGGTGAGCATGGTTTTGAGTTTACAGTAAAATTAAAGCGTGATTTAAAGATCAACGCAAATGAAACAGATAAAATTAATAAGTTATTTAAGTTAGAGTTTAAGCAAACTCAGCTTATTAATATTGTAACACCAGGTTCTGATATTAATAATTTATCTAATATGTATACATTAAAAACATATGAAGATGCGCGAGATGTTGTTAAGGACTTTGTTGATTGGATAATGGCAAATAGTTTACCAAAGCGTATTTCAATGAATATTGATGAAATTAAGTCTAAGATTGATTATAATACAGCTAAGATTAAGTTTATTTCAGATGTTAATGATAATACATTAGACTTAAGTAAAACTACTAAGAAGGAGTTAGCAAAGATTATTAACTCGGAATATACATCTAATGAGAAATCTATTGAGCAATTATTAAGAATCCCGGTATATGGTTTAACAAAGGATGAAGCTATTAAAGCAAAAGAAGAGTTAGTTGAGTTTAAGAAGTCATTAGAAGTATGGAAATGTGAGACACCAGCAACTCAGTTATTATCTGATCTTGAGTCATTAAGTGTATTAAAATAACAGTATACATATAAAGAAATATATAATTAGAGGAGAGATATAATGAAAGTTGCTTTTATATTTGGTAAAGGTGTTGAGGGTTGTGGTGTTACAAAGCACGCTAATGTTTTTGAGGAATGGTTAGTTTCACAAGGTCATGAAACTATGGTTGTTGATTTTGACAATAAGCAAAAGTTTGGTCGAGCAGGTGATATTAAATGGTTAGGTGATGTTCGAAGAGTAGAGGCGTCACAAAGTGTAGATGATGCTCAGCCTATTGTTGATGAAGTGAACAAGTGTGATATTGCTATAGTTCATTCATTTCCAACTCGTAGGAATCCTGAGTATATTGATCGGTTTCGCATTTTTGTTGAGCGTATTGCTAATAACCCTATTTTAGTAGTACATGACCATGCAATTACTAAGAATACCATTAATCGTCAGACCCAAGTTGGTGAGTTTTTTGCATTAGCTGATATTGGAGTAACGCAGTCATATAATGGTTTTTCTAAAGAGTGTTATGTTCATCATGACCCATCATTTGAAGATCGTATTGTTGAAAATCCTATTTGGTTAAAGCCAAGTTATTATGATCAATATCGTTTACCATTTGAAGAGCGTAAGAAGTTGTTTATGCATATTGGTAGAATGTCTACATTAAAAGATCCTGCTATGATTTCGCGTATTGAGCCATATTTAAAGAACGATTGGGAGTTATTATTTATGGGTTGTGAGCGTTCTATTTCATCTATAGGTGACCCAAATTCGACAACATTAGCAACAGATCCTTCGCCTTATCATAGAACATATAAGCCTAAAATATTATTTATTAGTACAGCACCAGATGGTACAGAATATTTAACGCCTAGAGAGAAAGAAAAGGACCCAGCTAATATTACAATGACAGCGCATGATAATTATGTTTATGAGTTTGGTATGGAAACGCTTGGAAGTTCTATTGCATCATGGTGTGGATATCGGTTATCAGATCCTAAGGAATATGGTCATCGTATGGAGTTTACAGTAGTTGAGTCGTTTTTGTTAACATTGCCAGTTATTAGTAAGCATTTTGCTGAGAATGCATATTCACCAGAAGGTAAGAAATGGGGTGAATATTATGGACCACTTATTTCAGAAGCTACGTGTGAAAAGGAGTTAGCTGCCGAGTTAAATCGTATTTATAATGATAAAGATGAGTGGGATGCGCGTACTGCAGCATGTCGAGAAATGGTAAGTAAGTTTAATGATATTGAAGTATTAGGACCTAAGTTTTTAGACTTTGTATTATCAAAAGGTAAGCGTAAAGATAAGAAAGATTTTATTGAAAGTATTTCAAGTTATTTTCCAAGTGCTCGTGAGCGTCGAGATAAAGGTGAAATTATTGCATCAACGCCAGGTAGTTTATTAAATGAGATACCATATACATTAGTAGATGGAAAGCAAAATGAGATTAAAGAAGTAATTAAGCCAACATCAACACTTTCAAGTTTTTTCAAATAAAAGAGTATATTAAATGACTGACGACGAGTTAGATGATTTAGTTGAAGATACAGATTTTCGGTTGCATTTTATTAGGTTTTATGATTATAATATGAATGTATCAGGAACCATGTATTGTAAAGAAGAAGTACAAGTAAATAATACTAATGCCCCTGGCATTAGTGTTATCGTAAATGATATAGAAGAAGGTGTTACAGAGCGTATTAAGAAAATCTTATTAGATGATTTGTATACTTATACTGTATATCCTTATAGCACTCGGTAAAAATAGGAGTTTAGATTATGGAAACATTTTTAGTTATTATGTTATTGGTTTTGTGTACTATCTTTTTTGCATCATCATTATGTATAACGATGGATAATACAAATAAGACTGCATTATGTGTTAACATTTTTTCGGGATTGTTAATATTGGTAGTATTGATTGAAGTATTAGTTGATTTATTAATGATTATAGTTTCATAAAGTGTTCAATATATTGTTATAATATAATATAATAGATAAATGGTGGAGGTCACCATTTTATAAATAAAAGGAAATAATATGAAAGTTTCAGATTTACAAGAACTTGCTTTAACAAAACGCAAGCTAGCTCAAAAAGAAGCAGCTGATAAAACATTACACCAAATGCACGCTAACTTGCTGTTGTCAATAGTGTCAGATATTAAGTACGATATGTCTAAACCAAAACCAAAGAAAGGTGCTGATGATTGCTACGCTCGTATTCGTAAATATCTATCAAATGCAAAAGAGAACTTGTCATTATCAACTTCACTAGATAACATAGTCACATATACAGCTGAAGTCGAGTTTTTAACATCATTATTACCAGTTCAGATGTCACTTGAACAAATCGAAGAAATAGTTAATGATAATGGTATTAAGAATATTGGACAAGCAATGGGTTTCTTTAAGAAAAATTATGATGGCAAATATCAACCAAAAGATGTTGCTGCTGTTATGAAAGATAAGTGAGGGATAAATGGATAAAAGTATTATAATACCTAGAGATATTTTAGAAAAAATTCAAGAAGCAATGATTAATACTACATCAGAACGTTGGGTATACAAATATAACTTAGATGCATCAACCCGTTCATGTGGTGCAGCAGACTTTTCTAAAATGATATATCAAGACGATGCGATGGATACTAATAGTTTAGTCGAAGATGACTATAGATGTATAAAGTCTTTGCAATATTTGTTAAGTTATTTAATAGAAACAGAAGAATGTTTTAAAGATGATGAAATACTTTTAAGAGTTATGTTAAATAGAACTTATAGTTACCCTGCAGAAATAGATGAACCATATCATGTGGATATTCCTAAAGAAGTATACCCTGCTATTAAGACTAAAACTGTTATTCTATATCTTAATGATGTTGATGATGCTAAATGTGGCACTAAATATGTTATAGATGATACTATACATAAAGTATACCATAATGAAGGCACTTGTGTTATATTAGATGGTGATATACCATATAAAAGGTTTTTTGATGGAAAAGTTAAAGAACGTATTGTTCTTAATATTAATATAGGTAACTAAAATATGATACACGAGATATGTGATGATTGGTCAATTGGAGAACATAACAATTCAATTATAGACTGTAAAAAAGTGTATAAATGGATAGAAGAAAATAATTTAGAACCAGAGTTTATAGATTTGAATGACATAGCATATAAGCCTTTAAAATTTATAGTTCAAAATAGTAAAAGATATATAGATGCTGATATTGATATGCCAGGTATTATAGTTGCAAATATGCAAAACCCTTTGGATAAGCCATATAGAATGATAGATGGTAGACACAGGTTGTTAAAGTCATTAAGCTATATAAAAACTGATATATTATTTTATGTAGTACAATATAAAGATATTGTACAATTCATACAAAAATAAGTGAGGGATACATGAATAAAAGTATTATAATACCTAGAGATATTTTCGAAAAAGTTCAAGAAACAATGCTTAATATATCTTATGGATGGATGTATATAAAGGACTTATCAGGTAACTCAGGTGGCGCTCCAGGTTTTTCTAAAATTATATATCAAGATGATGCGATGGATATTAATAGTTTAGACGAAGATGACTATAAATGTATAGATTCTTTACAATATTTATTAAATTATTTAATAGAAACGGAAGAAAGTTTTAATGCTGATGATTTTCTGTTAAGAGTTAGATTAACTAGAACTTATAATTATCCTGCAGAAATAGATGAAGGTTATCATTATGATAGTTATACAAAAGATGATAGCAATGAATTGTTTGATATTAAGACAGTTATTATGTATATTAATGATATTGGTGATGCTAAATGTGGTACTGAATATTTTGTAGATGATACTGTACACAAAGTATATCATAAAGAAGGTACTTGCGTTTTATTAGATGGTGATGTATTACATAAAAGATTTTTTGAAGAAGAAGTTAAAGAACGTGTTGTTCTTAATATTAATATAAGTAAATAACATATTTGGTATATATATACTGATAGGTCTGATAGTATTGTTCATAATATAAAATAAATATTAGTATATTAGTAACGAGGTTTTTATGGAAAATAAACGTAGTGTTGTAGAAGTGTCATTTGGTAATGGTGCGCCAATTTATATTAGAGTGTTAGGTTTAGCATATTGTGGTTCAAGCAACAGGACAAGTTTCTTCAGATATAAGGTAATGCATCGGCATTT
>Ga0206684_1001191_pt1 | contig 9917 bp, 9 predicted proteins | sample M210012015metaG_FD_155467 | JGI IMG/M metagenome (GOLD analysis project Ga0206684, IMG submission 155467) | Ammonia-oxidizing marine archaeal communities from Monterey Bay, California, United States - M2 100m 12015 | ecosystem: Environmental > Aquatic > Marine > Intertidal zone | place: USA...
TCTTACGACGACTACAATGGTGCGGAAGACGACTGCTTGGATTACGTCGATAATACTATGCCAATAGGGAGTTTTGTTACACTGTACTACAATATTGAGGATCCTAGCGAAGTCCAAATTGATAGTGGAGATTCTTTCTTTCCTTTCTTTTTCTGTGGAGTGATTCAGTTCATCCTCTTGATTGTAGTTCTACTATTGGCCCGATTCGATGTAGGGACAGGAGGTAGCGTGACCTTCCATGTGGGTGGTTTCAATGTGGGTGGCCGTTACTACGACGACCCGAGTTACTACGATCGGCCTTGGCACAGGAGGCCATGGTTCCACCGCAGACGCCGTTACCACCGTCATAGAAGCCACAGAAGAAGTTCTAGCAGAGTCACTAGGAGCTCTGGTGGCCGCAGGTCCGGTGGCGGTGGCAGGTCAGGTGGAGGCAGTTCCGGTGGCGGTGGCAGGTCCGGTGGAGGCAGTTCCGGTGGCGGTGGCAGGTCCGGTGGCGGCGGTCGTGGCAGATGATTGCCCGACCCAAGGATGAAATCCACCTATCCCTCTAGGCCAATTTGATGGAAGAAATGTGGAGCGGTGCGCCGCATCTCCCCGGAGCCAATGCTGAGGAACTTTTTGTTGAAGTCGCTCCGAATATTTCAGTAAGGGTCCTACGATGGATTCCTGTAGATTCATCTGCAGCCTCTTTGGATCCTGCTGTGGTCGTTCCTGGTTGGGGCTCTGTCTTTGAGGGTTGGCGACCGCTTCTGACCGAGTGGGTTTCTCGCCGCCCGATAGTCTACATCGAGACGCGAGAGAAGAAGAGTGCCCGAATCACTAGGAAGGTGAGGCGAGAGGACTTCGAGATGCGGCATCACGGTCACGATGTCGCCGCTGTTCTAGACAAACTTGGTATCGATTCAACTGGGGTTGACTGGTTCTCGTCGTCCCTAGGGGCGACCTTGCTAATCGAAGCATACCAAGGAGGGGTGCTTGGCGGCCGCTCTTCGATACTGCTCGCCCCGAACCCGGACTTTGAGTTCCCTCTCTGGGCGAGAATTCTGCTCAAAATGCCAATTCCTAGGTTCGTTCACCCCTCTCTGATGCGATTCACAGTCTGGCTGGTAGACCGTAGGACCAAAGAGGAGGGTCAACGAATCAGATACCGCAGGGCTCTGCTCGCACAGAACCTGCAGAGGATGCTCCTCAGTGCGAGGGCAAACATCCGCTACCGACTCCCCGATGACCTATCGGCTATCCGCGTTCCTTGCGTTGTGATGACCGCTTCCTCGGACACCCTACATGACATTGACAAGGTTCACGGGATAGTAGAAAGAATACCAGATGCAGTACTGGTAGAGGTCCCAAGTAACCAGTATGCACACGAGGCTGGAGTCCTAGTTGAGATAGAGGAATTCCAGTCATCTATCGGGAATTAGGCCGATTTGACCAAGCGATTGCCTGATGAAGGGCAGTTGAGCCGGGCGGGTTGAGCAGTATGCGCGAGCAGTCCTCATCCTTCGATGTCGCACGCATCGTGCGTGAGCTTTCCGAACTGATTGGGGCGCGTGCACGCAAGGCATACCAGCCGCACTACGAGCAGGTCGTCGTGCGTCTGAATCGGAAAGGGGTGCCGTCGACTGATCTAGTAATCGTCAGAGGTCGTCGTATCTACACCTCTCAGCGCGACCGTCCGATGCCTTCGAAGCCTTCTCAGTTCGCCATGGTTCTGCGCAAGCATCTCAATAATTCACGTCTAATAGCAGTCGAGCAGTTTGGCTTCGACAGGGTCATCGAACTGACCTTTGAGCACGGTGGTGGACGCCTCAGGCTCGTCATCGAACTGTTCCGCGATGGCAACGTGATACTGCTCGATGACAATGGGGTCATCATACAACCACTCACTCATGCCAAGTACGCCAGCCGCTCGTTGAAGCAGGGAGTTGCCTACGCTCCACCTCCTGAGACTGTAGATCCGCGCAATATGGATAGGTCAGCGCTCGATAATCTGCTAGATGGTAGTAAGCACGATCTAATCCGTACTCTCGCTGCCCGAGCTAATTTCGGTCGAATCTACGGCAGCACGGCATGCTCTATTGCTGGACTTGAGGAGAAGATGGATGCAAACTCTCTCGACTCAGGGCAGCGCGACGCCCTGGAGAGTGCCATACAGTCGATGCTGGTTGAACTGTCAGAAGGTGATGAGGCGATGATGTGGATGATTGACTCCGAGGCCAGACAGACATGGGAGGCTGCCGATAATGAGGCCGACCGGGACACTGCCTCGTCAGGGATTACTGAGATTGCCCCAATCGACCTGTCATATACGGACGGCAGCACGATGGTGAGGGTTGCATCGCTATCCTTGGCCTACGACGCTGTCTTCGGCTCACACGACGCTGCCGCTTTCATACGTCGGGAGGAGGAACGGTTGGTTGAGTCCGGAGAGGACGAGGGAGAAAAGCAAGCGAAGTTGGATCGGCGGGCAGCGCAACAGAGCGCGGCCATAGACAGGTTCCACGAGCGCGCAGCGATTACTCAGGAGCTGGGTAAGGCGATTCAGGGCAACTGGGAGCACGTGGATTCGCTGCTAACTCAGTTCAACGACGCCGTCGCCTCTAATGGCTGGCAGAGCGTTGGAGACAGAATCTACGACGTGCCCTGGATAGACAGTGCGGACCCTGCGAAACAGACCATAGTGGCCTATCTGCCGGACGAGGAAGGAGATCCAGGTGCTAGCATCACCCTCTATGTCTCCAAGACGGTGCACCAGAACGCTCAGCGCTACTTCGAGGAGGCCAGTACCCAGAAGAACAAGGCCAAAGGCGCTCAAGCGGCCCTGGCCAGTACCAAGCAAGCTCGCGAGAAGGCCGAGAAACGTGCTGCCAAGGACGCTGCTGCGGGCAGACTTAGATCGAGGCAGCGTAGCAAGCGCTTCTGGTTTGAAAAGCATCGCTGGGCGATGCTTTCGGGTGGTCACCTGTTCATCGGTGGGAAAGATGCGAAAGGGAACGATGTCGTAGTTCGGAAGCACCTATCTTCCAATGACCTCTATTTCCACGCCGACCTACACGGAGCGCCATCGTGCTCACTCAAGCTCAATGACGGCTTCACGCCCAACCAGAACCCGTCAGAGGCCATTCCCGAGGGCGTGTCCTCGTTGCAGATAGTCCAGAATCTGGCTGAAGGCGTAGAAGACGTAAGAGAATTGCCGGAATCGATGCATTCGGAGGCTGCCCAAGTCGCGGTCTGCTGGTCGAGGGCTTGGGGGAGTGGTGGCGCTGCGGCCACCGCCTTCCATGCTAGGCCGAGCCAAGTCTCGAAGACCACTGAAACTGGTGAATCGTTGGCTAGGGGTTCCTTCGTCGTAAGAGGGCAGCGCAACTGGCATCGCGACCTGCCTCTGGAGCTGGCCATAGGCATGGCAGTGGTGAATGGGATCCCGATGCCGGTGTCAGGCACTCCTGCGACAATCTCAGAGAACTTCGAGAGATGGTGCAAGGTGATTCCCGGGAGAGAGAAGAAGGAAAGTGTGGCCAATCGTATCTCCAAGGCGACTGGTCTAACCCAGGACGATCTGTTGTCCTGTCTACCTCCCGGTAACTGCTCAATAGAGGACCACGGCCTGATTCAGGCTTGATCTCGAGACTGCCATTCGGGCGCGGTAATAGCGTATAGGGTCGAGTCGACATAGTGGTCATACAACCACTCCCTGTCTTTGGTGATGCCTTCGAGTCGCATCCCTAGTCTCTCAGCAATAGCACGGCTGGCGAAGTTGTCGGTGGCCGCTTCGAGCACGAAGCGATGGAGTCCGATATCGTCGAAACAGTGCTCCATTAGACGAATGCAACTACGAGTGGCTATGCCTTGTCCCGTGTGCCCTTTAGACAACCAATATCCCACCCCACATCCTCTGTTATCGTAATCTATCCAATTTAGCCCGATACATCCAATGAATTCTCCATTCTTCCTGATGGAATAAATCACCCCTTCACCCTTACCATATTCCTCTAGAGAGCCATTGATGAAAGAAATCTCGTCTTCTACGGTGTTAGTGGAGTCCAACCAAGGAAGCCACTCCCTAAGATGGCCCCTATTGGCGTCCACGACGGTGAGAATCTCCTCGGACTCTTCTGGCATTGTCTGGTGAAGTTCGAGGCCGTCCTCAACCAGAAGTGCCGTTGCAGGAAGAGAATGATTGGCGGTGGACCTAGGGCCTCCACATCTACCAGACATGGAATTACGGTGTTGTTCGGGCATTTAGAGGATTTGGGGTTGGCGACAATGCTTCAAGCAGCAGCCATCAGGCAGGAGCATGGGAGAGGGAGGCCCGGGCAACTGGAGTTATGCTGATTACCTGCAATTACATGAATTACTGGAGTTGCAGGGAGATGATCGGAACATCAACTCAGACGAGATGCACTTCATCATCGTCCACCAAACCTTCGAGCTTTGGTTCAAGCAGGTGATTCGTGAGTTGTCTGAGGTCCGAAATATCCTCGGCGGTGACCACGTCCCAGAGGACGACATTCCTCGAGCTGTTGATCATCTTGGTAGAACCACCGAAATCTTCCGGTTGATGGCGAACCAGTGGACTGTGCTCGAGACGCTTACACCGCAAGGCTTCCTTGCCTTCCGCGACGGTCTTGGGTCAGCCTCAGGGTTCGAGTCTTTTCAGATGCGCGAGTTCGAAATTCTCCTCGGCCTCGATAACGATGACAGGATAGGTGGGATGGATCCGCTTTCCAGTTTCAGGAGGATGGCGGAGGGAGACGAGCGCAGTGCAGCCATACTCGCCCGACTAGAGAATGCGATGTCGCAGCCATCGCTCTACGAGTCGATGATGAACTGGGTCGAACGAACCCCAATCATGGGCTCCTCATATGGTAGCAAGGGCGACGTGGAGAATGTTAGAGCGTACATTGAGACCCATCTAGAGGCCCACAGAGCTGTCTGTGAGGAGGCAGCCGAGAGATCCGCGGGATGGGGTGCAGGCGACCCGAGTAAGATGGCGGCTAGGATGGCTGCCGCCCATGATGGAGCGGTTTCCTTCTTGATGCCTGAGGGCGAGGTCAGCCGAGCCCGTGCTGGTCTGCTGTTCATCGAGTCCTATCGCGAACTTCCGCTACTGACCTGGCCTCGTACTCTGATTGATGCAATCGTAGAACTGGAGGAGTCGATGGTGAAGTGGAGGCATTCCCACGCGCGCATGGTCGAGCGTATCATGGGAAGAAGAATCGGCACAGGAGGGACCAGTGGGGTGGACTACCTTGATGCGACTTCGCAGTATCGCATTTTCAAAGACCTGTGGGGAGTCAGGACGATACTGGTCAAGCCAGAGAAGAGGCCTGCTCTAAAGAACGCCGAGTTCTATGGCTACACTGCTGAATCGTAATCGTTGGCACGACCTGTCAATCGGACCATTGAAGGCTCGTTCGCCTCTCGAGCGTGTCATGCCGCAAGCGGTCATCTGCGCCTATGCCCGAACCCCCGTGGGCAAGCATCGTGGTGCTCTGTCCGGTTTCAGCGCCACCGAACTCGGTACGTTGGCTGTGAAGGAGCTGTTGAACCGCGCCGGCATCGAACCATCGAGTGGTCTCGTCGACCAAGTCTACATGGGCCACGTCCTGCAAACTGGCGCTGGACAAGCGCCTGCTAGACAGGTGGCAGTCAATGCAGGCTTGCCAGTCAGCACCCCTTGCACCACCATCAACAAGGTATGCGGTTCAAGTCTCAAAGCTGCCATGATAGCGGCTACAGAGATCAGTGCCGGCGTCTCAAGCCTCGTAGTGGCTGGAGGGATGGAATCGATGAGTAACGCCCCTCACTTCATCAGAGGAGCTAGGCGCGGCGATGACATCTCCTACGCCTCGCTGGAGTCGGTGCTTGTGCACGACGGCCTGAAGGATGCGTACACCGGAGAGTCGATGGGCAACACAGGTGAGACTATTGCTGACGAGAATGGTATCACACGAGAGCAGTCCGACGCTTTCGCCGTGCGCTCGCACGCTCTGGCCAACAAGGCTTGGGAAGAAGGCTGGTTGGACAAAGAGGTGTTCGCCGTTGGTGGGCTAGAGCGTGATGAGGGTATTCGTAGCGGCTCGACTATGGAATCTCTAGGTGACCTAGCAGCCGTTTTCACAGAAGGTGGGCAGGTCACAGCGGGAAACTCCAGTCAGGTCTCAGACGGAGCCTCGGCAGTACTGATTGCATCCGAGGAAGTTGCTAATCAGCATGGTCTGCCCGTACTGGCGCGTATTGTCGGCTATGCTACCTCGGGCGTCGAGTCACACCGGGTGATGTCCGCCCCCATCCCAACCGTTCACAAACTCCTCGAGCAGACCGGGATGAGCATGGAGAACATCGACATCCTAGAGCATAACGAGGCCTTCGCGGCGGCCTCGTGCGCCATTCAGATGACTCTTGGCGCTTCAGAGGGCCATTTCAATCCGCATGGAGGGGCAGTGGCGATAGGCCATCCTCTAGGAGCCACTGGTACTCGCTGCCTGATGACTCTGGTGAATGCCCTTGAGCGCACCGGAGGGCGCCGTGGCATCGTGACGATATGCCTTGGCGGAGGCAATGCCGTTGCCATGATGATAGAGCGCGATTGAAGGGATTGCACGCCCCCTGTGGGGGCGACTAGTTTGTCATAGGCCTTATTTGGGGGTCGCTGGTCGCCCGGCCGATGGTAGAGCCCGCAAGACCCCACACGCGCTTTGAGAAGGCGAGGATTATCGGTGCCAGAGCGCTTCAGATCAGCATGGGAGCTCCTCTCTTCGTAACCGAGGACGAACTACGTCAACACTTCAGCGACGAGTTGATTCAGCTGTATGGTGTCGAAGAGGCACAGTGGAGGGTCGTCCTAGACCCCAACAAGATAGCGATGCTGGAGTACGAACAGCACCGTATACCGATTGACGTAGACCCTCACACAGAGTGAGTTCGCATCGGTTCGGTCAAGTCTATTTGTCTGAACACCGAGGCTCTCTCATAGGGGAGATTTAGTTGCTCGACAGAATTCAAGCCAAGCGGTTGACTGGCGCTTTGGTGATAGTCACCTTCCTCGTCATCGCCCTCGGCGGCGTGATTCGAATCTACGACGCTGGGGAATCATGTCCGGACTGGCCGACCTGCTTTGGCACGATTGGTTTTGACGTCTCGGAGGCCGAGCAAGAGGCATGGTATGAGGTCAATCCCGACGAGATTGACTCAAGAGGGAGTGATCACCGTTACACAACTTTTCAGATTTTCACAGAGTGGGCACATCGGCTGCTCGCAGGAGTCGTCCTAGGACCTCTGGTGCTCCTCAACTGGCTGATAGTCAGGCGTGAAGAGGGACTCGGTTCCGAGGTCCATTTGGCCTCCAGCATTGCTGTGGCTCTGATAGTATGGCAGGGGGCTGTGGGATGGCTGACGGTCAGTATGGACAACGAGCACTGGAGTGTCGCCCTACATCTGGGCTCGGCCCTTGCATTCATGCTCAGCCTAATCTGGCTCTGGCTAGCGATTTCAAGGGACCATCACAAACTGCCCTATTGGGCAAACTTCGAGTCGATTTCAAAGAATTGGAGGAGCCGTTTGTTCTGGCTTTCTACGGGAATCCTGTTCACACTGTTCTCGGGCGCCTTCGTTTCGACAACCAATGGAGCGAATGCCGCTTGCGGGGTCAATGGTTTGTTTGAATCGTGGCCATTGTGCCACGGAGAGTTGATTTCGTCGGTTCACGATTGGGTGCTGCAGTCTCAGATCATCCATAGATGGATGGTAGTTGGAGTCGCAGCCAGTCTGCTGGGAGCATCATGGTTGGCATGGAAGGAATTCGGCTCAGACAATGTGTTGTACAAGTGGTTCTGGTGGTCGACCGCCCTGTATCTGGTAAACATCGGCATCGGAGCCTCGTACATCCTATCATGGGATATCAGTGACGGTTACATCGAGTACCTCTCACTAATCCATCTGCTTGTAGCCTCACTCTCTTTCATCGTCCTATCTACGGCTTGGATGGGGGCGACAATGGGGCTTGTAAAGGAGAAACAGCATGAGTGACCTGAGGCCATACTTCTCCCTGACAAAGCCACGGGTGGTCGTGTTACTACAGATTACTGCGTTGTGCTCAGTGCTTGTGCACGACCAGCTCGATGGCGGACTAGATGCAAACACAGTGCGGACAATGCTGGTGGTATTCGTAGGAGGGTACCTGAGCGCGGGGGGCGCCAATGCGATCAACATGTGGTACGACAGGGACATCGATCCACTGATGACGCGCACGAAGAACCGGCCCGTGCCTGCAGGTGAGGTCTCGGCCAACGCCGCTCTGGGATTCGGAATCACCCTGTCACTTCTCGGAGTAGCGTGGTTTGAGATATTGGCCAACTCAGTGGCCGCATTCTGGTCGGCTTTCAGCATCCTGTTCTACGTATTCATCTACAGCATATGGCTGAAGCGTACGACGCCTCAGAACATAGTCATCGGCGGTATCGCCGGCTCGACCCCGCCCGTAATAGGCTGGGCAGTGGCCGAGGGCGAGCTCACAGTAGCTACTAACTCAGCCCCGGTTATGCTGGAGTCACTTCTCGACCTAGGCAGCCTGATGCCATGGTTCATGTTCCTGCTAATCTTCCTGTGGACTCCCCCTCACTTCTGGGCACTAGCACTGTACCGTTCCGAGGAGTATGGGAATGTAGGCATCCCGATGATGCCGAACGTCAAGGGAGCAGAGAGGACGGTTCGCGAGATGAAGGCATACGCTGTGCTTCTAGTGATTTTGTCGGCAGCTGCCCCAATGAGTTACGGTGGCATAAATGAGAGCGATACTATCTATCAAGTCCTCGGCTTGACAACAATTGGACTGAGCATCTGGTACTCGAGCACGGTCTGGAGAGTGGACCTCAACGAGCAACGCGACCCCACTGGAAGGATACCAACGGCCGCTCGCTCATTCTTCGTCTCCATGCTTTACCTAGCCCTGATGTTCATAGTTCTAGTCGCAGCCAGTTTCGGACTACTGGGCGCCGGAATAGGTGCTATTCTAGCTGTGACTGCAATGGTTCGCAGCGAGAGTCGGACGAAGTCCTGAGAGCCCGATGGCTTCAAACACCGAGTGCACCATCGCGCTGCGTCGTAAAGGAGGTGGGGCAATGGATGAGCAGGACCTGATTTACGATTGGAACAAGATAGATTACGAGATTGAGCGCAATGGGTCGAACCACCCGCATGAATTGTGGTTCGACGACGAAACCTTGCGTGACGGTCTGCAGAGCCCGAGTGCTCGCAACCCGACCATAGAACAGAAGATTGAGTTAATTGACTTCATGGAGTCCCTCGGAATCCAAAAAGCGGATCTCGGGCTTCCCGGTGCTGGACCTTTTCATGTCGGCCACATCGACGCAATGCTCACTCACATGGGCGAGAACGACTACGCGCTGCGCCCTGGATGCGCTGTTCGTACGGTGGTGAGCGATATCGAGCCACTGGTAGACCTGCAGGCCAAGCACGAGCGACAGATACAGGCTAGCGCCTTCCTAGGGACCAGCCCAATTCGCCAGTATGCTGAGGACTGGACGATGGAGAAGATCATCTCGACAGCCGAGAAGGCTGTATCATTCGCCATCGACAACGACATCCCAGTGATGTTTGTCACCGAGGACACTACGCGCAGTAAACCAGAGGATATCAAGGCCGTATACACTAGGGCACTGGAGCTCGGTGCTGACCGAATCTGCGTGTGCGACACATGCGGGCACGTTACCCCTAACGGAGTCCGCAAGTTGCTCTCTTTCATTCAGGACGAAGTAATACCCGACGCCGGGGTGAAGCGACGTGACATCGAGGTCAACTGGCACGGGCATCAAGACCGTGGACTTGGCGTCGCCAACAACCTCGCTGCCTACGAGGCCGGGGCCGATGTCATCCACGGGACCGCCCTCGGAGTG
>Ga0206684_1001196_pt1 | contig 9880 bp, 7 predicted proteins | sample M210012015metaG_FD_155467 | JGI IMG/M metagenome (GOLD analysis project Ga0206684, IMG submission 155467) | Ammonia-oxidizing marine archaeal communities from Monterey Bay, California, United States - M2 100m 12015 | ecosystem: Environmental > Aquatic > Marine > Intertidal zone | place: USA...
GACGACGAACGCCCGGGGTCAGGTCCCGAACAGCCTGGTAGTAGTTGTCCCTCCGCCAGTCGGAGTAGACGACGTTGTCGCCGTGAGTACGACGCCACGGTTGACCACCGTCGATGCCCGCCGAGATCGTGGTGGCGTCCTCGGCGTCCACGACCATGCCGTACTTACGTCCGAAGTAGCAGTACAGCCAGCCGGAGTAGTAGCAGATGTTATGGAACGACGTCAGCAGGCAGGCATCGACGCCTTCGGCAGCCAGGTGGGCCCGGAGGGCGTTCTGGCGGCGGTCCATCTCGGTCGCCGAGAACGGAGACCATTCCTTGGATCCCCAGTGCCAGCGGGTGACATGGACCATGTCGTCAGTGGGTGCGGACTTCATCTCGGTACCTCCTGGAAGGAGACCGGGCCACCACAGCGTTGGGTCCGATCTCTCGAGAAAACGGCGAACGGACCACCATGTCGGTGGCCCGCACGTTTCTTACTGGTGACATAAGGCTAGCGGAAGGCGTTGTTTCCGATACCGGTTTCAGGACTCGATCCCGGGCTCGTTCCGATGCCGACGACGAGGCGGTCGATCATCTCGTCGAGCATGGCCGTAGAGGTACCGAAGGTCAGCCGGGCATGGCCCTCGCCGCCCGGTCCGAACAGCGGCCCGTCTTTGCAGTCAAGGCCGGCCCGGTCGCGGAGCCATCGTCCGGGCCGGTCGCCGGGCCCGAACGCCGAGAGGTCCAGCCAGGCCAAGAAGGTCGACTGGGGAACGTGCATGCAGACGTCGGGTAACTCGTCGGCGAGACGGGACGCTAGGTGGTGGCGGTGGTGGTCGAACAGGGCGACCAGCTGGTCCACCCAGGCATCGCCCTCTTCCCAACCGACGATCGCCGCCTCGCAGCCCAGGCGATTGGGGTTACCCAGTAGATGCTCGGGAATCCTCCGGTAGCGGGCCAGCAAGTCCTCGTCGGCGAACGCCGTCACTGAGGCCCGGAGCCCACCCATGGCGAAGGTCTTGATGCCCGACGTGACGGTCACCGTGCAGGACGCTGCCCCCGGCATGGTGGCCAGGGGCACGTGGGTGGTACCCGGATAGGTGAAGTCGGCGTGGATCTCGTCGGACACGATCACCACGTCGTGCTCCGAGGCAAGTGCCACGATCCGGGTCAGCTGGTCCTTGGTGAGCACCCGACCTGTCGGATTGTGAGGGTGGCACAACAGCAGCATCTGAATGCCTGGATCGTCGGCCAGCAGAAGAGCCAACCCATCGAGGTCGTAGTGCCATCCGTCGTCGTTTCGGGTGAGGGGCCAGTCCACGGTGCGTCGACCCGTCGACTCGCCAATGGTGTTGAACGGGAAGTAGATGGGTGGAGTGAGGATGACGGCCCCGGTTGGCTCGGTGAAGGCCTCCACGCACGACCAGACGCCCTGGATGACCGAGGTATTGGCGACGGTGAGGGCCGGGTCGGGTGTCCAGCCATGGCGTCGGGCCGACCAGCCGCAGAACGCCTCGATCATGTGGTCGATGGTGGTGTGGTAGCCGAAACCACCGAGGTCCACCACCTCCCGCAGTCGGTCCTGCATGGCTGGGAACGGGCCCAGGTCGTGTTCGGCCACGAAGGCCGGGATCCACTTCGGCGCCCGGTCGGTCCACTTGTAGCCCCCTGAATTCACCTTCTGGTCGATGTCGACATGGTCGATCAGCAGCGTGGATGGCCGGGAGTCGCGATCTCCGGGTGGGACGTTGTTGGGCATCGGGGGACGGTATCGCAGCGCTTCCGTCTGGCGAATCCACCGCCCAGCGAAGTGTCGACGATTTGTTGAAAAAGGGCTACCTTCACCTCGGTGGGGAGATGGCTGCGGGAGCGACTCGCTTACGTGACCGGGCCGCAGATGGCGGGACCGCTGGTACCCGTGGTCGCCGTGCTTTCTGCGTTCCTGATCGGAGCCGGAATGCTTCTGGCCCTAGGGGCGAACCCGTTGGAGGGCTATCAGGCCCTGCTTGAAGGCGCTTTTGGTGATGTTGACGCACTGGCCGACACGGCGCTCAAGTCGATGCCGCTGTTGCTGGTCGGCATCGGCATCTGCATCGCTTTTCGGGCATCGGTCATCAACATTGGTGGTGAGGGTCAGATGATCGCTGGCGCGATCGTTTCCACGCTGGTGGCGCTCAACTGCGGCGAGCTGCCGCGTTTGGTCTTGGTGCCCCTGGTGCTGGCGGGGGGTCTAGCGGGTGGGGCGATCTGGGGAGCGATCCCTGGTGCGTTGAAGGCCTACAGCGGGGTGAATGAGATCCTGTCCACGATCATGTTGAACATCGTGGCCGTGCAACTCATGAACTTCCTGTTGCGTGACTTGATCATGGATCCCTACGAGAAGGAGCACGGACGCCTGCCCCAGACCCAGCGCCTATCGGAAAACTCCGACCTCCCGTTGCTGCCCGGCGGGACCCGACTGCACATCGGGGTGCTGGTGGCAGTGGGTATGGCTGTGCTGGCCTATGTGCTGCTGTGGCGGACCTCGTTGGGTTATCGCCTACGCGCTGTCGGCCACTCGAACGCGGCGTCCAGGTACGCAGGGATGCCTGTGAAGCGGACCATTGTGGCCGCCCTCACGTTGAGTGGAGCCATGTGTGGTCTGGCTGGAGCCATTCTCGTCTTTGGGAGCGAGTCACACCGGTTTGTCACCGACGGCTCCAGCGTTGGGTTCACCGGCTCGGCGGGCTTCAACGGCATCGTGACTGCCCTGTTCGGCGGCCTGCATCCGCTTTGGACCATCCCGTCGTCGTTCTTCTTCGGTGGGTTGCAGTTCGGCGCCAACGCTATGCAACGGGCCGTCCAGGTGCCTGCCGCCTTGGTGGTCGCACTTAACGGCCTTGTGGTGATCTTTGTGGTGAGCAGTGACCGACTCCGTCGGGCCGTTAGTGAGAGTTGGGGCCAGGGGCGGGCCATTGGCCGGGAGCGTGTCGCCGGCCGATCCGGCGGGACGGCACTGGCGGAACCTCAGGAAATGGACTGCGACCTATGAGCGAGTTCTTCACCGTGGCTTCGCTGGTCTTCGTGGTTGGTTCCGGGATCCGCCTTGCCACGCCGTTCCTACTCGCCGGCCTAGGTGAGACGATCGGGCAACGCAGCGGGGTCCTGAATCTGGGTGTCGACGGAGTGATGCTGCTCGGGGCGTTTGGCGCCTACTGGACCATTCTCGAGACGCGAAATCCTGTCGCCGGGATCTTGGTGGGCATCGCTGTCGGTCTGGTTATGGGCCTTGTCTACGGCGTGATAACGGTCAGCCTGCGCGCCGAGCAGGGCATCAGCGGCATCGGCATCTTCCTGTTTGGCCTAGGCATCAGCGACCTGCTCTTCCAGAAGAAGGTCGGGACCCCGATCCCCATTCGTGGCTTCGGCGATCTACACATACCGCTGCTAGCCGACATCCCCAAGGTCGGCGAGATGTTTTTCCAACACTCGGTGCTGGTCTATATCGCCTTTCTGCTAGTCCCCGTGGTGGCCTTCCTTTTGAACCGCACCACGTTCGGATTGAATGTGCGTGCCGTGGGCGAGAATCCGGCAGCGGCCGACAGTCTCGGCGTGAGCGTTGTCCGGGTCCGTTACACGACCGTTCTGCTGGCCAACGGTCTGGCCGGTCTGGCTGGTGCCGTGCTAGCCGCCGAACTAGGCATCTTCCAGCAGAACCTCACCAACGGGCAGGGATTCATCGCCATCGCACTGGTCTATTTTGGGGCGTGGCGCCCGATGGGCGTGATGGCCGGGGCGCTCCTATTTGGGATGGTGTCGGCCACCGTGCTCCAGTGGAAGACGCTCGGCCTGGTGTCAGGCGCCGCTTCCAGTCTGACGGCCATGGCGCCAGCGGTGCTCACCATCCTCGCCCTCGTGGTCATCAGTCGGACGGTCGGTCAGCCGGCCGCGTTAACCCGGCCGTTCGATCGGGGGCATTGACGCCCACGGTGTGCGAAGATCGCCGCCGATCAAATCCGGTATTTCAGCCGGATTAGAACCTCACGAAGGGATTTAGCATGCAGGCACGGAAGTACCGAAAAGTGGTGGGCCTTGGAGCCATGTTGGCGGTCCTGGGTCTCCTGGCAGGGGCCTGTGGCTCAGATGCTGAGGGGGCATCAGGGGATGACGGGTTCCGGATTGCCATCGTTGCGCCAAGCGCCAGTAACGACTTGGCGTTCTCCCAGAGCATCGTGGATGGAGTCAACGCTCTGACCGGGGTCAGTGCGGTCGACATTACCGACGGCACTTTTATCGTGGACGACGCCGCGGCCGCTATCCGGGCCTATGCCGAGGAGGGGTACGACCTGGTCATCGGCCACGGTTCCCAGTACGGCGGTTCGCTGCAGGAGATCGCCGCCGACTTCCCGGACGTGGCCTTCGCCTGGGGGACGTCGGCCGACACCTTCGGCCTGCCCAACGTGTCGGCCTACACCGCGGCCTCCGATCAGGGTGGCTACGTGATGGGCACCATGGCGGCCAGTATGACCAGCACGGGCATCATCGGTGTGATTGGTCCGATCGCTGTCGGCGACGCCAAGTTGTACGTCGACGGTTTCGTGAACGGCGCTACGGCGACCGTCTCCGGGATCACCGTCAACGTGAACTACATCGAGTCGTTCAGCGACGTCGCCCTAGCTGCCGAGGCCGCCCAGGGCCACGTGGCCAACGGTGCGGACATCCTGACCGGTACGGCCCAGATGGTCGTCGGTGCCACCGGTGTGGCCGCAGAGCACGGTGCGAAGTGGTTCGGGACCCAGTCCAACCAGACCGCCCTAGGAGCTGACATCGTCGTGGCCTCGCAGGTGTACAAGTGGGAGGTAGTGCTGCAAGACCTTGTGGACGGCATCAAGAAGGGTGACCTGGGTGGCGAATCCCACACCATCACGCTTGAGAACGGTGGTCTGCTGATTGAGTTCAACGATGGCGTGGACGCGGGCCACGCCAAGACGATCGGCGAAGCGGCCATCAAGCGCATCTCGGCTGGCTTACTCGGAACCGGGTCCTGATTTCTCTGGCTTCCAGTGGCCCGGTCGTTTCGCCGAGTATTCGGTGGATCGACCGGGCCACAGTACGAAATCCGGGATCGGACGCAGATCACTGGCCATGACCGTCAGCACACCTCTTCTTGAACTCAACGGGATCACCAAGCGGTTCCCTGGAGTGCTGGCCAACGACGACGTCTACTTCGATGTTGTGGTCGGCGAGATCCACGCGCTCCTCGGAGAGAACGGTGCCGGCAAGAGCACGCTGATGAAGGTGCTCTACGGGCTGTACCGACCCGACGAGGGAGAAGTCCGACTCCATGGTCGACCTAGCGGTATCGCCACGCCGGCCGACGCCATCGAGGCTGGAGTGGCCATGGTCCACCAGCACTTCATGCTGGTGCCCACCCTCACAGTGGCCGAAAATGTGGCCCTAGGCCTAGCCTCCAACGGCCTGATTCTGGATACCACCGAGGTGGCTGAGCGGATCCGTGACCTTTCATCCCGGTATGGCCTACAAGTGGACCCATCGACCTACGTATGGCAACTAGCAGTCGGGGAGCGGCAGCGGGTAGAGATCATCAAAGCGCTCTACCGCGACTGCCGGTTACTGGTTCTAGATGAGCCGACGGCCGTGCTCACCCCTATCGAAGTGGACGAACTTTTCGTCACGCTCCGGACCATGGCCGCCGACGGAGTGGGTCTGATCTTCATCTCCCACAAGTTGGGAGAGGTGCTGACCCTGGCTGACCGGATCACCGTCATGCGGGACGGTCGGGTGACCGGTGAGACGACGCCCTCGGAGACGACCAAGGCCGAGTTGGCCGACATGATGGTGGGTCGTGAGGTGCAGTTGGCTCCCGATCGACCGATGTCCGAACCGGGTGAGGTGCGTCTTGCTGTCAAGGACCTCCGAGTGGCGGGAGATCGGGGTGTGGACGCGGTGACGGGGTGCAGTTTCGAGGTGCGTTCTGGCGAACTGCTGGGTATCGCCGGGGTCTCAGGTAACGGGCAACGGGAACTGGCCGAAGCCATCGCCGGCTTACGACCAGTGGTCGAAGGTGACGTCAAGATTGACGGAGCAGTGGTTACCGGCCGGCACCCCAGTGAGGTGCGGGACGCTGGACTGGCGTACGTACCCGAGGAACGGATGCGGGACGGCGTGGTCGGGGAGTTCTCCGTGGCCGAGAACCTGATTCTGGTGGCCCACGACAGCGAGCCGTTCAGTCGTCGGGGGATGCTCCGCCTTGGCACGATCGCCGACTGGTGCCGCGACCTGGTGGAACGATTCGCGGTCAAGACGCCGACGCTGGAAACGACCACCGCCACCTTGTCAGGCGGCAATATCCAGAAGTTGATCTTGGCCCGGGAACTATCCGGACAGCCGAAGGTACTCCTGGCCGCCCAGCCCACACGTGGTGTGGACATCGGAGCGGCCGAGTACATCCACCGGCGACTTATCGAGGAGCGCTCGGCGGGCAACGCCATTTTGGTGATCTCCGAGGACCTCGACGAGGTGCTGGCCCTGAGCGACCGGGTGGCCGTGATGTTCGAGGGCCAAATTGCGGCCGTCATGGACGTTGCCGAGGCAACTGTGGAGAGGGTCGGTCTACTCATGGCCGGCGGCGGAAGTGTGGCCGAGGCGACCTAGCCGGAGCGTCGGCGGTTAGCGGGTGTGGACAGGTCGGCCGGCCAGCCCCAGAGCGGCCTCCATAAGTGATTCGCCCAGCGTTGGGTGGGCGTGGATGGTGCCTGCCATGTCTTCCACGGTGGCGGCCGTCTCCACAGCTAGCGCCGCTTCACCAGCGAGTTCGGCCACGTGGGCACCCACCGCCTGGACGCCGATCACTGAGCCCTCGGCATCTGCAACCACGGTCACCATGCCCTCGGTGTCACCCATCGTCCGGGCCCGACCCGAAGCGCCCAACGGGAACCGGGAGGTCAACGGTTCCATGCCGGCCTCGGTTGCCTCATCGCGGGTGAGTCCGACCTTCATGACCTGCGGGTCACCGAACACCACCATGGGAATGGTCGTGGGGTCAAACGCCGCGGGTAGGCCACAGATAGCGTCGGCGGCCACCGCAGCTTCGGCGGTCGCCTTGTGGGCCAACGCCGGCCCGGGGGTGAGATCGCCAATGGCGTACACCCCGTTGGCGGCCCGTCGGGTGGTGTCGACGGCCACGTGGCCTGACGGCTCCAGAGTCGCCCCCGATCGGGTCATGGCCACCGAGTCGGTATCGGGTCGTCGTCCGACCACCACGCCGATCCGGTCGGCTGGCAGGGTGACCCGTCCGCCGGAGTCTTCGCCGCCCGTCTGTTCGACGACCAGCCCGTGGTCGTCGGTTCCGACGGCCACAGTCCCCAGGCACAACCCGACTCCGAGACGACGCAGCCCCCGTTCGACGAGTCGGGCGGTCCGGGCGTCGAAGCTTGCTAGTACGCGGTCTTCAGACTCGACGATGGTCACCTCACTACCCAGCTTGGCGAAGGCGCAGCCCAACTCGATTCCGACGTAGCCGCCGCCGACCAGCACCAGTCGATCGGGCAGAGTGTCGGTCGACAGCAACTCAGCCGAACCGACGACCCGATCCCCGTCCAGGGGCACACCGGGCAGTTCGATGGGGCGGGAACCGGTGGCCACGATGACGTCACGGGGATCCAGGAACTCCACGGTGTCGCCATGCTCGACCGCCACCCGGCCGGGCCGGGTGAATCGTCCGTGCCCTGCCAGCACCGTTACCCCGGCGTCTGCCAACAGCCTCGACACTCCGGAGGTGAGGTCGCTGACTACGGCCTCCAGATGGGCCCGGACCCGGCCCATGTCGACTGTCGAGGTGGCGTCGATACCCCACGAGCCGACCCGCCCGGTTAGGGCGTAAGCGTCGGCGACCTCGATGAGTGTCTTGGACGGGATGCACCCAACGTTGAGGCATGTGCCGCCAATGGCCCCGCGTTCGAGGAGGGTCACGTCGCGGCCCAGGCGGGCGGCGTGGAGGGCCGCTGCGTAGCCGCCGGGTCCGGCGCCGATGACCAGCAGGTCGACCGGGCTGGCTACCTCGCCGACGACCACCGGTTCAGGCTTCGATGAGCAGGTGTAGCGGTTCGATGAGGTCGTCGACGACGGCCCTTCGAAACGTCTCGGCCAGGTCGCCGTCGATGAGCCGGTGGTCGGCGCCCAGTACCACCGGGAGGGTGGGTCGGGCCAGCACCTCGCCCTCGACGGCCACGGGCCGTTCGGCAATGGCACCGAGTCCGAGGATGGCGCCTTGACCCGGTGGAATGATCGGGGTGGCAAACCGTCCGCCCAGCGAGCCGTAGTTGGTGATGGTGAAGGTGGCGCCAGCGAGGTCCGCCGCCGTCAGGTCGCCGGCTCGGGCAGTGGCGGCTAGCGAGGCAATTCGTTGGGCCATGGTGAACAGGTCGAGTGTGTCGGCGTCGTGTACTACCGGTACGACAAGCCCGCGTTCAGTCGCTGTGGCGATGCCAAGGTTGATTTCCTCTGGAATGACGATGGCGTCGCCCGGGTGGCCCTCCACGTGGCCGTTGACCACGGGGAATCGCCGTAGCGCCCGTGCCGCGGCGACGGCAGCGATGGCCAGAGGCGTTACCTGCGCCGCTCCCGGACGGTCCATCGAGCGGACCCGTATCCGGAAGTCGACCAGTAGCGATGCGTCGAGTTCGTCCATTGTGTGGATGTGGGGGATCTCCGTCCACGCCTGGACCATGTTGCGGGCCACCAGGCCTCGGAGTCCCCGGAGGGGGTGGTGGCCCGACGGCATCTGGCCCAACGTGCTGGACAGTCGCTGGGAACCAGCGTCGTTGGAGCTCGATACAGGATGAGTGGACGGCTTTGACCCAGAGGTGGGAACCGGCGTCTCTGCGTTTCTCACGTCATCGGCGGTGATCCTCCCCGCAGGACCGGTTCCGGTCACTGTGTTCAGGTCCACCCCCGATTGGAGGGCCAGCCGCCTGGTGGCCGGCGCGGCCTTGGGGCGTGTGGTTGTCGCCGATCCCTGTGCATCCACCGGTCGTGGAGTGGATCCTGAGACGGGGTCCCCGACCGATTCGGCTGCCGGTGGTGGTCGGTCCGTTCCAGCATCCGATGTGTCTGAGCCGTCGTCGATCTCGATGAGCACCTCGCCCACCCGGAGGCGGACGCCTTCGGCGGCTCCGAGTGACAGCACCGTGCCGGCCACCGGTGACGGCAGTTCCGAACTGGCCTTGTCGGTGAGCACCTCCACCAGAGCCTGGTCGCGCACGACGACGTCACCGATCGACACGAACCATTCGACGATCTCAGCTTCGTCGAGACCCTCTCCGATATCGGGGAGTCGGAAGACGTGGGTCACGGAACCGACGCTCAGGCCGTCTCGAGGGTACGACGGACCGCAGCGGCGATCCGGGCCTCGTCAGGGACGAAGGTGTCCTCGAGCATCCCCACCGGATAAGGCACGTCGAAGCCCGACACACGGACCACCGGTGCTTCCAGTGACCAGAAACACTCCTCGACAATGGTGGCCACCACCTCGCCGGCGAAACCGCCGGTCGGAGAAGCCTCCTCCACGACCACCGCCAGGCCACATCGGTCCACCGCTTCGGCGATGGCCTCAATGTCGAGGGGAACCAGACTGCGAAGATCGAGGACGGCGACGGATAGTCCCTCCTCGGCCAGGGAGTCGGCCACCCGGCAGGCCAGTTCGACCTGGTAGCTCCAGGCGATGATCACCAGGTCGTCGCCCTCGCGTGCGGAACGCGCCGACCCGAGGGGAACTACGTGGTCGCCGTCCGGCACCTCGCCACGGATACCCCGGTAGCCGCGCAGTGGTTCGAGAAACATCACCGGGTCGGAATCGCGCACCGCGGCAGCCAACAGACCCTTGGCGTCGGCGGCGGTGG
>Ga0206684_1001197_pt1 | contig 9880 bp, 6 predicted proteins | sample M210012015metaG_FD_155467 | JGI IMG/M metagenome (GOLD analysis project Ga0206684, IMG submission 155467) | Ammonia-oxidizing marine archaeal communities from Monterey Bay, California, United States - M2 100m 12015 | ecosystem: Environmental > Aquatic > Marine > Intertidal zone | place: USA...
CCTACCATTTGTCCTTCACTTGTACTGAAGCTGATTGCTTGTGTTTCTCCGTTATTGAGTAAAAGATCCTGTTCAAATACAGACCCAGAAGGACTATTGATTGTCACTGTAACATCAGATTCTATAATAGGCAATCCATTATCACCAGTTACATTGATGTAAATGCTTACTGTTTCTACGTATGGATTTACAGTAGCAGGTACTGTATCGTCAGAACCACCACCAACACTTCCATCACCTTCGGTAAAATGGTTGATACTTACCTGTTCAAATGCGACACTTTGCCGGTCTTCAGAATCTTTAGCAGTCAATACAACGAAGTATAGTCCACCTTCAGTCCAAGAATGAGATACACTTTCTCCAGTATCTGTATTATTATCACCAAAGTCCCACTCATAGGTTACGAAATTACCATTTGACATAGACGCGTCAAATTCGAAAACATCACCATTCCATCCTTGCGTTTGAGTAGCAGTTATATTTGCATCTAATATTACGGGATCAATACCAACAAGTCTAGGTCCAACAAGTTGCCAAACTACTAAGAATACAACCGTAAAAGCCAGAACTGCAACTAAATTATCAACGATTTTTTCTTTTCTTTGTTCTGACATTCCTTTTTTGAATTTATCTAGAATTCCAGTAACCCCATCCGCAAATATGAATCCTCCATCAAGAGGTACGGCAGGAAGGGCGTTTGTCAATCCAACCATCAGATTTAGCCAGAATATCCAGTAGAAGGAGTTAGCTAAAACCCAGAAGATGTTATCAGGTAAGATCCCAATAGCTCCTGCAGGCTCATAAATCGAAGTAAAATGTTCTGGGAATGGTTGAAGTTTAGCGAAAGGTAAAGAAATGTACAGTAAAATATTCTCAGTTGGGTTTGCCAAACTATCAGTTATAATTTTGGGATTCTCAGCAGCAACACCCATGAACCCTTTTCCAGACATCCATGATTCATAGTGATCTGGATAATATTTCAGATAGTAACTTCCCTTATCAGATAATGTTACCGAATAGATTTCAGGGACACCACGATTAAGAATTGAGACATTGACCGTTTGTCCTGCATAGGTATCATTCATTATACGTTTCCAATCATCAGTATTTCGGACTTCTTCCTCATCAATAGCAGTTAGAAGCATCCAAGGTTCAAGGCCAGCTTCAGCACCTCCGTAATCGGCACTTACACTGTACAACAATAATCCATCTTCAGCGGGTTCTAGAGAAGCTACCATTACAGAAGAAAATAAGAATGAAAAAACAACTGCAACAACCATGTTGCTCCCAGGTCCTGCAGCGTAGAGCCTCATTCTCTCCCATTTTTTCATAGATTTCATCCCTTCTTCATCAGGTTCTACGAAAGCCCCAACTGGGAAAAAGAAAAGTAACAAGCCAAGTGCTTTGACTTTAACATCAGCAACCCTGCTCAAAATTCCATGACTGAATTCATGAATGACCATTGCAATAACTAAAGCTAGAATACCATACCACAGAGGGATTACAGGATTTAAACCAGGCAATCCAATCATCATCTTTGGTGAAACTGCAGATGTTTTAGGGATCTGCCAAGCTAAAGTTGCTTGCCATAAAAGCAGCGAGAACATGAGAATCATAATAATAAAAACAGTTACAACCCAAACATCTCCTACTCTTCTCCAGAAAGGTTTATTTTGAGAAATTCTTTCTATGAAATTCTTTCCCCAATCAGTTCTCCACATCAGGAAAGAACGACCCCATACTAAGTCCATGTTGTATTCTTGCAGATAACCTTCATTGTCAGCCCATCTGACGCCTGTTATCCAAGCGATGAGAAATAAAGCAAAGCTATACCAGCCTAGGTATAGACAAAAGACTAGGAACAAAAGGAATCTTCGGTGTCTACGAATATGCACTTCGATAGGCATGCCCGTTAATTCAGGCAATATTTCCTCTGCATGTAGAGCGTCATAACTCTCTTCTTCCTCAACAGACTCGTTCTTCTTTGTTGCCATAGCTTCCTAACTATGTTGGAGTCCACATGGGGCTTTATTTAACCTCCATTATAGAGCAAACATGGCCAAGAAAAAGGGTAAACGCGAAGAAGGCTTCACGTTTCCCGAATTTGACAGTGAAGAATATCGTACAAAGGAAGTTAGAGATTCTAAAGTCATAGTTTTTGCGGTTTTTTACGCCATAGTTATCGCAGTAATTTGTTATTTACTCGTAAAGATGGCAGACGTGGGTGGTTGGGTTACACTGATTGGTTTTGCTTCTCCTTTTGGTCTTATCAAAATACTTCCTCTTCTCTTCGATACTAGCGAATTTGAGAGAAAGAATTGGTTTGGCCCAATGATGATGTCTTTCATGGCATGGTTAGGATTCATGATTCTCCTTTCAAATCCTCCTTTCAATGATATCGCCAAGCCAAAATTCCAGCAAGTAGAAACATACATTGAGTCTGATGGAAACTGGAATCAAACTTTGCAGATAGATGCCAATACTCCTTTTGTTCTAGTAATTTCAGTTAAGGATAATTGGGAAGTTGAATCGGTTAAAGTATCGGCTGGAAAAGCTGCACTTAATTCTCAAACACTTCTCAAACTTGAAGGAGATAATGAATACAATATAGAGGGTAATAGTTTGTATTACCATTTTTTTGAGAACGGTCTTGATACAGACGCATATTCCTTCATATTCTATGCAGAAGATGCCGAAGGTAATTCTAATTCAAAAAATATCAGTTTGACTATCGGTTAAAGCAATCTTTGTTGAATATCATGCAGTTTTTCTAGAGCTTGTAGGGGCGTTAGATTCATCAAATCCATTTTACGTATTTCATCTACAATCGGGTTTTCTTTAATTTCTTTTCTGGCCCCAAAGTCATTACTGAAAACAGATTGAACAGGTCCAGTTTTTGAAACCTCAATCGTAGAACCTTCTTCTAAATTATTCAATACCTTTCTTGCTCTAACTAATACTTCTTCAGGAACACCAGCCATCTTCGCTACATGGATACCAAATGAAGCATCTGTTGGCCCTTCTGCAACACGGTGAAGCAATGTTAGTTCATGTCCATCTTCTTTGGCTTGCATGTGACAATTTACAGAGCGATCCAATATTTTTGCAACATCTGTAAGTTGATGATAATGAGTAGCAAAGAGTGTCTTGACACCTTTACCAGCATGCAATTCTTCTGAAACTGCCCAAGCTAGTGCTAATCCATCAAATGTGGAAGTTCCTCTTCCGATTTCATCTAGTAGTACAAGACTGTTTGGCGTTGCGTTTCTCAAAATGTTTGCTAACTCTAGCATTTCAACCATGAAAGTAGAATGTCCATGCACGAGGTCATCATGTGCACCAACTCTAGTGAAAACACGATCAACCATTCCTAATCTTGCCGAAGAAGCAGGGACAAAGCAACCAGCCTGTGCCATTACACAAATTAGAGCAGTTTGCCGCATATAGGTCGATTTACCACCCATGTTTGGTCCCGTTAGAATCATTAATTGACGCTGTTTGTTATCTAATTGCAAACTGTTAGGAATGTATTGCCCTTCTCTGAGGACTTCGATAACAGGATGCCTTCCATCTGAGATAGATAATGCGCCATCATCTGACATTTCAGGTCTAACGTAATTATTGGCTTGACTAACTTCAGCAAGCGAACTAATTGCATCAATTCTTGATACAGCCATAGTAGTTGCTTGTAATGATCCTAAGAATTCTAAAATCCACTCTCTTAATTCCTTGAATAGTTCAGTTTCAAGGGCTTGAGATCTTTCATCTGCTCTTAAAATTGAAGTTTCTTTTTCTTTTAATTCAGGAGTAATGTATCGATCACCAGCAGCTACGGTCTGTTTTCGATGATAGCTTTCAGGCACTTTCTTTGCAAATGCTTTTGGTACTTCAATGTAATATCCGAAAACACGATTATATCCAATTTTCAGCTTTGGAATTCCCGTTTTCTTCTTTTCTTCAGCTTCCAGTGAAGCTACCCATTCTCTTCCACTGCTAGCTCTTGACCTTAAATCATCTAATTCTTTGGAATATCCTTTCTTGAAAATACCACCATCTCTGAGAATTAGCGGAGGATCATCAACAATTGCTTCAGCTAGTTTCTGAGCTACTTGTTTATGCGTATCAATTGATTTCACTAATCTTTTCATTAATTTAGATTTTAGTGGCTCTTCACTCAAGAATTGTTTGAGGTCTTTGACTGTATTCAGACTGGAACGTAGACTATCTAGATCTCTGGGCGATATGGATCCATGACCAAGTCTTGAGAGTAATCTTTCAACGTCTTGAAAACCTTTCAATATATCACGTATTTCTCTTCGGCTCAAGGTATTATCGAATAATTCTTGCACTGCGTCATGTCTTTCATTTATTCGTTTTAAGTCATGCAAAGGTCGAAGAAGCCAATCTTTCAATCTTCTTGAACCGCCAGCGGTCGAAGTCCGATTAATTATGGCGAAAAGAGTATCTTTTGACGAATCACTAATAGTACGTACAATCTCTAGATTCCTTAAGGTGACAGCATCCAAAGTCATGGTTTTAGCTTTGACCATCAATGATGGCGGTCTAAGGTGAGGCAATTCACTAAATTGAGTGACTGTAGCATAAGATAGGATTGCTCCTGCAGCTGTAATGGCCATAGGATAAGTTTTCAATTCTTCTACATTTCCGAATCTTTCTTCTAGGATTTTTTTAGATACGGGATACATCCATGACTCGGCCTTTTGAGGCGTAGTGTTCACGCCTAGCGCCATCATCCAGTTTGCTATATTTTCATTTCCGTCAGGGATTATGACTTCAGCAGGAGAATAGCGAGCCATTTCCGATTCCAGTGCTTCTCTATCTCTAAATTGTGCGGTTGAGAATTCACCAGTAGAGATGTCCATTATCGCTAATCCTAATCCATCGTCGGTTTCATTTACGGAAGCCAGAAAGTTGTTGGAATTGCTCAACATTGAGCCTTCGACAACCGTACCTTGACTGACAATTCGAGTTACTCCTCTTCTGACAAGTCCTTTGGCACTCTTTGGATCTTCAAGTTGTTCACAGATTGCAACACGATGTCCTTTCTTGATTAATTTACTAAGATAATTATCTAAGGCATGATATGGAACTCCTGCTAACGGAATAGGATTCTCAGAATTCTTGTCTCTTGCCGTTAGTGCAATGTCTAATTCTTTTGCGACAATTTTTGCATCATCTCCAAAAGTTTCATAGAAATCACCCATACGATATAACAGAATGGAATCAGGATTTTCACGTTTTATGGCGTGGTACTGACGCATCATGGGAGTAGACAAGAATTAGGGAGTAACAGGTCGGTTTTATTTGTTGTGCCCCAATATTTAGGATTAATTTAATACGGTGGTCATGATACTTAGTTACAAATGTCAGAGACCCCAAAATTCACCAATTCTTTGATTGATTCTACAAGCCCTTATTTGTTGCAACATGCCCATAATCCCGTAGATTGGTATCAATGGTCTAAAGAAGCTCTTGATGACGCAAAGAAACGTGATGTTCCAATACTCCTGAGTATCGGTTACTCAGCATGCCATTGGTGCCACGTTATGGAAAAAGAGTCATTTGAAGATGAAAAAACTGCTGAAATAATGAATAATAATTTTGTCAATATCAAAGTAGATAGAGAGGAAAGACCTGACTTGGATGAAGTTTACATGACAGCTACTCAGGTGATGAATAAAGGCCAAGGAGGTTGGCCAATGACGGTTTTTTTGGCTCCTAATCTTAAACCATTCTTTGCGGGAACCTATTTTCCACCTCAAGATGCCTATGGTAGGCCAGGTTTTCCTACCATTTTAACTAGACTTGCAGAAATATGGTCTAGCAATAAAGAGCAGTTACTTTCTCAAGCCGATTCTATCGTCCAGCAGTTGAATTCTACTAAGATACAAAATACAAATGTAGAAAGTAATGTTAACCAAAAAGCAGTAGAGCATTGGAATTCTAATTTTGATAAGGTATGGGGTGGTTTTGGACCAGCACCTAAATTTCCTAACACTGGAGCGATTTTACATCTTCTAAATGATTATCATATCAATGGTTCAGAGGAATCCCTGAATTCCGCAGTCAAAACCTTAGATTCAATGTATCAGGGAGGGATTTTCGATCATATAGGTGGAGGATTTGCTAGATATTCTGTTGATGAGAAATGGTTAGTCCCTCATTTTGAGAAGATGCTTTACGATAATGGCCCACTTATGGAAGCATATTTGGTTGGATATCAAATAACAAAAAAACCAGAATATTTGGATGTAATTTCCCAAATATTTGAGTGGTTAAACGATGAAATGATTGATCAGGATGGAGGATTCTATTCCTCCATGGATGCAGATTCAGAAGGTGTCGAAGGTAAATACTATGTTTGGAAAAAATCTGAAATTGGAGAGATTTTAGCCAAAGAGGATGCCGATATTTTCAATCAATATTTTGATATTACAGAAGAAGGAAACTGGGAAGGTAATTCAATTCCCCGTATAATAATGAAGAAATCATCATTATCAAATTTCTTGAAAATTCCAGAAAATAAGATGCTTGAATCGTTAGCACGTTCCCGACTCAAAGTGAAAGAACATAGGGCTTCACGAATTCCTCCTGGAACGGATGATAAAGTAATCGTATCTTGGAATGCCCTCATGATTAGTTCCCTCGCTAAAGTTTCGTATGCACTTGGGAAGAAAGAATATTTTGATGCAGCAGACAAAGCCGTTACTTTCATCACAGAAAAAATGTCTAAAAAAGATGGAACTCTAAATAGAGTTTACAGGAAAAATGTGACGCATATTGACGCCTTTGCAGAAGATTACTCTTACTTTGGCAATTCGCTTATTGATATGTATGAAGCTAGTTTTAATCCCAAATATTTGGAATTAGCTAAGAAATATGCAGACATATTGATTGATCAGTTTTATACAGATGGTCAATTCAAACAATCTCTTTCAAAAAATATTGTGATTAAGAGTGGCAATAGTATGGACAATGCTACTCCCTCTTACAACTTCATGTGCAGCCTTTTGTTGGTAAGGCTTCACCATTATTATGACAATAAAGAATACAAAACAGTTGTCGAGTCTTCAATGGAAAAAGCGGGACAATATATCAATCAATATCCTTATGCCCATTCGACAGCACTGTTTGTTTACAATTATCTTTCGAATGGCCCAAAAGAGATTGTTTTAGCTGCTGATACGAATACAGATCCATTAATGGATATTGTAAAGCAGACATATATTCCTTGTAAGATTATAGCTAGTTCTTCAACACAAATGAGCCTTCCAATATTAAAAGATAAGAAGACAGTAGATGGGAAATCTGCGATTTATATCTGTAAAAATTATACTTGTAAAGAACCAATTACTAATGGAAATGAATTGAAAATAGCCTTAACTTCACTGAAATAATTTAATTCTTTTTTCTTATGATTGGAGCTACCTTTGTTCCAATTAATTCAATGGCTTTCATTAATTGTTGATGAGTTAAACCAGCAACATCTAATTGAAAACTAAATCTTGAGAGTCCACCTAGAGCCTCACTATGTCGCATGACTTTTTCAGCTACTTCTTCAACATTACCTACAACTAAAGCTCCAGTAGGGCCTATCTGAGATTCAAAGTGAGACATTGTTACAGGTGGCCAGCCTCTTTCTCTTCCAATTCTAGTGAATGATTCTGCATAACCTGGGAAAAATTCTTTGATAGCTTGTTCTCTTGTTTCGGCAACATATCCTAAAGAGTGAACTCCAACTTTTAATTTTTCAGGATCATGGCCTGCTTTTTCACCCGCATTTTTGTATAATTCTACAAGGGGTGCAAAACGATGAGTTTCTCCACCAATTATAGCTACCATTAGTGGCAATCCAAGTACACCTGCTCTAACAAATGATTCAGGAGTTCCTCCAACTCCGACCCAAATAGGCAATGGATCTTGAATAGGTCTAGGATAGATGGCTTGTTCTACTAAATCGGGTCTAAATTTACCAGACCAGTTAACAACTTTATTATCACGAATTTTTAGTAATAAATCTAGTTTTTCAGCATAAAGCCCATTGTAATCCTCCATTTTGAGGCCAAAAAGAGGATATGCTTCAGTAAATGATCCCCTACCGGCTATAATTTCAGCGCGGCCTTTTGAAACCAAATCTAAAGTTGCAAAATTCTGGAAAACACGTACTGGGTCTGCTACACTCAGAACAGTAACTGCACTAGTTAATCTAATATTTTTAGTTCTGGCGGCCGCTGCCGACAGAATAATGTGGGCTGCCGAATCTAAAAATTCTTTACGATGATGTTCGCCAATACCAGCTTCATCTATTCCTATTTTGTCAGCATATTCTATTCTATCAAGTAATTCATTGATAGCTTGATCGCCTGGGATTTGATTTCCATTTTCATCTTTGAAATCTGCAGAGGCAAAAGTGTGTATTCCGATTTCCATGGTTTAAGTAAATTTACCAACGAGTATTGAAATTTCGTATAGAATCATGAGTGGGATTGCAAGTAGAAACTGAGAAATTACGTCTGGAGGTGTAATCATTGCAGCTAAAACAAAGAATACAATAACCAGATAGCTACGATATTCTGCCAATTTTTCAGTAGTAGTTAATTGCAATTTCAGCATCAGAATTACAATAAGTGGTAATTGGAAAGTAATTCCCAATGAAAAAGTTAGAAGAAAAATAAAGTGATAGAAAGCGCTAAGGCTGTATGTCGTTTCCAGCCCAGCATTGGCAGCATCATTTTGTAAATAATCTAGAACAAGAGGTAGCATAAGTTTGATTGAGTATGTGGCACCCAATCCAAAAAGAACTAAAGAAATAACTAGTATTCCAATTATGTTCCCAATTCCAATATTGGGAAGTAGAGATCTGGTTCTAACAATATGCCAAATCTGGATTATAGCAATTAGAAAAACTAAAGATATGGCCGCGTATCCCGCAACTCTCATTTTTAAAATAAAATATTCTGCTGGAGACAAATAAATTAGTGTTGCACCTTCCGGTAAAAGGGCGACACTAATCCAATCAATAAGGTCTGGTGCAAAGTTGAAAACGATTGCAAAAGTAGCTCCAGCTAATACCAAATAAATCCAGATTCGTCCTCTCAGATTGTCAACGATATCATCGTATGCAGGTTTTTTTGACACAAGACTTCATTCGGAGAGGGGTTTTTGCTCTTCGCCCATAAGGTTAATTTACCTCACTATGGATAGTAAAGTATGATTGGTACCACAGAAGCGTTAATTATTGGAGGAGTCGTGCTTCTTCTTTTTGGAGCTAAAAAGCTACCAGAGCTTGCTAAGAGTATGGGCCAATCAAAAGCCGCCTTCAATGAGGGTCTGAAGGAAGGGCCGTCCTCAGAAGAAGATGAGGACAAGGATGACGAAGATTGAAGATCCTCTCCGTCATTTATTAGTCTTAATACGTTCTAATTTTGTAGTTCTTGGGTTCACAGCAATCATAGTTTTTGCAATAGATTACAAAGATTTTTTTGGCCATAATTCAGACGAAATATACTATTTGGCAATATCTTCAGTTGTTGTATTTTTGTTATTGTTAACGCTTCAAAAATATCGCAATCCACTTCATTATTGGCCCCGATATGTCTTTTTTGTTAAGGATAGGAATGATTCTCAAATAAAAATGGAACCATATCTTGACCCGTGGCTAATTTGGTTAGGTTTGATTAGACCAATGGAACTAGTAAATGTAAGATATTCGATGTATCCTGATTTAGATGTAGGCGTGGATATTGATCCTAATACAGGAGTCATAACGGGTTTTCCTATGGAATTAGGAAACCATACTTCTGAAATTAAAATGAGATTTCTTGGAGGTGCCTATTCCACAACTGTTAGAATCGAAGTT
>Ga0206684_1001214_pt1 | contig 9811 bp, 8 predicted proteins | sample M210012015metaG_FD_155467 | JGI IMG/M metagenome (GOLD analysis project Ga0206684, IMG submission 155467) | Ammonia-oxidizing marine archaeal communities from Monterey Bay, California, United States - M2 100m 12015 | ecosystem: Environmental > Aquatic > Marine > Intertidal zone | place: USA...
GGTTCAAGGATCCACAATGCTATATTGGGGGTGTATAGGAGTCGTATTTAGCTAATAATCTAAGGATTTAAATAAAAAATGCTTAATTTTGGGTCTTTAATTTTTTGGAGTCTACAATGAATCTATAAACTTTTTTAATATCCGACCAAGGGCTTGTATTTGAATCTATTAGTGTTTATGAAACCAATTCTATTTTTTGAATCACTTCTGAATCCTTTGATGATTGAAATTGGTTAAAATTGTGTGTACCCTCATACAAAGAAAGTGAACAAAAGAAATATATTTGTGAACAAGCGGGCGTAGCTCAGGGGTAGAGCGCAACCTTGCCAAGGTTGAAGTCGAGGGTTCGAATCCCTTCGCCCGCTCCAATAGAAGCCAAAAATCCTACATCATTAGTCTTGCAAGTTGTTTGTGTAACACTTGTGTAACATTTCACTTTCAGAAATGGAGTGATTATGGCAACTTTTTTTAAGAGAAAACATAAATCAAAAACCACCTACGCAGTACAAGTTAGGCGCAAAGGATTCAGAACAGTTTCTAAATCTTTTGACACTCGAACTGAAGCAAAAAGGTGGGCGAGAAATATGGAGGCGAAGTTAGACCGGGGTGACTACTCGGATTATACTGAAGCGAGTAAACTAACCTTGGGTGATTTGTTTAATCGTTACATAAGAGAAAATAAACATAAGAAAAAAAAGCAGTGGCGTTATGAGGAATATAGAAAGGATCAATTACTCAAAGACACGATAAGCGATATAAACCTATTAAGATTTTCTACTAAACATTTAGCTGAATTTAGAGATAGGCGCTTAAAGGTAGTCAAAGCCTCTACTTTTAATAAAGATTTTAACTTCATCAGCGTTTGTATTTCAACAGCTATTAATGATTGGGGTATTTATATCCCTCACAATCCTTGCAAGTTAATGAACCGAGAGAGCGAGGCGAAACCAAGAAATAGGATTTTAGATAATGATGAAGAACTTCGTTTACTTGAGGCGTGTTCGATAAGTGATAATTCTTATTTAAAACCTATGGTGGAATTTAGTATTGAAACAGCAATACGCCAGGGCGAATTATTGAAGATGAGATACAAGCATATTAATTGGGAAAAGCATTTAGTAACTTTGTATGACACTAAAAACGGAGAGGACAGAACTATTCCGTTAAGTGAAAAAGCATTTTCTATATTGAAGAATACACCTAGACGTTTTGACGGTGTTTTATTTCCTTTGAGCCGAGATAGTTTAAAATCTCATTGGAACACAGCAAAAAGACGAGCAAAAATTGAAGGGTTACGTTGGCACGACTTAAGACGTCATGCAATTTCAGTTATGTTCGAAGTTAAAGATTTAGACGTTCCTACAGTACAGCTAATTAGTGGTCATAGAAACCCTATGATCTTGTTGAACGTTTATACAAAACTAAACCCCGAGAAACTCGTTAAGAAATTAGGATAGGAGGCATTATGATTTGTTGGCTACTTGGCAATATTATTTGGTGGGTTGGATTAATTTACATAATCATTTGGTATTTTTTTATGGTGCTCTTTGGCTAATTTTATTACATCTAATTTACACCATTACCTCTCCACCATTTGGCGATAATGTGGCTCCGCAATAAAAACTCCCATCTTCTGAAGCTAATAAAAGAGCTGTAGGGGCTATTTCCTCTGGATTAGCAAATCTTTTCATTGGAATAATACTTTTAGCATCATCTAATACTTTTTGATCAATTCCATCAAGTAAATTTGTTTGTGCAACACCTGGAGCAATGTTATTTACATGAATATTATTTTCTATAGCTTCTAAAGATAGAGCTCTTGTAAAAGCAAATATTCCTCCTTTAGCAGCACAGTAGTCTGTTCTATTAGGTCCACCTGAAAATACTAACTGAGATGATATATTTATAATTTTACCAGATTTTTTTTTGAGCATTTCTTTATAACAATTTTGGGTAATAAAAAATGTGGATTTTAAGTGCACATTTATTGTTTTATCAAATTCTTCCTCAGTTGCTTGTTCAAATGGTCGTACGTAAATTATGCCTGCATTGTTTACTAGAATATCTGGAGAACCAATTTCTTCAATTGTTTTAGATACTAATAAGTCACAATTTTTTTTTGAAGAAATATCCAAATTTAATGACAAACATTTTCTTCCAAGAGACTCGATAAAGTTTTTTGTTTCATTTGCATTTTTTTCATCATTAAAATGACAATAAGATATATTTGCACCTTCTTTTGCAAAAAGTTTAGAAATAGCACCTCCTATCCCTCTAGAGCCTCCTGTAATTATTGCATTTTTATTTAAAAGTTTCATATATTCATATTCTCCTTAGTGATTTACTCCAATTATCATTAATAATAAAACTTCTAGCACGAAGATATTTCAAAGCACCATATTTATAGAAATCAAAATCTAAGGTTGATAGTTTATCTTGAATAAATGCCCAACTTGCCCATTTGAGATCGGCAATAGCTTTGTATATATAAATTTTTGATTTTATAACTTCATTTGATTCACCAAAGTATTCTTTAAGAAGTTCTTCCTCAATATCTTCAGAGAAAAACATTTCTCCGAAGAATACTGCTAAATCATAAAACCTATCACCCTGGAAGGAATATTCAAAGTCAACCATTCTCAATTCTCCTTTTTGAGAAAAAAGGAAATTACCAGCTATAGGATCATGAAAGCAAGGTACTAAATCTAAACCAGCTGAAAGCAATTTTTCTTTTGCTACATTAAAATTATATTTTAAAAATTCAAAATCTTCTGGATATTCACATTTAAATTCACTTAACTGTTGAAAATGATCTTCAACCAAATCAATTCCAGACTTTACAATTGATAATTTGCCGGAAGAGTGAAATCTCTTATAACCATTTAAAACTTTTTTTGTAATATCTAAATTTTCAAATGAAGAGTTTGTACATGTAGTATAATCTTTTAAAAAATCATATATTTCGACACCATGATCGCTTAAATAATCGTAAACCTTTGGCCCTAACCCTATCTCTGCAGCCAACGAGTTTGCTTCAAGTGAAGCTTTTCTATCAATAAAAATTTCAGTTCCTAAACCAGGTATTTTTATAAAATATTCTTTATTATTTTCCTTATTAATTACATGCCAGTTTAGGTTAGTAATACCACCACCTACAGGTTCATAGATGAGAAAGTCTTTATTCCACTGTTTTATTTTACATAAATAATCCTCTAATTGTTTTTCATCATCATTAATATAAGTACCTATTTTTTTCATTTAAATATTCTCTATAATTTCTCCTAAGTCGTAATTTAAAAGCTTTTGATTACAACTTAGAAAACGCCAATTTGCATATTTCATAAATTCAATATGATTTCTCTTAGAAATTTTACTAAAAATGAAACTGTATAAGCCCCACTTCAGATCATCCAAAGTAGAATAGATAAAACATCTATTAGCGAGATTTTGTTTAAAAACACCAAAATACTCTTCAATTATTGGGTTAATTTCATTCTTAAATAAACACACCTCAGATGCAAAAGAACCAAGGTCTGATAAAGGATCGTCATTTGAACAAAAATCTAAATCAATGATTTTTAAATCATTATTATTATTTATCATAAAATTAGAAGAAGAATTATCTATATGACATGGTGATGTATCTTTATCAATATTCTTAAATTTCTTTTTTATAAAATTATAACTATTTATATAAAATTTATCATTGTTAAAATTTGGAATATTATTATTTTTAATATAATTTAAAAAGTGATCAATTAAGCTAAATACTGAATTCGAGTTTTTTAACTTAGGAAGTTTGTTAAAATCTTTTTTGAAATTTAAAATTTTAGTTATATTGTTTTTATCTCTAAGTTGCTTTAAATTTGTGGTTTTATAATTTTCTAAATACTCAAGTATAATTAATTTATCTTCAGGCATTATAGAAAATAATTTAGCGGTATTATTTGTATTTATATCTCTATAATTTTTGCTAATTTCATTAAAATTGATAAGTTCTTCAGTCTCATTTAAAATATTTTTAATAAAAAAAGTTCTAGTTTTATGATCTTGATTACAAGTCATTTTATAAAATCTATGTTCAATAGCTTTTCTAGAAGGGGATGCTACTGCAATATTTAATTCAGAAACTTTTATTGAAGTAAGATCATTAAATTTTTTACTTATTTTTTCTACAATATAGTTATTTTCAGACATCAATACACTCTTCAAAAATATACTGATATAGTATATCTAAACAAATTTCTAAATCTTCAGGTTTTGTATATTCCTTGGGATCGTGGATAATACCGTCAACACTTGGTGTAACAAATACCGTTGATGGGACAACTTTAGATAGAGGGACGGCATCATGGGCTGCTATAGTATCAATATACTCATAACGAATATGGTTTTTGTTTAATAGGGACTCAATTTTAGAATTTATTTTTTTATCAAATTTTCCTGCATCTCTTTTTGAATGAGTATTTATTTTAATATCAGTATTTGTTTTCAATGATAATTCTTTGATGAAATTTTCAAAATAATTATAATTTTCTTTGAGTACTTCTTCAAATGGCGATCTTATTTCAGAGAACAAACTTACAAATCCTGGTACAACATTAGGAGAATTAGGACTTACATCAATCTTGCCTACAGAAGTATGAAGAGTTTTTTTTGAAATATCAGACATTCTTCTTAATTCAGAAATAATAAAAGATGCGGTATGCAAAGCATCTTTTCTCTGAATCATTGGTGTAGGACCTGTATGTGATTGCTCACCAAATATATGAATATTATGTTTATGACATCCCCAAAAATTATCAATTATTCCAATTTGGTTATTATTATTTTCAAGAATTTTTCCACATTCAACATGAGTTTCGATATATTGTATTGGTTTTTCAAAAACATCTTTGCCTAAATAATTTATTTCAAGAAGAGAGTCCTTAACTGAAATCTGATTACTATCTAAAATATTATAAGCTTCATCTAAACCTAACTGCCCCGTATAAACACTGCTTCCCAAAATACTAGGTTGAAATCTAGCTCCCTCTTCATTTGTCCAAGAGACAACTGCTATATTCGATTTAGTTTTCAAATTTCTTTTTTTAACTATTTCAGATATTTCTTTAATTGCTACAAATGCATTTAGGACTCCAAAAATTCCATCATAATTTCCTCCATTTGGCTGGCTATCAATGTGAGAACCAGACAAAATATAATTGTTATTATCGTTAAAATTCATTAAACCAAAAATATTTCCAATACTGTCAATTTTTATCTCGAAATTGTTTGCCTTAAGCAATTCAATAAAATAATCTCTGCCTTTTTTATCTTCTCTAGTTAGTGCAACTCTATCAATTCCATTATTTTCATTATTACCTATTTTTGAGTAATTCTTTAAAAGAGTATGTAAGTAATTTTTCGATTGAACCGAAATTTGATTTTGCATTTTAACCACAGTTAACACAACATTGATCAACCAAATGACCTGGAGCAATTTCGATTAGCCCCATTTCAATACTCCCCTCTTTGCATTCATGTGTGGGATTTGGACATCTTGTGTTAAATGAACACCCTTTTCCAACTTCTGTGGGATCAGGCGGTTCTCCATCCATCAAATAAAGTTTTTTGTCATATGGATTTTTATCTAAAGTTGGTATGGTGCATAATAGTGTTCGAGTGTAAGGATGCCTGCAGTTATTAAATAGAGTATCGTTTTTTGCTAACTCAACTGTTCTACCCATATACATCACAGCTATTCTATTACATGATTTCCTTACCATTGCTAAGTCATGTGAAATAAATATATAAGTAAGATTCCTTTTTTGTTGTATCTGTTTGAATAGTGATAAAAGTTTATTTTGTTCATTCTGATCTAAGGAAGATAGCGTTTCATCTAAAATTATAACTTTTGGTTCTAGTATTAGTGCTCTAGCAATACTTACTCTTTGTCTAAAGCCTCCACTCTTTCCAACAAGTAATTTGTTGTATTCTTCTTTGTCAAGACCAACCTCTTCCATAGTAAACAATACTTTTTCTTTTATTTCTTTTTTGTTTAGGTTGGAATGTATAAATAAACCTTCACTAATAATTCTTCCAATAGTTTGTCGTGATGGTAGGCTATTGTAAGGATCTTGAAGTATCAATTGTAAAGATTGTCTGAAATTTTTAATTTTATTCTTATTTAAATCAGTTAAATCTTCTCCATTAAAAGAGATTGTTCCAGAATCAGATTTTTCTAAAAGTGATATTAATCTAGATAAAGTAGATTTACCACAACCAGACTCACCTATTATGCCTAAATTTTCCCCTTCATATACATCAATTGAAAAATCTCGAACTGCCTTTACGTCATAAAATGAGTTAAATTTATTTTTATCTCTTACTTTGTAAGATTTGCTTATGTTTCTGATACTTATAATAGTCTTATTTTCATTTTCTTGGAATACAATATTCTCAGACCAAATTTTTGGTGTCTTATTAATTAATTCTTTTGTGTATTCACTGCTTGGATTAGTTATTATTTTATTAACACTATTGTTTTCTTCAATTGAACCATTTTTAAGAATTATTAAATTTTCAGCTATTTCTCTGACAACAGGGAGAGAGGAGGATGAAAATATAATCGTTGTATTAAATTTTTCTCTTAAAATCCTAATTAGTTTAATAATTTGTGCTCCAATAGTAACATCTAATGGCATTGTAATGTTATCTGCAACTAAAAGTTTTGGGGAGCTTAATAATGCATCGACAATCATTGCTCTTTGCATCATTCCCCCACTATATTGTGATGGATATTCATAAAATCTTTTTTCAGGCGAGGGTATTAATACATCATCGAGAAGACTAATTACTTTTTCTTTTAGAATGTTTTTACTTGTATTATCTCTATCAATACTAATTGCTTTTTCTAGTAGTTGATGTCCAACAGAATAAGTCGGATCTAATGAATTAATTGCGTTTGGACCTATGTAAGCAATTTCTTTACCTCTAATTTCTTTCTCTAATTCACTTTCACTTAATAAATTTATTTTTTTATCTAAGAAATTAATTTCACCTGAGGAAATTTCTAAATTTTCTGGTAACCAGTTAACTATAGCTTGAGAAAGCAATGTTTTACCAGAGCCGCTCTCACCTACGACTCCTAAGATTTCTTTTTCATTTAGTTGAAACGAAATGTTTTTAAGCACGTCATTCCCAGTGGAAAGATCTTTGAGAGATAAATTTTCAACACTTAATAAGCTACTCATAATTATACGCCCTCTCCAAAAAATTTATTTTTTGATTTCTCTAATGTGGAGCCTATGTAATTAATTGTTACTAAAGTTATTACTAAAAAAACACCTGGCATTGTTGCTATCCACCAAGCATTCATTATATATTTTCTCGAGTCTGCTATTACGTTGCCAAAAGTAGGTGTAGGAGGTTGAACTCCAAGCCCTAAAAAGCCAAGAATAGCCTCAAAAATCATCATTCTAGCAATATCTAAAACTGAGACAAAAGCTATTGGCGGTAGTATTATTGGAATAACAAGAAAAAAAATTATTCTAAAATCGCTAGCACCTAAAATTCTCGCACCTCTTATGTACTCCTTGTCTCTCTCAATTAGAGCCATGCTCCTTGAAACTCTTGCATAGAGAGGCCAACCGGATAATGCTAATACTAAAATTATTGATGCTAAGTTTGGTCGTGATACTCCTAATATACTAATGGCAAGAATAACCATAGGAATAGAAAGTTGAGCATCAGTAATTCTCATTATTATTACATCTATCCAAGATGATTTAAATCCAGAGATAATTCCAACAAGGCAACCAAATAGAAGCATTATAAATACTGAGGTGAAACCTATAATAAGAGAATATCTTAAACCAACTAAACAGCGCATTAACATATCTCTTCCAAGTTGATCAGTGCCTAATATATGTCTCCATGTAAAACCTTCAAAAAATATTGGTGGTAAAAATTTTGATTTAATATTCATTTTTTCGGCTTTGATACTGCTAATTTCAGGGTAGAAAAAAGCAAGCAAACAAATAAATATAAAAAAAAATACAGAAAATTTAAAAAAAATGTTTTGCCAAGAGTCGTAAAAAATTTTTTTTGATATACTTAAGTCTTTGGACATTATGACTCTAACCTTGGATCAATAGAGTAAGTAATCAAATCAACAGCAATGTTTAAACCTACATATAAGGCACTTGTAACCATGGCTATGCCTTGAATTAAAGGGAAGTCTCTCTGCAAAACTGCATATATTGTCAATTGACCTAATCCCGGATAATCAAAAATATACTCCACAACTATCACTCCTCCAAGTAATGTACTTAATTGAATGCCTAATAAATTAAGCAAAGGTATGGATGCATTTCTTAAAGTGTGACGGTAAATTACACCATTTCTAGTTAGACCTCTAACTTTGCCTGATTTAATAAAATATTCTTGCGATATCTCAGCAAAAGAAACTGATATAGTTCTTATAATAAAAGGACAAGTTTCTACAGCCAGCACTATTGCAGGCAGTATTGTGTAAGCAAAATTTTGATAACCAATTGAGGGAAGTAATCCTAACTTAATAGTTAAAAAAAGTGCCAAAACAATCCCAAGCCAAAAGTTTGGAATTGATACAAAGACTGAGCTAATAAAAAAAGCTATTTTACTCATTATTCCTTTTGGTTTTAATCCTGCCGATATACCAAGTGGAAAAGAAACAATAAGTGAGATTAATAAAGCTAAACCAGCAAGCTGTAGTGTATAAGGCAATGTATCAAAAATTAAATCAGAAACTTCTGCCATTTCGACATCCATGTTTGCATTAAAATCACCACCTTGACCCATCATTCCATTTTTAGGTCTTTGATAAGAATTACCTAAGTCACCTTGGGCAATTTCTAATAAGTATCTTCCAAACTGAACTGGTATTGGATCTCTTAGACCCATTTTTTCGGCTATTTCTTCAACAAGATTGTCGGGGGCCATACCCCCGACAATTAATCTAACTGGATCTCCAGGTACAATTCTTAAAATAGAGAAAATCAAGAATGTTGTAATTAAAACAACTACTAGTCCTTGTAATACTCTTCTTACTAATTGACCTGCCAGGTGGTACATTTAGCCAATTGAAGCAGTCTCTGCACTCATCATACCATTAGGATAAATGTAAAGATCTTTTACATCATCTGCCATAGCATGAATAAACACTGATCCAAATAAAGGCACAGATGGCATCCTATCAACCAATAGAGGCATAACCTCATTTTTGAGTATTTGTTCCCTTTCTCCAACACTTGGTGCATTTCTTTCTTTATCAAGAGCTGCGTCAATGTCTGAATCCACAATACCTGTAATTCTCTTATTTGCGGAGTGGAAGTGTGTTCTAATCACAAGATCAGGTTCAGGAGAACCAGTGCACCAACCACAATCAATCATATGACCCGGGCCACCACCTTCTCTGTCATAGAGTTTGTTACCCCAAGCACCAAGTTCCAATACAGAAAGTTTAACGGGAATACCTTGCTCATTAAGAAGTGCTGTAATATATTCACCATACTCTTTAGTTTTTGGATAAAATCCAACAGAGGTTATATACTCAAGCTCAGGTAATCCTTTACCACCAGGATATCCAGCCTTTTCCAAATATTCCTGACATTTTTCAGGATTATACTCAGGAAAGCCCTCGACATCAGTGTATCCAAATTTAACTGGAGAAACATGACAGCCAGTATGGGTTCCTGAAATACCTAAGATATCTAAAAGACCTTCTCTGTCAATTGCATGTGCTACAGCTTTTCTCATATTTACGTCATTAAACGGAGGTTTACTACAC
>Ga0206684_1001221_pt1 | contig 9777 bp, 8 predicted proteins | sample M210012015metaG_FD_155467 | JGI IMG/M metagenome (GOLD analysis project Ga0206684, IMG submission 155467) | Ammonia-oxidizing marine archaeal communities from Monterey Bay, California, United States - M2 100m 12015 | ecosystem: Environmental > Aquatic > Marine > Intertidal zone | place: USA...
GTAAAAATAGAGAAGCAATTTCACAGGTTGCAACAATTTCTGCGAATTCAGATGAGTCTGTTGGAGAAATTATTGCCAAAGCTATGGAAAAAGTTGGAAAAGAAGGCGTAATTACAGTCGAAGAGGGTTCAACACTTGAAAATGAGCTTGACGTTGTTGAAGGAATGCAGTTTGATCGTGGTTATCTTTCTCCGTACTTTATCAATAACCAAGAATCTATGACTGCTGATCTAGAGCAACCTTATATCTTGTTACATGACTCTAAAATTGCAAATATTCGTGATTTATTGCCAGCACTTGAGGCAGTTCAAAAAGCCGGCAAACCTCTACTAATTATTGCAGAAGATATTGAAGGCGAAGCATTGGCAACTTTAGTTGTCAATAATATGCGTGGTATAGTAAAAGTTGCTGCAGTGAAAGCGCCAGGATTTGGTGATCGTCGTAAAGCTATTTTAGAAGATATAGCTGCTCTTACTGGTGGTACAGTTATTTCTGAAGAGGTTGGGTTATCACTTGAAGGTATTACTGAAGAACATCTAGGAACTGCTAAACGAGTTGAGATTGGTAAAGATAATACAACTGTTATTGATGGATCAGGTGCGAAAAAGAATATTACATCGCGTATTGGTCAAATCAAAACACAAATTGAAGCAACAAGCTCTGATTATGATAAAGAAAAACTCCAAGAGCGATTGGCTAAACTTTCTGGAGGTGTTGCAGTTATTAAGGTTGGAGCTGCAACCGAAGTTGAAATGAAAGAGAAAAAAGACCGCGTCGATGATGCACTTCATGCTACGCGTGCTGCTGTTGAAGAAGGTGTTGTTCCTGGAGGTGGTGTTGCATTTATTCGTGCTATCTCTTCGCTTAACTCACTTAAAGGTGACAATAGTGACCAAAACGTTGGTATTAACATATGCAAACGTGCCCTAGAGGAGCCTTTAAGGCAAATTGTTAGTAATGGCGGTGGTGAAGCCTCTGTTGTTCTAAATGAAGTCTTAAAAGACAAGGGTAACTTTGGCTATAATGCGGCTACAGAAGAGTATGGCGATATGCTTAAAATGGGTATCTTAGATCCCACTAAAGTAGCTCGTGCAGCGCTTCAGCATGCAGCAAGTATTTCAGGCCTCATGATTACGACCGAAGCAATGGTGACTGATCAGCCACAAGAGTCTGCTCCTGCAATGCCTGATATGGGCGGTATGGGTGGTGGAATGCCAGGCATGATGTAAAACTAAATGTTAATCTAATAAAAAGCCCCATTTTTTGGGGCTTTTTTTTGGTATTATAATTGCCAATTATTGCCTATACCAACTATGTCTAATTACGACGCATCTTCAATAGAAGTTCTAACTGGCTTGGACCCAGTCAAAAAACGTCCAGGAATGTATACAGATACTGAAAACCCTAACCATCTAGCGCAAGAAGTGATTGATAATAGTGTCGACGAAGCTGTATCTGGTTATGCAACTCAAATTAATGTAACGCTTCATAAAGACAACTCTTTATCAGTCGAAGATAATGGTAGAGGAATTCCTATTGATATTCACCCTAAAGAAGGGGCGCCTGCTGTAGAAGTTATTCTTACAAAACTTCATGCAGGTGGTAAATTTTCTAATGACTCGTATCAATTTGCTGGAGGTCTTCATGGAGTAGGAATTTCTGTAGTAAATGCTCTCTCAAAATCTATTGAAGTTTGGATTAAAAGAGATGCTAAGCATTACTATATGAAATTTAAATCAAGTAAAAAATCTAAAGATTTAGAAGAAATAGCTACTATTGGGAAACGCAACACGGGAACCTTAATAAAGTTTGTACCCGACCCTCAATATTTTGATACTGTAAAATTCTCCATCAAGGGGTTACGCCATAATCTACGCTCTAAAGCGGTTCTTTGTCCAGGACTAGAGGTTACCTTTAATAATGAGATAGACGAAACAAAAGATCGATGGGTTTATAAAGACGGAATTAACAACTACCTTCAAGCCTCCTTAGATGGATTAGACTGTATACCTACAACTCCTTTTGTTATATCATTTAAAACTAAAGAAGAGCAACTCAATTGCGCACTGACTTGGACAGAAAACACAAACAATACTATTGCTGAAAGTTTTGTAAATTTAATTCCAACAATTGGAGGTGGAACTCATGTTAATGGCCTCAGATCTGGACTTACAGATGCACTAAAAGAGTTTTGTGAATTCAGAAATTTAATACCAAAAAATATTAAGCTAACACCTGATGATGTTTGGCAAAAAATTGCCTTTGTTTTATCAATTAAAATTTTAGATCCACAATTCTCAGGTCAAACCAAAGAAAGGCTTTCTTCAAGAGAGTGCGCTTCATTTGTATCTGGCGTTGTTAAGGACTCTTTTAGTCTTTGGCTTAATCAGCATACTGATATAGCTGAAAAAATTGCTGAATTAGCTATTCTTAATGCACAATCTAGACTTAAAACTGCAAAAAAAGTTATACGAAAAAAAATTGTCAGTGGCCCTGCCCTTCCTGGAAAGCTTTCTGACTGCACTAGTACTGACCTTGAACAGACAGAAGTTTTTTTAGTTGAAGGAGACTCTGCTGGGGGCTCAGCAAAGCAGGCAAGAGACAAAGACTACCAGGCAATTCTACCTCTTAGAGGTAAAATTCTTAATACGTGGGAGGTTGACTCATCTCAAGTTCTTGATTCAAATGAAATTCATGATATTAGCGTTGCAATAGGTTTAGAACCTGATAGTCATGATCTTTCTGGGTTACGCTATGGAAAAATTTGTATCCTAGCGGATGCGGATTCTGATGGCGCCCATATTGCTACTTTGATATGCGCTTTGTTTGTTAAACATTTTCCTAAACTTGTTGCTCAAGGCCATGTTTATGTTGCTATGCCTCCTCTTTATCGAATTGATGCAGGAAAACAAGTTTTTTATGCTCTAGACGATAAAGAAAAGAATGCATTTGAAGCTAAACTTTTAAAGGAGAATAAACGTCAAAAAGTTCAAGTACAACGATTTAAAGGTTTGGGTGAAATGAATCCTAAACAATTAAGAGAAACAACGATGCAGCCTGATACTAGACGATTAATACAGTTAACACTTGACCACCCATTACAGGTAGGCGAAATGATGGATAAACTGCTCTCAAAAAAACGTGCTGCAGATCGTAAATCTTGGCTAGAAGAAAAAGGTAATCTGGCTAATGTCTAAAGCCATTGTTCTTTTATCTGGTGGTTTAGATTCAACCACAGTCTTGGCAATTGCACAAGAACAGAATTTTGACTGCTATGCATTAAGCTTTGATTATGGACAAAAGCAACTCTCTGAGCTTGACTCTGCAAAAATTATAGCCCAAAGATTCGGTGTATATGAGCACAGAATCATGAAAATATCCTTAGCGGACATTGGGGGCTCAGCTCTAACCGATAAAAGCATCGAAGTCCCAAAGTATACTGCAAGTGAAGAAATTCCCATTACCTATGTACCCGCAAGAAATACAATTTTTTTGTCATTCGCACTTGCCTGGGCTGAGGTTCTCGAAAGTCAATCTATTTTTATTGGAGTTAACGCACTAGATTATTCTGGTTATCCAGACTGTAGGCCAGAATATATTAAGGCTTACGAAGAAATGGCAAATCTTGCAACCAAACAAACCGTTGAAGGTAGTAAATTAAAAATTCATACACCTCTAATTGACCTAACCAAAGCTCAAATTATTCAAAAAGGAATAAGCCTTGGTGTTGATTATTCGAAAACCATTAGCTGTTATCAAGCAAATTCAAATGGAGAAGCTTGTGGCGAATGTGATGCATGCGTACTTAGACGAAACGGTTTTTCTAATGCAAACGTAAAAGATCCAACAAACTATCAATAAATATTTAAAATTTAGCACTATTTAAATGTCTTTTAAAGATAAAATGTAATCTTTTAAATTATTTAAGGATTTAACTCAAAATGAGTATTGAAGATAGAGTACGTAAAGTTGTTAGTGAGCAGTTAGATGTTAGTGGTGAAATTGACAATAATGCCTCATTTATTGATGATTTAGGGGCTGACTCACTGGATACTGTTGAGCTAGTAATGTCTCTTGAAGAAGAGTTTGATTGTGAAATCGCTGATGAGGAAGCAGAAAACATTACTACCATCCAAGAAGCAATAGACTACATCAACGCAAATACGTAATAAAGCTTCATAAATATTCCACCGAGGCGTTTACTTTAATAAGTAAAACGCCTTTTTTTATATAAAATAAAGTCAAAATTCAACGCCCAAACAACACTACTAACAATTATTTAGTTTCGTTATAAAAATTAATTTAATTTAATATGAAGAAAAGAAGAGTTGTAATAACCGGCCTAGGAGTTGTCTCTCCAGTAGGAAATGAAATGATGTTAATGACTCATGGAGTAATATCGTCAATGGAGTCTCTGGCATTGCTTTAATTGAAAATATTAACACTGATGATCAAGCTGTTAAGATTGGTGGAGCTATAAAAAACCTTGATATTAGTCAATATCTCAGCCCAAAAGAAGCGAAAAAAATGGATATTTTTATTCATTACGGTATGGCTGCTGGGATACAGGCTTTTGAAGACAGTGGAATAGAAGTTACCGAGTCAAATGCAGATAGGATTGGCGTAGCTATTGGTGCGGGTATTGGCGGATTAACAACTATTGAAAAAACTGCAGACCTTTTTAGAGAAAAAGGACCTAGAAGAATATCACCTTTTTTTGTGCCCTCTTCTATCATAAATATGGTCTCAGGCAATCTATCCATTAAATATGGTCTTAAAGGACCAAATTTTGCTATTGTGACTGCTTGTACTACTGGTACTCATAATATTGGTGATGCATCAAGAATTATTGAGTATGGTGATGCAGACATTATGATTGCAGGTGGTACCGAAATGTCTACAACGAATTGTGGCCTTGGTGGCTTTGCAGCCGCTCGCGCCCTTTCAACTAGAAATGATGACCCACAGACCGCTTCTAGACCTTGGGATGTTGATAGGGATGGATTTGTGCTTGGAGATGGTGCAGGAGTCATGGTGCTCGAAGAGTTTGATCATGCAAAGAAGCGTGGCGCTAAAATTTATGGTGAGCTTTCTGGGTACGGTATGAGTAGCGATGCTTATCATATGACCCTGCCTTCTGAAGGCGGTGAAGGTGCAGCAAGATGTATGAGAAATGCCATTAATAATGCCGGTATTAATGCCGAGCAAATAAATTATATCAATGCTCATGGAACTTCTACTCTAGCAGGTGATATTGCTGAGACAGATGCTGCTAAATTAGCACTAGGAGATCACTCTAAAAACATAGTAATGAGCTCAACAAAATCAATGACAGGTCATTTATTAGGTGCCGCAGGTGGAGTTGAAGCAGTATTCACCACCCTTTCGATAAGAGATCAAATTGCCCCACCAACGATTAATATATTTAATCAAGACCCTCTATGCGATTTAGATTATGCTGCAAATGAAGCCAGAGAAATGAAGATTAATCATGCAATTTCCAATTCGTTTGGATTTGGTGGAACGAATGGCTCGCTTGTAATATCTAAGATATCCTAGAAGGAACTTAATTCTCTTCTAAAATTATCGATGCTGAGTCAGCTAAATCTGTATCTGAAATCATACCTCTAACCAGTTTATAGATACGTTTACCTCCATTAGTAACGCTATTAAAGGCTTCATTTTTATTAATTATAAGCTGCAAGCTGTCGTCATTTGATTTATAGTCAAAGGCACCACCAATTACTGCCAAAGCAAGAATTGCTAGTAGTAAATATTTAATCATTGACTTCTGCCATTTTTTTAATATGAAACTTATTTTACCCAGTTTACAAAAACTTATATTGTAATTCCAGATGCATTTAAAAGACCTTTAATTTTTGGTTTTCCGCCCCAGAACTGAACATACTGTTGTATAAATTAATAATCTTGGCGCCCATTAATAATCACCTCGTAACCATCTTCTTCAGGCTCATCGTCAATCATCTCAGGTGGAAATCCATTTCCCAAAACTTCAACATCTGCCCTCTCTTCAAGCCTTTTAATGATATTAGGTGAAAGTTCGCGTGGTCCATATCGCTTTTCACCATCTTTAAAGATATCAACTATAAGTGGTGCAATCTCAAGTTCGATACCTTTTCGTTCAGCTAACTGATTAAAAATTCCGACATCTTTAGAGACTAAATCCATTGTAAAGCTTATATCTCTACTGCCATTTAGAATAACCTGAGACTCAGTTTCATGAACAAACGAGTTCCCAGAAGATGCTTTAATTGCTTCATAGGTAACATTCATATCCATACCAAGAGATTTCATTGTTGTTAGTGCTTCAGCAATTGAAGTTAAATTAACTGTTGCTAAATAATTCGTCATTACTTTAAGCGTAGAGGCTGTCCCTAAATCACCAGTATGTAATACACGGCGACCCATAGTTGTTAATATTGGCAAAGCAAGCTCAAATGCCTCTCGTTTACAACCTGCGAAAATTGAAATATTACCAGTATCAGCTCTATGACACCCTCCTGAAACAGGACAATCAACTGGCAAAGCACCTACCTTATCTACTAAAGCGCCAATACGACGAATTTCAGCTTCATCAGTTGTACTCATTTCTAGCCATATTTTTCCTTTACTAAGTCCAGCTATGACCCCGTCCTTAGACTCCATTACTTCTGAGCATGCCTTAGGTGATGGTAAACAAGTAATCACCACATCACAATGCTCTGCCATTTCTTTTGGTGAGTTAGCACTTTTAGCACCTCGCTGTACAAATTCATCCACAAATTCTTTATTTAGGTCTCTAACTGTAAGATCAAATCCATTTCTTAATAAGCTACCAGCAAGCTTGCCACCTGCATTTCCTAAACCAATAAAACCTACTTTCATTGATATCTCCTAATAACTATATAAATTTAATCATCTTCAACATAATAAGGATTTGAATCCATAGAAAGATGAAGCTTTTTCCCCTTATAGGGTGAATTTGACCTTACAACTTCAAGATTAAGTTCAACCCCTAAACCAGGCTTATCTGAAGGAATAATGTTTCCATTACTCCAATTTAATGGTTCCATTAAAACCTCCTCATGAAACCCATCCCAAGTCTTGATGCTTTCCATAATTAAGAAATTAGGTGTTGCAGTTGCAAGTTGAATACTTGCTGCAGCACCTACTGGACCGTTATATAAATGTGGAGCAATCTGGGTATAGAAGACTTCAGCAAGGCTAGCAATTTTTTTTGCTTCTAAAATTCCACCAACTCGACCTAAATTCATTTGAATAATAGAAGCAGAGTTATTTTTCAAAATGTCATAAAATTCATACTTTGAAGTTAATCGCTCACCAGTTGCTACAGGAATACTAGTGTTTTTTGCAACTTCTGCCATTGCACCAGACTGACCTGGAGGTACAGGCTCTTCAAACCACAAAGGGTCAAACTTTTCTAAACGTTTTGCAAGTCGAATTGCTGATGCTGGCGTTAGTTGGCCATGAGTGCCAATTAAAATATCACATCTATCTCCAACAGCCTCTCTAACTTCTCTACAGTAATTTTCGCAATGATTTAAACGACTCAATGATATTTGATGTCCAGAATAGATAGAGTAAGGCCCAGCAGGATCAAACTTAAGCGCAGTGAAGCCTTGCTCCATAAACTTAATAGCAGACTTTGCGCCAAGCACTGGATCTTCATAGTTAAGAACGCCATTTTTATCTTCTGGATATAAATAAGTGTATGAACGTAGTTTGTTATGCACTTTACCACCTATAAGCTCATAAATTGGCTTATTTGCAGCCTTTCCAATAACATCCCAACATGCGATCTCTAAACCGCTTAATACGCCCATCATCGTCAAATCTGGCCTCTGGGTAAAGCCACTTGAAAAGCATTCCCTATAAAAGCGCTCTATATGGTGAGGGTCATGTCCTTTTAAATAGCGTTCAAATACATCTTCTATTGCTTTAACAACAACCTCTGGATGAAAAGATGCAGAATAAACTTCTCCAATACCTGTGACTCCGCATCTAGTTTCGATAGACAGAAAAATCCAATACATACCTCCAATATGTGGTTTAGGAGTAGCAACTATATAGGTATTTAATTTATCTACTTCCATGACAGTAAAATAAAATTTAAAGATATAGGTGTCATTTTTATACTTTTATAATCTAGGATGCAAATATTCATTTTTTAAGAACTCTAAATAGATCTTTTAGGTCTATCTTTACGCTGAGAATTTTGCCAATTTGGGTCAATCCATACATCGGCATTACTTGCCTGAAGAGGTTTATTTCCTAATATAGAATCAGCCATTTTTTCAGCCAACATTATAGTAGGAGCGTTAAGGTTTCCGTTAGGTATGCTCGGAAATACAGAAGAATCAATTACCCTTAATTTTTCAATGCCATTTACTTGGCCTTTATTATTTACAACAGTCAAAGGATCATCTATATCACCCATTTTGCAAGAACATGACGCGTGATAGGCGCTTTCAACATTAGCCCTAACCCATTGATCTATCTCATCATCACTGCTAACCTCTATACCCGGGCTGGCTTCACCTGCATTATATTCATCAAAAGATGGTTGGCTTAATATCTCTCTTGTTAGCCTAATACAATCGCGCCAGTCTTTTCTATCTTGCTCACTCTGTAAATAATTAAACAAGATAGTTGGCTTGGCTTGTGGGTCTGAGCTGTTTATTTTGATACTTCCACGACTAGTTGTTTTATTCACTCCAGCATGGACTTGATAGCCATGACCATTCATTGCTGCATTGCCGTCGTAACGCATTGCTGCTGGTAGAAAATGGTACTGAATATTAGGCCATTCAATGCCCGCTCGAGAGCGTATAAAGCCACAAGATTCAAAGTGGTTAGTAGAACCTAATCCAGTATTAAATAGTATCCAGCGGACACCAATAAGACCCTTACTAAATAAGTTTAACTTACTATTAAGTGTGATTGGTTTTTTGCAACGATATTGAAAATAAACTTCAAGATGGTCTTGAAGATTTTCTCCAACGCCTAGTAACTCATGATGTAATTCAACACCAGCTTTCTCTAAAACATCTCTTGGACCTATTCCTGATAATTGAAGGAGCTGAGGAGAGCCAATGGAACCAGCACAAAGTATTACCTCTTTACTGGCATTAACTGTTTCATTTTTTCCTTTTAGTTTGTATTCAACTCCTGTTGCAATTTTATTTTTGAGCAATACTCGCTGCACAAATACTCCAGTTAATATTGTAAGGTTAGGTCTATTTTTTGCAGGTTTAATATAGGCATTTGAGGTAGAGGAACGTATACCTTTACCGACAGTCATATGCATAGGCCCAAAACCCTCTTGTTGTTTAGCGTTATAGTCACTAGTTTTTGGATATCCTGCTTCTTGACCAGCATCAATAAATGCCTCATAAAGAGGGTTTAACTTCATATTATTTCCATTCGAGGTAGCAATAGGACCGTCACCTCCTCGATAATCGTCTTCTCCCTTATGCCATGTCTCAGAGCGCTTAAAGTAAGGCAGGCAGTCTTTATATGACCAGCCTTTTGCTCCTTGCTCTTCCCACTGATCAAAATCTCTGGCATGTCCCCGAACATAAACCATTCCATTAATTGAAGAGCTACCGCCCATAACTTTTCCTCTTGGACAATGCATCCTTCGGTTATCAAGGAAAGGTTCTGGCTCAGTATGAAATTGCCACGCATACTTTTCAGTATTCATTGGATAAGATAAAGCAGTAGGCATCTGAATCATTATATTTTTATCACTACCAC
>Ga0206684_1001228_pt1 | contig 9758 bp, 8 predicted proteins | sample M210012015metaG_FD_155467 | JGI IMG/M metagenome (GOLD analysis project Ga0206684, IMG submission 155467) | Ammonia-oxidizing marine archaeal communities from Monterey Bay, California, United States - M2 100m 12015 | ecosystem: Environmental > Aquatic > Marine > Intertidal zone | place: USA...
CTGGTTCATCGAATTGAATAATATCTATTCCAGCTTGTGATAACTCATTAGCTTCAGTATTCAATAATTGGGCAAAATGCATTGCCATGTCTTGTTTAGAACTATAGAAATCATTAGCGATGGTATCAGCAATAGTCATGGGTCCTGGTAATGTGAATTTAGTGAGTTGTTTAGTGTGTTTTCTCAATACTTGAGCTTCTTTTAAATGTATAGACTCTTCTCGACGAACCACATCAACAACAGTCGGCACTTCAACGGTATAGCGATCATTCCTAATGCCCATTTTGGTTTTTTTATTCCAATCAATACCCTTAATGCTTTCAAGAAACCCATGCACAAAGTGGATACGGAACTGTTCGCCCTCTGAAATGATTTCAAGACCTGATTTTTCTTGTTCTTCAATCCAAAGCATTGCAGAATCTTTTTGTTTTTCCCACAGTTCATTCTTGGAAACTCTCCATTTTGGCCAAAGGGTTTCAGTTTCAGCTAGCCAGTTATGTTTTGGTAAGCTGCCTGCTGTGGTGGCTTTAAATTTTTTTGCCATTTTTTTTATTAACTTGTTAAACTCCAAACACTTTAAAGTGACTTTTCTTAAAAACAAAGCAATATAAGCAAATCAGTACAACAATAATTTATAGCAATGGGTATTCGATGTGGCATAGTGGGTCTTCCTAATGTGGGAAAATCAACCCTATTTAATCTCTTATCAGATGGCTCTGCAGAAGTCGCTAATTATCCTTTTTGTACCATTGAGCCTAATATTGGCATAGTCACAGTTCCAGATGAAAGACTGGATCAATTAGCAACAATTACAAATCCAGAAGAAATTATTCCTTCAGTCATTGAATTTGTGGATATTGCAGGATTAGTTCAAGGTGCTTCAGAGGGTGAGGGCTTGGGGAATAAATTTCTAGCTAATATAAGAGAAACAGACGCTATCATCCACGTTATACGTTGCTTTGAAGATAAGAATATTACTCATGTGTCGGATGTGATTAACCCTTTGGATGATCTTGAAATCATTAATACTGAATTATTATTAGCAGATATTCAAACACTTGACCGAAATCTACTTCGAGCTGAAAAGCAATCCAAGACAGGAGATAAGATTCAATTGGCTAAAAAAGCTTTTTTAACTGATCTTTTAGATCATTTGAATGCTAATCAGCCTGCCAGATCTTTTAATATCAGTGATGATCAAAATCAATGGATGAAAGAACTATGCTTACTGTCAGCAAAACCAATGTTATTTGTAGCCAATATTGACGAAGCTTCAATTTCAGATATTAGTCCATATTTAGGACAATTAGAGAAATATGTAAACCAAACTGAAGATACTGAGATCATTTCACTTTGCATTGCTTTAGAGTCTGAAATAGTAAAATTAGATACAAACGACAAGGACGAATTTCTAAAAGAACTTAATCTCAATGAGCCAGCAATCAATAAATTAATTAGATCATCTTATAGTTTATTGGATCTTCAAACCTTCTTTACAGCTGGACCTAAGGAAGTAAGATCTTGGTCAATTAAAAGGTATTCAAATGCTCCTCAAGCTGCTGGGGTCATTCATACTGATTTTGAAAGAGGATTCATAAAAGCTGAAGTTATCTCGTTTGATGATTACATCAAGTATGAAGGAGAAAATGGCTCAAAATCAAAGGGCAAGTTAAGACTTGAAGGCAAAGATTATATTGTGAAGGAAGGAGACGTGATTTACTTCAGATTCAATGTTTAGTTAATCTCTGCTTAGATCTGCCATCGCATCAATGATTTCATTGTAGTTTTCATAAAACTCTTTAGATTCACCATCAGCTGTTGTATTCGGTGTTTTGACATCATCTAGTAAACCTATTTTTTCCAGAAAACGTGAAATTATTAAGAAACTTTCTACATCGTTACCATCAAATCGTCCCAAGATGCCCCAATCTTGCTGTGAACCAGGCATCGGATAGTATTTTGTTATTCGTGTAAAAATCACGTCATTTTCTCGATCAACAAAGATATATTGTCCAAATTTACCGCTGGCATTAAAAATTTGTCCTTCTTCATCGTTTTTAGAAAACCACCAGTGAAGACTATAACCACGATCTAAATCAGTAAATCTTTTCGGAGTAAAATTCCAATAAGGTGTGAACGTTTCATCGACATAATCTGATGCAATAATCTGATGTTGGTTCCATTGCCCATTTCTAGAGAAGAGCAGTCCAAATCTGGAATAATCCCTTGCTGACATATCGATACAGCAATAGGTGAGCACATTGTCTGCACTGTCTCTCCAAAGAGTTAAATTATCAGCACCAATAGGTTGTAGTACTCGTTCATTGAGAAGCTCATCTGCTTTTTTTCCAGTAGCTTCTAATAAAATGTCACCTAACAACATTGAATTGACGTTGTTATATTCAAAGAGTGTATTGGGTTCTTTCTCGACACCAATATTTTTTGCATAAGCAAGATGATCTTGCTCAAAGAACATCAGTTCATGTTCGTGTTCAGGGAATTGGAGTCCGGATGCCATATTGAGAAGATCTCTGATGGTGATCTCAGTTCTGTCATCATTAAAGTATTCTAAATAATCACTGACTTTATCATCTAGGCTATTGATCTCACCTCGCTCAATTGAAATTCCAATTAGACTGGAATAGAAACTTTTTGCCACTGACCAAGAGGTGCCAAATGAATTTTTATCAAAACCCTCTGCATAACGCTCACCAATGAGATAACCGTCTTTTATTAATACCACTGCTTGTGTTGCATCATCATCAAAGGAAAGGTCAAATAAGTGATCAACCTTGTCTTGATGAATATTAAGTTCCGAAGGAGTTTTTGTTGCCCATTCATCTCCTGGGAATACTTTGGATTCAACTGAGATAGGGCTTATCAGCCCTAGGGAGATTAGTGTCATAAAACAATATATTTTTCTATTTTGCATAATTTCCTTATTAATTAAGTATTCTAAATTACCTCTTCTGCTTGACAGAATGGTTTTTCAGATTGAAAATCCATCATTCAAAGAATATTGGTGATGTAGCTCAGACGGTTAGAGCGTCGCACTCATAACGCGAAGGTCGGTGGTTCAAGTCCACCCATCACCACCAGACTTTATTTACCCCATAGGGTTATTGGCATCCAAGAAAGCAGTATCAATTGTATCAACACCCTGATCTTTCGCTGCATTAACCATGTGACTAATAGCCATATCCATTGCGAAATCAGGTACCTGAGTTAATGTTTCACAAGCACCGTCTGTAAACGTAATGTTCTCATCCGCGCTGTTGGCTTTCTCTTTAATTGCTTCTGCGTCCATTTTTTTTCCTTTAAATAAAATTAATTAGCATTGATTGTGTCAAATTTTACTCAAAACATGAAGTCAGGAGGTAAAAAAAATTAATCAATTATATGTGAGAGCAACCCATCTATTAGCTTGGGTTCAAACCAAGTTGATTTGGGTGGCATTATAAGACCGGCGTCAGCAACTGCAATTAAAGCATCGATAGGAGTTGGATATAATGAAAAAGCAATAGCCATTTCGTTTGAGTTGACTCTTCTCACAAGCTCTTTCAAACCTCTTGCCCCTCCAACAAAATCAATATTTTTATCAACTCTTTCGTCTTCTATACCAAGAATTGGATCTAAAATAAAATTATGAAGAATGCTTATATCAAGTGAATCCACCGGACTATTCTTATTGTAATCGCTTATGAGCTGTAGGTTGAACCACTGCCCATCAGTGAACATACCAAATGATTTCCCTTTGTTCGGCTTAACAGGTTTGTCTGAAGGGGTGCATTTGAAATTATCTTCAATCATTGTTATTAGTTCATCAGTTGATTTGCCATTTGTGTGCTTAATTAGACGATTATAGTCCAGAATCTGCATTTCACTTTTGGGAAAAGCGACGGCTAAAAAGTAATTATAACCTTCATTACCATCATGCTCAGGATTAGCATTCATTCTAGATTCTCTTACCTTGCTGGCTGCCGCAGAGCGATGATGTCCATCAGCAATATACAGTGATTCTAGATTATTCAGAACAGTAGTAGCTTTATTAATTTCATTAATGTCTGTGATTTGCCAAATTTTATGATTTATTTTTTCTCTGGTGTTGACGTCATAGATTGGCTGATTTTCAATAGTGTATTGATTAATCATTTCATCTAATTGAGTGTTATCAATATAAGTTAGCAACACCGGTCCTGTCTGGGCATTCAGTGCTTTAATATTATGCACTCTATCCAGTTCTTTTACAGGCGTTGTGTGCTCATGTTTTTTGATTAAATTGCCTTCATACGAGTCAATTGAAGCCACAAATCCAATACCAGTTTGATCATGATCATTTGTTGTAATCTTATAAATAAATAGAGTTTCTTTATTATCTCTGATCAAAATATTTTCATTAATCATTTGCTTTAGATTCTCCAACCCTTTCTCATAAACTCGGGGATCATCTGCCTTAATATCTTCTGGTAAATCAATTTCAGGTTTTGAGATATGAAGAAAGCTATAGGGTTTACCCTTAGCTAAGTCTCTTGCTTCCTCTGAATTAAGGACGTCATATGGAGGTGCAATGACATCATCTGAATATTCAGATTTCGGCCTTAATGCTTTAAAACCTTTTCCAAGAATTTTTTCTTTGTCATCCATGAGATTTAAAATTATTATTATCCTAGCGGCATTATATTAAATTATTTCAATAACTATAGGGGGAATATTGTGGTCCATTTCCGGTCGAAGACAATTTTTGTTTTTCTAATAATGCTTGGGTTAAATGATAGGATTTCTGCTTTAGAAGAAATTCTTATTGATGGTCCTCCAACAATATTAATTACCAATGTCATGATCTATGATGGAACTGGCTCCAAACCCTTTAAAGGACAGGTAAGGATTAGAGGAGACCGAATTCTTCACGTTGAACGAGGTAATCATCCACAACTGAGTTCAGATAACCAAGTGATCGACGGTAAAGATCTAGATTTAGCACCTGGTTTTATTGATACACATAGTCACCATGATATAGGGCTGGATATAGAGCCAAATGCAACTGCAGTTATTACTCAAGGCGTTACCACAATTGTTAGAGGAATGGACGGCTTTTCTAACGGACCTGATGATGCTGACTATTTTTCAGTCAATCAGCATTTAGAGTATTTTCAATCAATCCCAGTTGCTATTAATGTGGCTAGTTTTTCAGCACATAATAGTATTCGTTTAGAAGTTATGGGAGAAGATTTTAAAAGAGAAGCAACTGCAAAAGAGATAATGGCCATGGCTTCTTTAATTGAGTTAGACATGAGATCAGGTGCATACGGATTAAGCACAGGTTTAGAGTATGACCCTGGGATCTTTTCTTCAACACTTGAGGTAATTGAATTAGCTAAAGTTGCTGCGAATTATGACGGTAAATACAAAAGTCATATCAGAAGTGAGGATAGGGAATATTGGGAAGCTATAGACGAGACAGTTGAAATAGGTCGACAGGCAAAAATTCCAGTCAATATTGATCACTTTAAATTGAATGGAAAATTTAACTGGGGTCGGACAGATGAGGTTCTGTCGATCTTGGATGCAGCCAGAGAAGAGGGGATTAATATAACCACTGATGTCTATCCCTATGAAGCATGGTCTAGCAGTATTACCTCTCTATATCCAGAAAGAAATTTCAATGATATAAAAGAGACAGAATTTATATTAGAAAATTTATCTTCTGCCAAAGATATAACCTTTGTTTACCATTCTTTACATCCCGATTATGTACAAAAAACAGTCGCAGATATTGCCAATGAGCTCGGTAAAAGTGAGGTTGAGACGCTCTCTCAACTAAGCGATGAAAGTTATAGACTAAGTACAGCATCCTCAGCAGTAGAATATGTGGTCGCCAAAGGAATGATAGACAGTGATATTCGCCAGCTTCTTAATTGGCCATACAGTAATGTTACTAGTGACGGTGGACTAGAGTGTTCTCACCCCAGAGGATGTGGAGCATTCCCTAAAGTCATTTCTAAATACCGTGGTAAAAATGGTCTCGGTTCCCTTGAGAGGATTATCAATAAAATGACACAACTATCAGCTACAAATATAGGCTTAAAAGATAGAGGCGTGATCAAAGAGGGAGCATTTGCAGATCTCGTGATGTTTGATGCAGATAATACCAAGGATAATTCCACATTCTCAAACTCAAACTTGAAATCTGAAGGTATTCATTCAGTCTGGGTCAATGGCACTAGGGTTCTTAATAATAACGAATTTACTGACCAACTTCCTGGTAGGATTCTATTAAAAAATAAGGAGTGAAGATTGATTGCTGACCACATATTAAGTGCCGTAGAACACGAAAAAAGACCAGATGCTGATCGTGAACGTGATGCTAATAGAAAACCAGCTGAGGTTTTAGATTTCTTTAACATAAAAACAACCGACAAAATTGGCGAAATTAACTCAGGACGAGGGTATTTTTCTTCGATCATGGCTTATGCCCTCCAACAAGGTGGTTTAGTCTATGCTCATACTTCACCAATGAGCGTAGAGCGTTGGAAGGGTAACCCTATTGAGAAGAGACTTAGTGAGTTTCCTCAAGATAATTTGATTCCGGTTGTTGGCGAAATGGAATCACCAAACTTTCCTGAGAAACTAGATAAGATATTCAATGTTATGACCTATCATGATTCTGTTTGGACAAAAGCAGATAGGAATGCCATGAATGTCTCTATTTACCAGACTCTTAAGCCCGGGGGTATTTATGGGATTATCGATCATAATTCCAAGGAAGGTACCGGAATAGATAACTGTCATGATATTCATCGAATTGAGAAATCATATGTCATTGAAGAGGTTACTAAAGCAGGTTTTTATTTTGAAGATGAGTCAGGAGTTTTAAATAATCCACAAGATTCTATGGATTTAATGGTTTTTGATAAATCCATTCGAGATCAAACTAGTAGATTTATTTTAGTTTTTAAGAAGAGCTAATCAGTTAATTTAAGTAACTTTATTAAACAACTTAGGCATTTAAAAATTCATTATTCTCATCGATAAGCGGGTCTCCAGTCTCAATACCTAGTAGATAACTTCCAGTGGGTGTAGTTGCATTATCCCAGTGAACTGCACCATGGGTAGACATGGTTCTAAGATCTCGAAAATGCCGTTGCACTGGATTCCTTCCAGTTTGTGCTGTGACTCCCATCATACCTGATAAGCGTGTTCCTGAACTCATACAGAGTTGAGTTGCCATTGCAGTTTCTCTTCTGATCTTAAGCCTATCTTCACCTAGAATAGTTTGCTCAGTTTTACCTTGGTGATGGAGGAAGTCACAAAGATTATCAATGATTAAATCAGCAGTTCTCAATTCTTCATAGGATTCACCTATCTTTTGCTGGACTGCAGCTTGTTCAGACACACGCTCTCCAAACATTGATCCAAACCTAGATCTGGTCTGATCTAAGTAGTCAAGCATCAAACCATGGGTTGCACCTAACATAGGTCCTGATAAGAGGGTATTGAAATACATTCCCATTTCTACTCGATAAATGTAACTTTCATGTAACTCTGAACCAGGTGGATTATTACCGCCCAACTCTAATGCTTTAACGGTCCTATGTTCTGGTACAAAAGTGTCTACAACTTTGATGTCTTTACTCCCAGTGCCTTTCAAACCTTCAGCTTGCCAGTTGTCTATAATTTCATATTGATCCGGCATAATTAATGCCATTCTATAATCGAGAACCGTTCCTGATTTGCTATTAGCGTTTTTAAATTGACCAGCCACAATTGCACAATCAGAGTGATCAACTCCACTAGCAAAGCGCCAAAGCCCATTGAGAATATAACCCCCTTCGGTTTCCTGCATTTCACCGCCTCCAGCAAAAGCAGTGGCGATAACTGCGTCAGGACATGATGGCCAGAATTCTTCTTGAGCTTCAGCAGGGAATCTTCCTAAGTTCCATGAATGAGACATCACCACCGAAGACATCCATGATGCTGACGCACAACCTTTACCCAGTTCTCTGGCAACATCCACTTGAGTACCCCAATCCATTTCAAAACCACCGTAGCGTTTTGGAGTAAATATTTTATGAATTCCAGCCTCTTTCATATCTTGAAGAGTTTCCTCCGGCATCATCCGTAGATCTTCAGTTTCTTCAGCTCTTTCCCTCAGTTTAGGTATTAAGTCTGAAGCGGCTTTAGTTATCTCTTCTCTAGTAGGTATATAACTTGGTTTTGAAGTTTTTGGAGCTGATTTCATAATAAATTATGCAATCTCGACAGTAATTTTTCCGTTTTCATCCATATCAGAAATCTTTAATTCAACACCCATTGCTTGGCCATACCCTAAATACCTAGGTCTCCACCATTTATCGAGTATTTCTTCTTCAGTTAGGTCAAATTGTCCTAGACCTTTAGCAGCATTCAGAACTTTCTTAAAAGGGAAGGTAAAAGTTCTCTTTCCAGGTTCAGCATGAGGATCTAGGAACATTTGGAAAAAGCATCCTGTTCTTTCAAAATTCATTACCAAAGCTAATTCTTTATCGCCAGTGGCCTCTATCATAGCTTTTGTTCGCTCAAGTAACGGTTTCATGGTGTTAAGATCATGTTCAACATAGGCTTCCAGTAAATTATTGTTCTTCGCAAATTGAATCGCATTAAGGTGTGCTTTAAGCAATGCATCATTTGTATCGTGAGGATACGGTATTTGTATTTTCATTGTTTTAACCAATATCTGCATTGCTGTAGCTAAGTCTTCTTCTCTGCCTTCCATGCCAGTGGGTGGAGCTAAATTCTCAGCTGTCATAGCTTCTAATGGAGGTCCGCCAGCTGGTTTGCCTTGATTTTTTGGTTTATTGCTTCCTTGCATCATTGCCATATTACCACCTCTTCTTGTGCCTTAAATTGATATAAAACAACATATCAGTAAAAATCCTTTTTGCTTTATATTTCGTATTCTACTAATAAAGAAATTAGATTAAAACATGAGTTTGTTGTAACTTTATATAGTTTTGAAAGGAGTAGCGTGTGTATATCAATTTTTGGTACCCGGTAAGTCTAAGTGAAGAGTTGAAAGATGAGCCCAAGAGAGTCAGAATGCTTGGTCAGAATTTTGTCGCCTTCAGAGATTCTAAAGGGGCTCCACATACTTTAAGTGACACCTGTATTCATAGAGGTGGATCTTTATCTGGTGGGGTTGTAAGAGATGATTGTATTCAATGCCCATATCATGGATGGAGATTTGATGGTGATGGTGCATGTAAACGTATACCTTCTTTAGGCAAGGACGCAAAAATTCCGAAAAGGACAAGAATAGATGCATACCCTACAGAAGAAAAATACGGTATTGTTTTTGCATTTTTAGGTGATTTAGAACAGCATAAAAGACCTCCTATTATGCCGATTGCTGAACTTGAAGATGAAAAAAATTGGCGAGCTAATGTATTAACTTATGAGGCAAAAATTAATTTTGAACGGTCAATTGAAAACGGACTAGATGCTGCTCATAACGAATTTGTTCATCCAACACATGGCCATGAAGGCAAAGATCAAGATTATCAGGTCAACGAGCTTAAATTTGTCGACAATATGTTTGGCCCAAAAAAATGGGGATTTGGTTTTTGGCATGCGTTTAAATCTCCAGCTTCAACAAGAGAAGGACCACAGATAAAAGAGGCTAGCAATGAAAGAATGGCAGGGTCTGGTATTGTTGGCCCTAATCAAATGTGGACCTATATTCTTTTTAACGAGAATTCAGAATTTAGACAATACATGTTTGA
>Ga0206684_1001233_pt1 | contig 9729 bp, 8 predicted proteins | sample M210012015metaG_FD_155467 | JGI IMG/M metagenome (GOLD analysis project Ga0206684, IMG submission 155467) | Ammonia-oxidizing marine archaeal communities from Monterey Bay, California, United States - M2 100m 12015 | ecosystem: Environmental > Aquatic > Marine > Intertidal zone | place: USA...
TAAAAAAGGGATGTTCCCATGGTCAGCAAGTGGGCGAGCATTAACCATCGGAAGAAATGAAGGGCTAACAAAATTACTCTTCGACCCCAAAACTAAAAGAGTTATTGGTGGAGGAATCGTGGGAACTAACGCAGGGGATTTAATCTCAGAAATAGCTTTAGCGATAGAAATGGACTGCGATGTTAGTGATATTGCTCTGACAATACATCCGCATCCAACTTTGTCTGAAACAGTAGCTTTGGCAGCAGAAGTATTTGAAGGCACGGTAACAGACCTTTATCTGAAAAATTAAGCTTGTTAGCAGCAGATGACAGCTGCTAGTTTGTATGTGCAGGGAGGTTTGTTAGGGTATAGGTATGAGAATCGATATTAATAATAAAATGAATCAAACAGATTTGATAAAAGATACAAAATCTAAATTTCTAAATAAATATAATAAAAATCGCTGTGTTAATACTGCATTCAAAGTATCAATTAATGCTGCGGTTCAGCATAACAAAATATATTCCTCGCATGCATCAATAAAAGACAAAGAGGATATTAGAGATGAGTGGGGAAAAGAATTGATTAGGTTGGGCGAAAAATTCCACGAAAACATCTCAATAGAAGAGTATCAATTATTTGTAGTAAAGCTTAAAGACCATATGAATTTAAAATTTGGGAAACTTTTTGATAGTAAATCAAAGCATGGCTCAATGTTTAGAATTTCTCACTCACAAAAAAGTATCTCAGTTTTTGTAAAACACTTATGGTGCATGGATGTTATATCAGAACCAAATATCTGCCCTGTAGATAGAATTATTTTAAGAAAAACTGAAGCAAAAAAAAATAACGATATTAGCTGGGGATATGTAAATTCAATTGAGGAGCATGAAAGAAAATTTAAATACATTCAAAAACAAGCTAAATTAAAACAATTGAGAGTAGCTGTGTGGGAGTTGCTTTCTTTTTAATCATTTATATTTCTATGCTTTCAAAATTTAGCCAAAGATCATTCTTTCATTTATTGTATTGGACATTGAATGCGGTTACCCCACCAATAAAATCTTCCAGATCATAGCCAAGCTCAGTAAATGACTCTTCAAGACCTTTTTCAGTTATATAATCTTGAAGTTCTTCTTCAATATAATCTGATTCATCTGCCGTTAGATCACCGTCTCTATCTTCAATAGTAAGATGAATTTGAAGGTAATTATAACCTTCCTCTTTATGTATTAGAATAGTAAAAGTTTCTAAAGAACCTGATTCCAGATGCTGGCTTATATAGCCGTTACTAAGAAGTTTATTTTCAATTGCCTCTAATAAAGTATTTAAACCTTCATCATCTAATACAAAGTCACCATAATCCGCCAAAAGTTTTATATTACTCATAGTATGTCTCCCATATTTTTCATTTAGTTCTCCTTTTTTTAATCTTCTTCTAGTCCATGTTTTTTTATTATTTCTAGTGCCCTATCTATCTGTAATTGGTCTGCTCTTCATTTCTTCCATATATTGAGAATACGCATTTTTGGTTTGAATCCAAGGTTGATCGTTGTCAAGAAAACCAGGTTCATGTTTTTCTATATAAGCAAGTACTACAGGAGAAATATCGGATAGAGACTTAATCTTATTTCCTTGTAAGCTCCAATAATTAAAACCAGGTCTTTTCCCCATTCGTAGAAAAGGATACCAAGGACTAATCTCACTAAAGTACTGAAGGCTTGGTACGTTATTAGCTTTCTGGTCCTCAATATCAGAAAGTTTTCCTCTGTATCCAAATATATAACGGAAATTTATAACTTTACCCGTTGACCCTAATGGCCATTTTTCAGGATCAAGTCTATTGGGCATTTGCAACCCTTGAGAGTTAGATATCCAAAGTTGGTCACCAGATTGTCGCCAGTCTAATATTTCAGGTTTGGCAAAAAAATCATACGGACCAGCTCTGGGTTGTAGTACTTTAATTACCTCATCAGTAAATGGATTTTTAAATTCTTCTAGGGGTATACCAGTTATTAGATCTGAGAAACACCCTATATCAAACATTCTGTATCGATAGCTATTATTTTTAATCGGTTGCCATACAAATTTCATAATTCCTGAATAATTAAATAAAGGATATGATTCTTCCGATGCCATCCCATATATCGTTCCATCATAGAAATAATGCACTGTTTCTTGCTTTAAGCTTCCTGCTAATTTTGAAAAAGCAGTAACATTGTCCATTGGGTTAGTTAAATCAATAGAACTATTTATATTGTTTTTAGCATCTGCTGGGTCAACCACCCCAAATCCTGCTATAGCTGCAACACTGTGAAGTATGCTTCGTCTTGATAATTTCATTTAACTTTGAATAGTAATTAAGATTTAATTTTTACGATAATCCAACGGTGGATTTCTATCACCTAACAAAGGAAAGTACTCAAAGTCTTCACCAACATTCAACAATAATTCTTCTTTTGCTCTTGTGGCAATAGCAGGCTTCAGATAGATCTCACGTGCTGTCTCAGATAATACTTGTACAGCTAATTTTGTACCTTTTAAACCAATTGTTGTGCCTCCAGAAGCAACGGCTTGCCAAGAATGGGCAGGTGTTCCTGAAACCCATGTAGCTATTCTCAGTCCACCAGTTGGCACCAACCAACTAATGTCACCCACATCAGTTGATCCATAACCATGAGTCGGTTCAAAAGGCAGAATGTTCTCTTGATCACCAATTTTATTACTTGGGTTCAAAAATGTTTTATAGATTTCTTTTGCGTATCTATTTTCCTCCGTTGTATAGGTAATCCCTCCTCGATTTGATAGTTTTTCATGCATGATTCTCTGCAAAGTACTATTTGGCATCAAGGGATAATTGCCATGCATTACTTCGTAACTAACTCTTGTTTCAGTTCCCATTGCAGCGCCTTCTGCAGCTAGAACAACTCGTTCAAAAAGACTTTCAACCATTTTTATTTTGGGATGTCTTACATAATAATAAACTTCCGCTTCATCAGGAATAACATTAGGAGCATAGCCTCCTTTAGTAATAACATAATGAATTCTTGATTCCTGAGGGATGTGCTCTCTCATTAGATTCACCATTATATTCATGGATTCAACTCCATCCAAAGCAGACCTTCCTTTCTCAGGTGCACTAGCCGCATGTGCTGAGATCCCTTTGAATCTGAATATTGCAGATTTATTTGCATTAGAAGTTCTTGGTCTAGCATGATTCTGGCTTCCTGGATGCCAATGTAGAACGACATCAACGTCACTCAATAAACCTTCTCTAGCCATATATACTTTCCCAGAGCCACCTTCTTCTGCAGGGGTTCCATAAAATCTAATTGTTCCTTTGATATTATTAGCTATCAGCCAATCCTTGATAACCACTGAAGCCCATGCTGAACCTGAACCAAAAAGATGATGTCCGCATGCATGTCCTGCTTCACTTTCTTTATATTTTTCCTTGTAGGGAGATGCACTCTGTGAAACACCTGGAAGAGCGTCAAATTCTCCTAAAATGCCAATAACAGGAAAACCACTGCCATACTCAGCTATAAAAGCAGTTGGTATATTGGCTACGTTGTTTTGAATCTCGAAACCATGATCTGCAAGACTGTTTTGTAATAATTTTGAACTTTCATGCTCTTGATAACCAACCTCGGCTAAATCCCATATTTGCATAGCAATCTTTTCAAATAATTCTTGATGTTCATCTATGCTTGAGTCCAAATCACTACCATTAAGTGGAAAAGAATTGAAGCCAATGAACAGTGTCAATATAAAAATTATATTTTTCATTTATTAAAAATACTCCTTTAGAGTTAATTATAAAAGTTACAAATGCTTATGATGAAAAAAATACTAGAGATTTATAATCTCTAATGTTTTGGTTCATGAATTTGTTCATCGTGCCTTATCATCATTTTGCTAAAACTATCTATGATTGTAGTTTGATTGAATTTAGTTCCAGCTGGCTGCGATCTTTGTTTCATGTTGCTCTTTAAGAAACTACTTATTTTTGATTATTTCAACTCCATTTTCAAAAACTTTCGTTTCTATTAATTGCCCATCAGTGTCAAAGTATTCCCATAAACCCATCAGTTCCCCTTGTTTATGCTTACCTCGACGTTGCAGCTGTCCATTTTCATGAAACCATTCAAAAAGCCCTTCCGATTCGCCATTTAACATATTACCAGAGTACAGCAACACACCATTTTCATGAAAACCCTGCCATAGTCCATTTTCTTTGCCTTTTTTAAAATGGCCTTTATAAGACAAACGACCATCTTCATCGAAATATTCCCATAAGCCATGCTGCTCATTATTCTTAAATTTTCCTCTTATTTCTACTTGTCCATTTTCAAAAAACCATTCGGCACTTACCTGGTTACCTTTTACAAAATTTGCACTGTTGGTAAGCTTTCCTGTTTCTTGGTCGTATTGTTCCCAAAAACCTTCCTCTTTTCCATCCCTCCAATATTCTTTTCTAAGGAGGTAACCATTTTTCCAATGAAAGGCTTCAACTAAACCATGTTTTATACCGTCCTTGTAGTTTCCTCTCCATTTGATTTGGTCAGAATATTTGTCTTCATAATAATATTCATAAAGGCCGTGCTTAATTAATTCTTTTTTATTCATGGGTTTATTTATACCAGAAAATCCTACTAAGGCTCATCAAATCTATCATTTAGTTTTAACCATTTAATTTAAAGTTTAAAAATTAAATTTTTACTATTTAATTATGATATTCGAAACCGATAGTTTCACATATCAGTTGTTTTATTAAATTTCACTTGGCATTATATTCATTAACCTAATTTTTAGAGTTAATAATATTTACATAGGGGGAATGATGAGTAAATATAAGCCGAATAAAATTGTTGCAACTGCAGTTGCAACTGCATTGTCAATACCAGCAATCAATATCCAAAATCTATTGGCACAAGATTCGAGTAATATTGCACTTGAAGAAATCATAGTTACTGCTACTAAACGTGAACTAAATCTACAAGATGTAGGTCAAGCTATCATGGCCCTATCGAATGCAGACATTGAGAGAATGGGCATCAAAAGTATGGCTGATTATGTTAAAGCTCTACCAAGTGTAGTTCTCACAGCTGAGAGACCTGGTCAGAATGATTTGGTAATGCGTGGTATCACGCAAGATGCATATACTTGGTATGTGGATAGTATCGTGGCTTTATACCTAGATGAGCAGCCAATGACCACCAGTTCACAACAAGTGAGCGTCCGAGCTATAGATTTAGAAAGAATTGAAGCACTTGCTGGTCCCCAAGGAACTTTGTTTGGTTCTACATCTCAGTCAGGAACACTTCGCATGATTACCAACAAACCTGATCATAGTGGGTATTATGGTCAAGTTGAAACTTCCTATGGAACAATAAAAAATGGCGATAGCAGCTTTGATGTAAATGGCTATGTGAATATTCCATTGGTCGATGATGTTTTAAGCATGCGTGCGGTCGGTTATACCTCTAGCGATGGAGGTTATGTTGATAATGTGCTCGGTAGTAGCTTTAGTGGAAGCTATGATAATTCAGAGATTGTGGAAGATGATTTTAATACTTATGACGTAACTGGTGGCCGGATTGCTTTATTATGGAATATATCTGAGGATTGGTCTGCCTTGTTAAGTCATGTTACTGAACAAAGTGAACTGCTTGGTAGTTGGGACACTGATCCAAGCTTAGGGGATTATAAAATAACCCGATTCATCAAAGAAATGCGAGATGACGATTGGCAATCTTCTGCACTAACATTAAAGGGTGACCTTGGTTTTGCTGACCTATCTGCTACAGTGACGACTTACGATCGAGACATAGTATACGAGTGGGATAATCATTCCTACACTCAATGGAAAGATGCCTATTATGGTTATGGCTTGTATGACACTGGTTATACAATTGCTTTGACTTTCAATGATCAATATCAAGAAAGACAAGCGGCTGAAGTCCGCTTGGTTTCTAAAGGTGAAAGCGAACTTCAATGGATGGTTGGTGGGTATTGGGAAGACGTCTATGATGAATGGTATTATGGCACAGAACACCCTGACTATATGTCTACTGGGGCTGCTTACTATGCCAATTATTGGGCTTGTTATTATGCAAATTATTATGATTTTGTCACCTGTCCTATCAACACCACTTTCAGTTACACTGATACTTATCAACGTTCTGTAGAACAGACTGCCTTGTTTGGAGAATTCAGTTACGATGTGACTAATCAACTAACCCTAGGTGCAGGAATACGTTGGTCTGAATTTGAACGTGAAACAAGTAACAGAGATGCTTTCCCTGAAGGTTTACCTCCATTTGCAGGTGGTGGAATTGCAGCGAACGGAAGCATGTACAGCAAGGGTAAATCTGATGATACTCTTTATAAGTTGAGTGCTACCTATAACATTGATGACGACAAGATGGTTTATGCATTGTTTAGCCAAGGGTTCAGAATAGGTGGAGTTAACTCCCCTCGTGCAGCTGCTACTGGTGAAGTTGGAGAAACATTTGATGCCGACTATATGGACAATTATGAAATTGGAATCAAAAGTAATTGGCAGGACAATCGATTACGTGTTAATGCTCAGTACTTTATAATGGAGTGGAATGACATGCAAATTGCTCATTGGGGTGGTGTTGGCCCTTGGTGGGTTGGCGGTACTGTTAATGCTGAAACAGCTGAATCGGCTGGGCTCGAAATTGATATTGAGTATCAAATAGCAGAACATATTAATATCAAAGGTAGTGCAATATTCACAGATGCAAAATTTACTAAGGAATATGTTTCACCAGCTGGAGATGTGTATCGGGATAATATGATTATGCCTAATTCTCCTGATAGAAAAGGTTATTTTGGTATTTCATACGATCAACCGGATGTAGCTGGAGGTGATCTATGGGTGTATTATGGCTTCAGTTTTCAATCTGAATCGTGGAATAGACTTGGCAACATCATTGATAATGATACCAATGGCATTTCACCATCACATAACAATAGTAACTTCTCTATCGGACTAGATAATCTTTCCAATGGTTGGAATATATCGTTGTATATAGACAATGTTTTTGACGATGCGACCTATAGTTTTGTCAACACCAATGCCAATAATTATGCAGACTTATTTGGTGCTGGCACACAACGAAATGTTAGAAGTTTGGCACAACCTAGAACCACTTGGTTGACAGCCAGAAAAACATTCGGTAAATAGTTTTAATACCGCTGCTGGATAAGCACATGGTTAAGCTTATTGCCAGTTCTGTGGTGCGAGGAGCAGTTCAAGGTCAGAGCCATGGTGGAATCTACCTCATTGATTTTCAAACTCAAAAGGTCAACCAAACTATTGATTGGAATACCTCAGGCATTGATTGGCAAGGACGAGGTTGGGATCGAGGTTTAAGAGGAATAGCTTTTGATGGGGAACAAGTTTTTATTGCTGCCAGTGATGAGTTATTTTCCTACACACCGGACTTTCAATTAATAAATTCGTGGCGTAATCCTTATTTAAAACATTGCCATGAAATTGCTGTATTTGATCGCACTCTTTACCTTACCTCAACTGGCTTTGACTCTATATTAAGCTTTGACTTAGATAAACACTGTTTTAATTGGGGTATGCACATACAAACAATAGGAGTTAAATTTAAACCTTTAGCATTTGATCCATTAGGTCAGCAAGGACCAATGATGTTAAATAAATTGCATCTTAATAACGTCGTTTGCAATCAGCATGGAATGTATATTTCAGGGTTAAGAACGAAAGGTATGCTTCATTTTAATGGCAAGACAATCAATATGGCTGTGGAATTACCACCCGGAACACATAATGCACAACCCTTTAGAGATGGAGTTTTATTTAATGATTCTGAAGATGATGTGCTTCGCTATACCGGCAGAGGTGAAGGTGAAGAGGACCGAGCAATGGCTATGCCACAATACAATCCTGATAATTTGACACATAAAACAGAGGATCAGAAATTAGCCAGACCTGGTTTCGCGAGAGGTTTATGCCCTATTTCTAATACGATGGTTGCAGGGGGTGCTTCGCCCTCAACAGTCACTGTGTATGATTTAGCTAAAAATAAACTTCTGGCTTCTGTTCAATTAAGCAATGATATTCGTAATGCTATTCATGGTTTAGAAATTTGGCCTTTTGATTAATATAATAGTTTTCTAAATTGACAAACCAGCATTCTTCGATGTTGGTGGCAATTCCTCAATAATATCGCCAAGTTGTTCTTGCCATAATCCTAAAAATTGTTCATATCGACGCCAAGTCCCAAGTGCTCCTTTATAAATAGGTTGCCTCACTTGCTCTGAACTTGCGGTTTTAATGGCTCGTTCAGTTTGGTGAAAATCAATACAACTTTGCTCAAAAGGTAATTCACAAAAATCTAATACACGCCTGACTTGAGTCTCTAAGTCATCGACTGTTTGCTCGTAATGCACATCCAATATTTTACCTGGTAACACTTGATGCCAGTGTTTAATCATTGCATCGTATTGTTGATAGTAGTGTGCTAAATCTAGCATATCGTAAGTGAAGTTTTGGCCTTTACTGAATAATTGTTTATATCCTCCTAGGCAACTATCAAATGGATGACGTCTTGCATTAATTACTTTAGCCTTAGGTAATATAATGCTTAACAGTCCGATTAATGGAAAATTGTTTGGTAGTTTATCTGTAAAGAAAGGTTTACTTGTGGTTCGATGTCGCTGCGCTTCATCAATGTATTGCTGCCCATACGCCAGCCAATCCTTATTACGAAGATCCAGTACAGCCTTTGGGTATTGAATACCATCGTTTCGATGTTGTCCTATTGATTGAGCGAGATTCCCTAATATAGGCAATTCTGATGTTCCCTCAACTTGACTATGACTGGCTAGTATTTGTTCAATCAGTGTGGAACCAGATCGTGGTAGACCAACAATTAAAATTGGATCTGGACAGTCATAACCAATATTAGATCGTTCTTTTAAAAACTCTTGATTGAAAACTTCTTTGATTAGATTGTGACGCATTTCCATTTCAACTGGAAAATGTTCCACAGTTTTTCTTTGGAGTTGGTTGCCTGTATGATAATAATGCCAAGCTTGAGAGTAATCTTTGTTGTCTTCAAAAGCTTTTCCCAAAGCAAAGCGAAAATGAATCTCTTCATTTTCTGAGAGACATTCTTCATCCAATTGATGCAACATAGCGTTAACTTCTTCATCTTCAAACTTAAACACTTTCAAGTTAGCCATGCTCCAATACACTTCTCCAAAATCAGGTTTATTTTTAATTGCTGCTCGATATGACTTTAATGCTCTTGACTGATTACCTAACGTCTTAAGCGCGTGACCATGGCCCATCAATACATTTGGAACATCGGGTTCAAGTTCAATCGATTTTGCATAGGCTTCAGCGCTTTTGTCAGGGTACATAGCTAGACCATAAGCGCTTCCAAGTCCACCCCAAGCAGCAGCATTTTTAGGGTCAAGCTGTACCACCTTTTCATAAGCGGCAATGGCTTCCATTATTTTATCTCTCATTAGTAATGACGCTAGATCAAACCATCCAGGTGTAAAATCAGGAGATTGCTGAACTGCTGTTCTTAGCAATGCTTCTGCATCTTGTAAATTCTTATCGCCCAAACGATAAGCACGAGCCAGATATCTCATCGCATTAACATCATTGGGAGATTTCTTAAGAATTTCTTGTAATTTAGTAATTGCTTCATCAATCTTTTCCTCACTCAAAAG
>Ga0206684_1001245_pt1 | contig 9695 bp, 8 predicted proteins | sample M210012015metaG_FD_155467 | JGI IMG/M metagenome (GOLD analysis project Ga0206684, IMG submission 155467) | Ammonia-oxidizing marine archaeal communities from Monterey Bay, California, United States - M2 100m 12015 | ecosystem: Environmental > Aquatic > Marine > Intertidal zone | place: USA...
GGGAGAAACTAACCCGCCTAAACGAATACGCTCTGATTGGTCAATCGAATTAATTTCAGTTAATGAAAGAAACCGAACCATACCTGGATTTGCTTTATTTGGGTTCATTGTTATGTAGCCGATCCAAGCAAATGCTAAAAACGATATAGTAATTATTACAATTAAATTTTTTTTCTTACCCATCTTTATTTTATCTGTTTTTGGTCCAAACTTTGGTCATTATTCAAATAACCTTAACAGAATTTATCAAAAAATAATAGTACTAATAGAATGTTTTGCTGGAAGGATTATATTATTCTATTTCTATTTTCAATGGGCATAATAATTACAATTCCATACCGAACTTTTTAATAATTTTCATGCTTCATTTATTAGAGGAAACCATGAAGAATCTTTCTTTATTAATAGCTTTAACCATTTTATTTGGTGCGGATGACAAAGCACCCAATCAGCGTACTCGTGATCGGGATGTGGATATTCATCATATCAAGATAGATGTAACCGTTGACCTTGATGAAAAGTCTGTTTCCGGAAATGTAACTCATACACTAAGTGCATTTAATTCTTCTTTATCCGAATTCGAATTGGATGCGGAAGATATGGAGATTCATCGCGTGAGATTGAATGGGAAGGATATTTCATATAATCATCATGGGGAGAAAGTTTTTCTCTCTTTGAATAAGCCCATAGGTTGGGATGATACAATTAAAGTTCGTTTGGATTATACAGCACATCCCCGAAAAGGAACATTCTTTATAGCTCCTGATTCTGTCTATCCAGGAAAACCATGGCAAGCTTGGACGCAAGGTGAAGATACAGATAACCATCACTGGGTACCGATTTATGATTATCCCAATGATAAAGCAACATTTGAAACTATTTTGACCGTTGACAAAAAATTCTTGGCAATATCTAATGGTGAATTAGTATCGTTAAAAGAAAACAAAGATGGCACACATACATGGCACTGGCACGAGCATTTTCCAATGGTGAGTTATCTCATTTCTTATGTTATCGGTGAATTTGAGAAAGTGGAAGATTCTTACAATGGAATTCCCGTGAATTATTGGGTCTATGATGAAAATAAAAAAGAAGCTTTGAGATCCTTTGGATTGACTCCGGATATGATGAAGTATTTTGGCGAGGTGACTGGCGTTGAATATCCCTTTGAAAAATATGACCAAATCATTATTGATGATTTCATGTTTGGTGGTATGGAAAATATCACATTAACACATAACACTGATAGAACCATGTATGATGAATTTGCTGCTCCAGACGTGAGTAGTGATGGATTGGTAGCTCATGAATTGGCGCATCAATGGTTTGGTGACATGCTTACAACCCGGAACTGGGCTCATGCTTGGTTAAATGAAGGGTTTGCCACATTTTTCTCAAGAAAATACCGGGAATATAAATTTGGATTTGATGAAGGTGAATATATTCGATTCGGTGAAATAAATGGATATTTTAGGTCAAATAAGAAATGGAGACGGTCAACGGTTCAGCACAAATTTTACGAGTCAATGGATGTGTTTGATGGCCATATTTATGCGAAAGGCAGTTTGATTTTGAATATGTTACAGGATTATTTTGGGGATGACGCTTTTTGGAGGTTTATCCAACATTATACTCAAGAAAATCAATATAAAAATGTGGAAACTGCAGATCTAAAAAAAGCTATTGAAGAGACTACTGGCCAAAACATGGATTGGTTTTTTAAACAATGGATTTATGAACCGGGTTTTCCTGAATACAACGTAACCTGGAAATATAATCAACGAAATAAGTCTGTAAAACTCACTGTTAAACAAACTCAAAAGAATACTAATATTTTTAAAATGCCAGTTCAAATTAGGGTTGATGATGATCTTCATACGATCTGGGTAGATGACAAGGAAATGGTCTATGAAGTTCCGACCAATAAACGGCCAAAAATGGTTATATTTAATGCTGAAATGCGCATCCCTTGTAAATTGACTTTTAATAAATCCGTTTCTGAATGGATCATCCAATTGGAGAAAGGTCCACATATTTTGGATAGGATCGCTGCTGCAAAGGAATTAAGTACCAAAAAGGGAAGACATATTGTAGAAAGAGCATTATTGACTGCGGCAAAAAATGATTCTTTCTGGGGTGTTCGGAAAGAAGCAGTGAACGCATTCGCGAAATTGAAATCCAAGAAATATGCGGAAGACTTAATGTCAATGGCAGAAGGGCAGGATAATCGGGTACGCAGGGCAATTTGGAATGCGCTAAAAAATTATAAGAATGATGAATCAGTTAGCACATTTTTACAGGATGTAATATCCACCGATGAAAAATATTATAGCGTGGCTGATGCCTATAAGGCTCTGGTTGTTGTAGATACGGCTGCGGCACGCCAAAAAGTGGATGCTTTATTAGACACCGATTCTCATTCAGATGTTATTCGAAAATCGGCAATCACCTATTATGGAAGTGTTGTAACAGATAAGAATTATGACCGCTTAAAAGAATTGGTTGCTTATGGCGGTACGACATGGGATGCTCGACCCGAAGCGGTGAATCAATTGAGGAAATATGTCAAAACAAAACCTAAAACTGTAGATCTGTTTGTAGATATGCTCAGGGATAATTCCCGAGATGTTCGGCGAAATGCGGTTCGTGCGTTGAATAGATATGGAAAGAGAACCCATATTGGTGCTTTGGATGAATTGTTAGCACGAGACCCAATCGTTAGTAGAGATGTACGGTCTGCAAAGAAAAATATTCTTAATCCACCGAAAAAACCTGCTAAAAAAGGGCCGGAAAAGCAGTTGAAAGAAGCAAATAAAAAACTGGACGATATCCGAAAATTAGTTAAGTAATGGATAATAGGTGGTCTATTTGGCTCTGTCCAGATCCATCTGATGAATCTAGCATTCAGCCACTAATTGATGAGTGCTGCTCTTGGTTTAATTCCCCATCATTTTCTTCTCACATCACTTTATTTGGAAGGGTGGATGCAGACCCTGAAACCACTTTTTCTTTTTTATCAGATTATGTTATCGGGCTAGGTTTGATTTCTTTAAATATGCTTGGTGTCAAAACCGGGCCCCCACCGTGGAAAACTCTCTATCTCCAAGTGGATAAAACTGAACCATTGGTCAGACTCCAAAAAGAAATTGACCAACATTTAAACGTCTATAGACATTATGAATTTGATCCCCATTTGAGCCTAGCTTATGGGAATCTTGAAATTGATGAATCTAAATTAGAGAATATTTCTTTTCCTGAAACGATTACCTTTTCTTCCGTAGTTTTGATGGAAACCCCTGATGATATAAACGAGTGGAAATTAATATTTCAGGCTGACCTAATAGGAGGAAAAATCCTATGAAAAACCCGTATTTAGTTGTGATCGATGTTCAGGAGAAATTATTTCCTGTTATCAATGAAAAAGAAACTTTTCTGGAGAATTTAAAAATACTCATTAAAGGGTTTCAATTATTTGATCTTCCAATCATTTTGACAGAGCAAGTTCCGGAAAAATTAGGGTCCACAGTTGAACCCATAAAATCGTTACTTCCAGATACAAAGCCCATTATAAAATCATCCTTTTCTTGTGCTGCGGATGCTGGGTTTTCTTTGAAGGCTAATTACATGACTGACTGTGATGGTGTAGTTTTAGCAGGAATTGAAACACACGTTTGTATTTACCAAACAGAGCGCGATTTAATACACCGAGGGGAGCATGTTGAAATTGTGACTGATGCCGTAGCATCAAGAAATTTTAATAATCATCAGATTGCCTTAGATCGTATTCGAAATAATGGTGGATTCTTAACCACAGTCGAAATGCTCCTTTTTAGCCTTCAGGAGAAAGCTGAAGGAGAGACTTTTCGGGAATTAATTAAATTGGTGAAATAAACAAATAATTTAAAACAATATAATTTTAATTCGGGTATTGGTTTCGTATTCTAAACTATCAGAAAAAAGGGAATTAAAATGAAATTGATCCAAATATTAATACCAATTATTTTTACTTTGGTGATTGGGTGTGGAGGTGAACATGTGAATGCAGCTGTGAATACTCCAACAATCCAATGTGGCATGTGTCAAAAAACCATTGAAATGGGATTAAAAAAGGTTTCAGGAGTGATTCATTCTGCCGTTGACTTGGAAACTAAAATAACCAAAATAGTTTTTGATAAAGAAAAAACAGACTTATCTAAAATTGAAAAAGCCATATCAGGATTGGGATATCAAGCCAATGAAACATTGGCTGATCCCATTGCTTACGAGGGGCTTCCAGGATGCTGTAAAATCGGTGGGATGAATTAATCGTATTAATAATTAGGGACGGGAGTCCACCCCTTTTTTATGTTTATTAATTCCCATATTGCTTCCGGCTATTTAGCTGGGACATTTTCAAAACAAGAGTCGAAATGGGTTTGGCTTTTAATTTTCGCAACAATTATCCCAGATATTGATGGAATTTGGTCCAACACTGTTGCGGGTCACCACAGTATTTTGCATACACCTATTTTTTGGATAGTTATTTGCTCAATTAGTGTAATAATTGGGAAAATTCAAAAACGAAATGACATTGAAAAAGGATCACTGATTATTTTTTCAGGAGTCATGCTTCATTTAGTAACAGATTGGCTCACAGCAAGAACCGTTGGGGTTCAATGGTTTTATCCTTTTTCTGAAACTAATTATTGGATTTATCCGATAGAACCAGAAAAAGGGGATATCCCCATTTGGGATATGATAATACCACCCTATATCAATTTTTATTTTGAAAATAAAATACTAGTCTATAGTGAAATTCTAGTCAATTTTGTAGCGCTCGGGTGGGCTGGCAAAACTTATTTAATAAAAAAATGAAAAAATATTTCATAATAATATTATTTTTAACCATCGCCGGGTGCTCAAAACAAGATTCAGGCGAACTACCTTTTGGGAATGGGAGTAGATATCCCCATTTAACAAAAACTGAATCAAATGGATTGCTTGTCTCCTGGTTTGAGCCAGTCGATTCTACAATTATTGGCTTGTTTTGGTCTGAATTCTCAAATAACGAATGGACGGTAAAAACTCTCATTTATTCTTCAGATCAATTCTTTATTAATTGGGCAGACTTTCCATCCATTTTTGAACTAAACGATAGTACTCTCGTATCGCATTGGCTAGAAATGAGTGGTAAGAGTACCTATGATTACGATGTGAAAGTCATTCATTCAACTGATCGTGGTAAAACTTGGAGTGAACCGATCTCACCTCACCGGGATGGGAAAGAGGCAGAACATGGGTTTGTATCCTTTTATAAAAATGAAACTCATGAATTAGAAATGGTGTGGCTAGACGGAAGAAAAATGGCTGGTGGACATGGACATGGAAGCGCTGGAGATATGAATCTTTACACGACATCATTTGATCGTGACTTCAAACAAAGACATGATATTTCTATTGATGCCATGGTGTGTGAATGTTGCCCCACATCTGCAGTTCAATTGGGAGATGTTACTCTTGTTGCATATCGCGACCGAAATGAAGCTGAAGTGCGAAATATTAATATTCTTCGTAAAGTAAATGGGGAATGGGAAAACCCTTATCCAGTGAATGAAGATGGCTGGATAATTCCAGGATGTCCTGTAAATGGGCCAAAACTGGCAGAAAAAAATGGAAAAGTCGCTATTGCATGGTTTACGGCTCCTGATGGTGAATCCCAAATAAACGTTGCTTTCTCTAATAATCAAGGTAAAACCTTTTCTGAACCCATTCGAGTGGATGCGGGGCAATCCCAAGGAAGAGTTGACTTGGAATGGCTAGATGAAAAAACCATCATAGCCAGTTGGTTGGAAGCTGATGAAGAATATTCATCTATTGTATATAGAAAGATAGAAACAAATGGTACCTTATCAGAAATTTCTTATGTTGAATCATTAGGCGGCGGACGTGGTATTGGTTATCCACAATTTGAATTGATGGAAGATAAGATTCTGTTTGTGTGGACAGATCCATTGGGAAAAAACCAAATAAATTCAAGATGGATTGACCTATAAAAAATGCTTTCTAATTAAGTAAGAATGTGTAATTTCACTCCGTAATTCGAGAATATGACTACATGAAATTCCTAACCCGGCTTTTGATATGTTTAATTCTGATGGGAAATCTGCCCATTTCAGAAGAGGGATTCGTACGCGCCGAATCGGCTGAGCAACAGAAGAAAAAGAAAAAGAAAAAGAAAAAGAAATCATCTACCGGGAAAAAAACAAAAAAGAAATCATCTGGAAAGAAAAAGAAATCCAAAAAGAAAAAATCATCTGGAAAGAAAAAGAAATCCAAAAAGAAAAAATCAAAGGAATCGTCTTCAACTGCAGAGCCAATCGAATCCGCGTCAACGATTAATAATAAACCCCGTATAAACTCGGCTGCATATGCGGATGAATTATTCAACTTAACGGGTGAACTCCAGGCATCCAATCGGGAATTAGCTCGAGCTACACGTTATTATTATAAGGAAGACCCTCAAAAGAGAATGGTATCTTTGGATTCAAAACCATTTTTTTCCAGGGAAGATTTTGAAAAAGAGTCTCGTCTTAACCCTGACAATTTATATGTACAAAGACAGTTAGGGATGCATTATGAAGCCAATGGTGATTATGCTGCAGCCAAAGAAGTTTATTTACATGAAGTTAGAAAAAATCCCGGAAATCCTGACGCACATTTTTTCCTGGGATCATTATATGCAACCCTGGGTGAATATCAAAAGTCAAAAAATGCATTGGAGGAAGCATTGTACTTAGATCCAAATCATGGAGCAACCATTGAAGCTATGTCTATGTTTGTTCAAACAGATCAACAAAAAAAACTGAGTCGGGATATACTTACTCTTTCTTCACAGAGAGCGCCAGATGGGCCAGCCCAACGAATCACTATTATTCGTGAGAAAATGGCTTCCGGTGATTATACAGATGCATTGAATTTATCTGAAGAAGCATCTGAAAAATATCCAACGCACACGGGTTTTGTTCAACTGATTGGTGAAAATCATTTACGGCTTGGTCGGGTAGAACAAGCCAAAAAAACATTTCAGCGTGCAGTTAAACTCAATTCAAAAGATATTCAGCCTCATCTTTCATTGGCAGATTTATATTTTGAACAGGGTAAATATGTTTATGCTGCACTTTCTTTTAGTGATGCCGTTTACCTTGAACCGGATAATCCTGATTATCGATACATGCAAGGACTTAGCTATTTTAATGCACAGGAATGGGGTAGAACCGCTGCTGCATGGGAAGACCTCCTACACTATCGTCCAAATGATGCCGTGGTTCGGACTCTCCTGCCACAGGCATATTATGTCCTTGCAGTAGAATACAACAGGATAGGAAATCCTACTATGGGCCGTCAGGCGTTTAAGAATGCTCTGTCTGTCAACAACAACACATCGTCTTGGCTTTCAGGCGCTATGGGTGTTTTAGGAAAATTTTATCGGGAAAAAACCATGTACAACGAATCACTAGTTGCCTATCAGGAAGTTCTTGAATTGAGCCCTAACAATGCCGATGCTTATATGGGCATGGGTATCACATATTGGAAAATGAATGAAAAACAATTAGCTCGTGCTTCTTGGGAGAAAAGTATTGAGATCAAGCCGGATAATAATGAATCACGTGGATGGCTCATTTTGTCTTCACAAGGCTCATAATCCTTTTCAAGTTTTCTTTTGTGTTCTGATCCGCCAAAAGCGGATGAGTCTTAATTTATTCTTAACTCCTTAATTTGTATTATATCCATTTGTGCGTTGTATTATAATTACATTTATTTTCTTTTCGACTTTATTTTCAAAAGATTACTATGAAGGAGACCATCTTGTTAAAGATGGTGTATATGCTCTCTACAATTATGAATTTGGCCGTGCCGTTACTATACTGACAAATGCCAGGGACAAATATCCCGATCATCCTGGTGTTCATCTTATTTGGGTTGTCGCCCGTTGGGTACGAAGTCAGGCAAATGATCCTTTTGAAGAAGCCAATATCTTGCTTGAAACAGATCTTATATTAATTCAACCTGTATATGAAGAGTTGGTGAAGAGATTCGAATACGATCAAACCTATCAGCTTTATCGAGGATCTGCATTGGGCTTAAGTGCACGTGTTACTTTGGGAGATAAAAAATGGCTTAAGACATTCTTTCGTGCGTATAAAGGATTTTCAATTATAGATGATGTAGCAAAAAAATCACCCGAAATAATGGATGCTAGGCTTCCAATTGGAATTGTAGAGTATTACAGTGCTATGAGTAATATTTTAATAAAATGGGCTGTGGAACTCTATGGATTAGATGCATCCAGAGATGCGGGCTTGAATGAAATGTCCATGGCTGCAAATGAGGGAGATTGGGCATGGATCGAGGCAAAAGGGATTCTCAGTTTTCTCTATTTATGGGTGGAAGATGAACCGATACTGGCTTTTAAACATTCCAAGGATCTGGTGGCGCATTTCCCGAAAAATTTTTATTTTAATCTTCTCCTTTTAGAATCCATGATTCGAACAGGCAATTCACAAAACATTACGGCAATGATTGAAGATATAGAATTACTATTACCTAATCTCACACATCGCCAGAAAAAATGGTATGGATCTTATTTAGATTATGAAAAAGCATTATTCTCTTTTCATCAAAACAAATATTCAGATGCATTGGAATTTCTGAATTCAGCTATCAATTCCTATACAGCAGAGTTGGATATTATTTTAGGAAATGCATATTTATTACAAGGCATGACTTATGATATGATGAATGATAGAATTGAAGCAAAATCAAGCTACAAAAAATGTTTGAAACTCAATAATTTTTCGTCTTCAATGAATAAAGCAAAACAATATTTAAACCAACCTTACCAAGGACAATAATGCAAACCTACTGTCCCAGTTTAACAAGGTACCAACGGTGGCAAACACGGGAAGTTATGATTGGGAATGTGGGTGTAGGTGGAAAAAATCCGATCCGAATCCAGTCCATGACCACCACGGATACCTTAGATACGATTGGGACCATTGACCAATCAATTCGGATGATCAATGCAGGATGTGAGATTGTACGTGTGACGGCACCCAGCGTTAAAGAAGCAGAAAACCTTCAGGCGATTCGGGATGGATTAAGAGAGAAAGGGTATGATACTCCCTTGATTGCCGATATTCATTTTACACCGAATGCAGCGGAGGTAGCAGCAAGAATTGTTGAAAAAGTTCGTGTGAATCCCGGGAATTATGCCGATCGGAAGAAATTTGAGATTCATGATTATAATGATGAGACTTATGCAGAGAAATTGGATCGTATTCGAGAAAGATTTATTCCACTGATTCAAATCTGTAAGGAGTACGGAACCGCTATGCGGATTGGGACAAATCATGGATCATTGTCTGACAGGATTATGAGCCGCTATGGAGATACGCCCCTAGGGATGGTAGAATCTGCTATGGAATTCCTTCGCATTGCAGAAGACGAAAAATATCACGATATCATTTTATCCATGAAAGCTAGCAATACACAGGTCATGGTTCAAGCATATCGATTGCTTGTAAAAACGATGGTGCTTGAAGGAATGAATTACCCGCTTCACCTTGGTGTGACGGAAGCTGGAGAAGGTGAAGATGGTAGAATCAAATCATCTGTTGGAATTGGTACACTCATGGAAGATGGCTTGGGTGATACAA